>Ga0134126_10001197_pt1 | contig 32973 bp, 31 predicted proteins | sample KB31752_FD_96881 | JGI IMG/M metagenome (GOLD analysis project Ga0134126, IMG submission 96881) | Terrestrial soil microbial communities with excess Nitrogen fertilizer from Kellogg Biological Station, Michigan, USA - KB3-175-2 | ecosystem: Environmental > Terrestrial > Soil > Unclassified ...
CATTTTTGGTCAATCCCAATTCAACACCGGTGTGCCGGCAGGGTTTCGCAACCCTTTTTGGGGTTGCCCTGCCGTGTTGGCTCATTACCCAGGGTAGCCGCGCTAGCGCGCGTCAACCCTGGGCTGGAGGTGGTGGACGCCTTCGGCGTTCATGTTCGCGACGCTCAACACTTCCTGATTATTCAAGCATGTCATTGCCCAAATTAGGCCATCTCGCCAGGCGATAGCGTCTGCCCCAGAAGCTGACATAGAATCGCAGAGATGTTTCGTCTTGCCGCCAGAGCCATCCGCTTGACCGTGCGCCGGCCCGCACGCGTGTGGTTGTTGCTGCGCATGGCGACTTGGGTGGTGATTCTGTCGGCGCTGGTGAGGGTTTTGTCGCTGCCGCGCTCGCTTAGTCTCGTGGCCACACCGGTGCGCACAAATCCGCGCCGCAGCGACATGGCCCCCAAAGACTTGTCATCAGCCATCGACGCATTGCTGGAACTCGATCTGTTTATGTTCCGGCCGAAGTGTTGGAAGCGCGCGACAATTCTGCATCGATTCCTTGCGTTGCAGGGAACCGCCACCACGATCGTGTTCGGAGTGCGGAAAGAAGTGGACGGCGAATTGAAAGGCCACGCGTGGCTGCAATCTGAAGGGCGGCCATTCCTAGAATCCGAACCACCGCTTTACAACGTCACGTACACATTCCCGTCAGCGGGATCATTTGACGGAGAACTGGCGTTGCTGGGGAATTAGTTTTTGATTTCCGGCTTGCTGCCTCGAATTTCTTAGGGAGTTGTCACCAATTGTCCCTTGGTGCACTTGCCGGACTGTAGATCGACAGTGCCGGTAATGATGGGCGGGCGGATGTCTTCTTCGCTCTCGATCACGTCGCTGCCTTGCTTGCCCTTTTTCTGCGCGGCCCGCTCTCGCTCTTCACGTTCGCGCTCTTCCTTTTCGCTGCGACGCGCGGTTTTGCGCGCGGCCTCAGCCGTAAACACCAGGCGGGCTTCATTGCCCGTGGCCAGCAGTTCGATGGCGGGATGCGCAAAGGTCCCAATGCACTTACGCATGATGTCGTTTGCCGCAGATCGCGAAATCGTCTTTTCGATATCGCTGGTGTGATGCAGAGTGGAACTTACGGAATGCGTGTCGATGCGCCGGCCATCGTTGGTATAAAAACCGAGCACGTCGCTAACTGTGGTTTCGTATCCGTTAACTGAGAGTTTCCAAACTACGCGCCGATCGCCCGGCTGATTGACTACTTTCACCAGCGTAAAGTGTCGATCGAAGTACTTCTCAGAGATGCCGGTGCCCACGATCGCCTGGCGCGAGCCGGCCACCAGCGCCCTTTCCGCATCAGTAAGCCTGGGGCTCGAAACTTTTGGCGCCTGATCGGGAAAAAGTTCGAGCGCGCGGCTCGGCATTGTCACCGCGCAAGCGCAGATCAAAAGAAGCGCGAGATATAGTCCTCGAAGCATCGTTTTGATGATAGGCGACGATGCGCGCGAAGCAAAACGAGGGCTCCGGCAAACTAAGTAGGCGCGCGCGTCTGTGCTAACCTCAGGTCAAGCCCGAAAAAATCTTGAGTACGAGTTGGGAGACAGAGATGGCAGAGCAGGATTTCGATCGGAAAGCCGTAGTTAGTCTCTTGAATGAGATTCTTGAAACTGAGTTAGCCGGAGTCGTTCGTTACACGCACTATTCGTTGATGATTTTTGGACACAATCGAATTCCCATTGTGAGTTGGTTGCGCGGCGAAGCCACTACGTGCCTCACGCATGCCAACGAAGCAGGCGAAATGGTCACGCATCTGGGCGAGCATCCTTCGTTGAAGATCGGCGCGTTGCTCGAAACCGAGCAGCATTCGATTAACGACATCCTGCTGGAGTCGATGGAGGCGGAAAAGGCGGGACTCGCGCTCTATAAGCGTCTGCTTGAACTGGTTCGCGATCGTTCCGTGTTTCTGGAAGAATTCGCGCGCAAGATGATTTCCGAAGAGGAAATGCATCTCGGCGAAGTCAACAAGATGCTCCGCAAGCCCGGAGAGATCGCGCGTTTCAAAGCAACGTAAAGTCAGAACCGCGGTGGTCGCGGGCGGTTAATCTTGTCTTCCAGGCATCTTCGTCACCCCATGGATCAAACCGCCCGCTACTGCAGGCGGTTCTGATATGCCCAGCAGCGACGCTACGCAGAAGAGAGTCTTTCCATCCTCTGTTTCTGTGAAGTGAATTACTCCCGACTCGCTCAACTGAAAAATTTGGCGTTCGCTGACACCGGCGATTGCGGTGGCTTCATTCACCGTGACCATGTCGGTCTGCGCTCCGCATTGCTGACACCAGGCCCGCAAGTGAAGGCTCGTGCTGCTAATCACAAGCCTTCGTTCGGTTTCGACCGTTATGGCTGCCTTCTTTTTCATGTTCGGAAACAACTCCAACGTGTCGGAGCGAAGGAGCGCAAACGATTTACGGTTTGCCAGTACCGCGACAATCGGAAGAAAAGAAATGATCGTCCGCCGTCAACGCGCAATCTTCCATACGGATTTCATCGTCGAAGGTCAGGATTATGTTGGGTGTGTTGCCCGCGCTGAGCAGCTTCACTTTGCCCAGGTTAGAGAAGCTGAAGTTGCAATCATCAGTGGCGATGAGTTCATCTTTGAACGTCGCGTTCCCGTGCCAGACGATACCGGTGGTTTCGCCTACAGCCGTGATGTCCTGCGTGACTTCGCACTTTTCATTGAAAGTGCCGTCAGCCCGTACCTGATCGTGACAGGTAACCACCGTAGTGTCGGAAACGTCGAGCAATTCGTTCGTGCAGTCATTGGGAAAAATGAACTCTTCGGTGATGGTCACCTTGCTGTGTGAGTTGCCGCTTTGCGCATTGGTTTTGACCGACGTGGAATTCGTGGCGAGGGCCATCGCCGCCACTACCAACACGCTCAAAATTGTGAATATCTTTCTCATTAGTCTTCTCCTTGTTTTGAAGATGTTGTTCGCCCCAAAGCTCTGATTTAGAATGCGCTTCGCGAACGAGCGCGGATGATCGCGCCAGCTAGCGCTAAATGTCTTCAACGGGCGCTCAATTGTTTCTCAACCACTTCTAAATGCGCGGATGAGCAAGCAAAACAAGCGAATTTTCGAATTCGGTCCCTTCTCGATTGACACGCTGAATCGCCAACTCTGGCGAGAAGGCGAAGTTGTGCCGCTGAAGGCCAAGGCCGTCGATACGCTTCTACTGCTGATTGAGAGTCAGGGTGACGTGGTTGAAAAAGATGACCTCATACGGGCCCTGTGGCCGGACAGCTTTGTCGAAGAAGCAAACCTGACGCAGAACATCTACACGCTGCGCAAAGCGCTGGGCGGTGATTACATCGAAACGATTCCGCGCCGCGGCTACCGTTTTAGGGCGCCTGTAAAGGAAGCCCGTAACGGCGCGCACGAAGTCATTGTCATTCAAGAAAGAACGCGCACCAGCGTCAGTTACGAAGTAGACACAGACGAGCCCGCTCAACCGCCGGCAATTGCCGCTCAGGTCATTGACGTCACACCGAGCGCTTTACGACAACTGCCGCCTGCACAAACGCAAGGTACTCGCCGATGGCTCTGGATCGGCGTTGGGCTAGCGCTGATCGTGGTCGGGGGCATCGCGATTGTCCTTTGGTTGCGCAGGCCTTCCGCGCCGTTCGAATCTGTCAAACTCACGAAGTTCACGACCACCGGCAAAGCCGTGAAAGCCGCGATCTCTCCTGATGGCAAATATGTCTCCTATGTTTTGAGCGTTTCAGGACAACAGGGCGTTTGGCTTAGGCAGATCGCCACGGGGAAGGAACTGCAGATAGTCGCGCCGTTTCGGACTGATATCTACGGGTTAACATTCACACACGATGGCAACTACATCTTTTACGTCAGCCAGGAACAGAATCATCTCGGTATGCTGTATCAAGTGCCGAGTCTCGGGGGCCCGCCGGACAAGCTCATGGAAGACGTGGATTCGCCGGTCACGTTTTCTCCTGATGGCAAGCAGATGGCTTTCATCCGCTTTGCTCCCGGGCTGGCCTCGATTGTGATTGCTAACGCAGACGGCACGGGAGAACGCGTGCTCGTCACGACACGCGGAACGGACGCGGTCAGAATTGGACCCAACGGCGTGCTGCCGCCGTCATGGTCACCCGACGGAAGCGTGATCGCGTGCCCGGTTAGTATTAATTCGAACCAGTGGAACCAGGCGATCTATGCCTTTGACGCGAAGAACGGCTCAAGCAAGCGCATGACGATGAACGATTGGCCGGCACTCGGCCGCGTTGAGTGGCTACGCGACGGCAGCGGAATCCTCCTGACAGTGACCGAATCCCAAAACAGCGCGGAGCAGCAAATCTGGTTCGTTCCTTATCCAACCGGCGAGGCGCGCAGACTTACCAATGATTTGAGTGATTATCGAGACTTGAGCGTGACTGCAGACGCTCGAACCCTGGTCACGATTCAATCCGAAAAGAAAGCTAACATCTGGGTGGCAGCAACCAGCGATCTCGAACATCCGAAGCAACTCACCACCACCAGTTACGACGGCTTGAACGGCCTCTCGTGGACACCGGACGGAAGGCTGGTTTACACGTCATGGATTTCGGGCGAGCAAAACTTGTGGATTACAGATCTCAACGGCGGAGCGCCCAGGCAACTCACGTCTCACGCCGGCTTTAACGAACTACCAGTGGTTTCACCCAACGGCAACTACCTGGTGTTCCTTTCCAATCGCAATGGTCGTGAACATCTCTGGCGCATTGATATCGAGGGGAAACATCCGCTCGAGCTAACACATGGGATCAGCGATAGACAGGCCACCTTCACGGCTAACGGGCAGTCAGCAATTTTTGGTTCCCGGACGGCGAACGGAGCATTCCTCTTTCAGGTCAGCATCGACGGCGGCGAGCCAGTGCGGTTAACTGACAAAACCACGTTTGATCCGAATGTGTCGCCGGATGGAAAACTGATGGCTTGCGGATTTCGGGCTGCGCCTGCTGCCATTAACAAGATCGCATTAATCCCGCTGGGGGGCGGCGAGCCAAAATTCATCAGCGATTTTCCTGCGTGCTATGGCCGCCTGAGTTGGATGCCGGACGGTAGTGGCATCGCCTACGCCGCCCGCCAGGAAGGGGTCGGCAACATCTGGATTCAGCCACTCGATGGCGGTCCGGCAAAACAACTGACGCACTGGGCTGCTACTCCGATTTTTTCTTTCGGCTGGTCACGTGACGGAAAGTGGTTGGCCTATGCCAGTGGCAGTATTACCAGCGACGTAGTTCTGATTACCGACCAAAAACGTTAGCACGTATTTTCAATTCGAATGGATAAGTCGCAACGCACGGTCGATTCGCTCAAGCTGCTTCAGGATTGGAGCAAGTGGCTGATCACGCTGCAGACGGCAGTCTGCATGAGCCTTTGGCCGAAACTCACCAATCCTTCGTCCGCTGCGCCGCCATCTCCGCTCATGTACATCGCCTGGTTTATGTTCTGGGCGTCAATTCTGTTCGCCGTACTATTGCTGCTGTGCATTTCACTTTTCGTGCGCCGCGTCGATGAGTCAGGTGACCGCGACATCAAGATTGTTTGGGTGCTCGTCGCAGTGCAATACGCATTCTTTCTCTCGGGACTGCTCTGCTTTGCGCTGAATCTCTTAAAGTTTTGGTTAGGCTTATGAGAGGCTTTGCCGCAGAAGTCAGTCCTGTTCGACGCGTTAGCGTCGAGATGAATTTAGCCCGGCCTTTTCAAGGCCAGGATAGTCGGCGCCCAAGATTATCCCGTCGCGTTAGCGACGCAACGAAAACCGAGGTCCGGTGATATTTTGGCGAACCTTTCAGCCGTCGCTACGCGACGTGGATCAGATTCACTTAGCTGCCCGGCCTTGAAAGGCCGGGCTAAATTCAATTGGCGCTCCGCGCCGCTCAATTGTTTTTAGGCTTTTGCCACAAGGCCCCTATGATAAGAAAATCACTTTTGCTTTGTTCCTTCGGGCTGCTGGTAATCTCCGCCATCGTCATGACGCCACGCACAAATTTGTCCGCAGGCGCGCCGGCGCTCAACACGCTCTGCGCAAAAGAAGAACGAGTTATTTTCAGTTGCCTGCTGCGCCGGCCGGCCAAGATGGTTTCGGTTTGCGCTTCGAGGGAGCTGACAAGCGATAAAGGCTACCTGCAATACCGCTTCGGACTGCCGGGCAAGATCGAGCTGGAATTTCCCAAAGACCGCGCAAACACGCAGCAGCAATTCGAGTACTCGCATTACTTTCGCGCGCGCGTCGATCTGACGGAGATCAATTTCACCGTCGATGGTGTCAGCTACTCAGTCTTTGACGACTACCAGGGCGAAGAAAAGCCTCAGGTGAGCGAGCAGGGCGTGGCGATCAACTGGCCCGGGACAGATAAGAAGGAAGTACGCTACATCTGCTCGGCAAAACCGAAAGCCGATTATGCTGATTTGCAGGCTGTGCTGAAGACACCGGAGTAATATGGACCCCACACTTTTCGCCGCAGTGGTTGGCATTCTGGGTGTGATCCTTGGCGCCGTCATTGGCGGCATCTTTGTTCAGCGCGCCACGAAACGGCAGATCGCAGTGATGATGCTGCAAAGCCGCGGCGACGTGAACGAGCGTCTTTATAACCAAAGCCTCTCGATCATGAAATTCTTCGCCGAGAATCCCGAGCTGCGGCCGTTCTTTTACGACAACCGTGAATTGAGCTTAGCGGCGGACGATTTGCAACGCCTGAAGATTCTAAGCACGGCTGAAATGGTTGCGGGCTTCATGGAGTTGGTGGCCCTGCAACTTGAGGAGCAACTCCCTGAGATTCGACCGCGTTGGAAAGCCTATGTCTGCGACGCGTATGCCTCCAGTCCCGTTCTCCGTGAGCACTTGGAAAGCTGCCGCACATGGTACGCCGATGATTTGCTGCGATTGCTGCCGGAAAAATCGGCGGCCCCTGCCGCAACAGAAAAAATCGCCGACAAACCGGATGCGTCAGGTTCCGGAGCCGCGAAAGATGCCGTTCGCGACTGATTTCAAAGCCCGCTCTCGCAAAAATATTCGCCCAACCGAGTTCACTGTGAAAGGTGCACGCGCCCGTGCGGCGACGCCATTTCAGATTGTGTGTCCAGCAGATGAATCGATCCCAAAGCGTTTCCGGAATGTCTTCGTAAATCACCGCGACACCGCCCGGTCGCAACACGCGCTTGATTTCCGTCAGCAGTGACGAAGCGTCGCGCGTGTGATGCAGCACGTAACAAAGCAAGACTGCATCCGTCGAATTGTCAGCGAGCGGGATGCGCGCGCCGTCATAACGTCGATAATCAATCGGCGCTGGCGTCGCCTCCATCACATCGATGCCGATTACATCCTTACCGAGTATTGCCGACAGATGATGCGCAATGAAGCCGTTGCCGCAGCCAACATCCAGCACTTCATGACCACGTGGAATGACCCGCGCAATCTCCAGCGCCATGTCGTAAGCCCGTCCGACTTTGCGCCGTCTGCGTTCGCGCAGCCAACGACGCTGCACGCCGCGCACGATCGCCTCGAACGGGTGTGCAGGCGTTAACGGTGCGAGCTCAATCTCTGGTCGAATGAATTCCGTCGACATCGGTGTCGAACAATGGCAAGTGAAGTGCCGCGCACATCCTTTGAAATTTGTGCGGACAATCGATACGTCAAGTTTTGCCGGCGCGAGAATTTGGCGACGGCTGTTGCAACGATTCGCTGGCAGCGCGTTCGGATCGCTGCGCGCGCGTGACGTATACTGCGGTCATGAAATCTATTGTCGCCGCCTTGCTGCTCTTCACATGTTTCATGTCCACATCAGCTCAGAAAAGACAACGCGGAAACTCAGACCAGACGCTTCCCGCGGGCTATTGGCCGCTCGAAAAAAGTCAGCCCATCATCGACAAGACACAGACGATTCGTCTGGCGCCCGACCTGTCGCAATTGAGCGCCGGCGAGCGATCGGCGGTCACGAAGCTGCTGGAAGTGGGCAAGATTTTTCAGAGCATCTACGAAGAGCAGCGACACAAGCAGGCCCTTTCGTCGTATCGCGATCTGGTGCAACTCGACAAGCGAAACGGATCGAAACCCGAGACGCAGAATCTGCTGACGCTTTATCGTCTCAATCAAGGGCCAATCGCCACGACGCTTGAGAACAAGCGCGAGCCGTTCCTGCCGGTTGAGCCGATCGTGCCTGGCAAGAATATGTATCCGTGGGGCGTCACCAAGGACGAACTTGAGAAATCGTTTTTGTCCGGCTCGGCTAAGCGGGAAGATATTCTCGACCAGCGTTCGGTGGTGCGCGCCGCCACGCCCGAGAACCTGCGTGATGACCTGGCTATACTCGTGAAGTATCCGGTGCTCGATACGCTGCATCCGGGACTTCGAGATGAATTAAGCAAGATAGTGACGCAGGTACTCCGTAGCGGCTCGCGGGCTCGCGTCGAACATACAGGCTTCTACGCGGTTCCCTACTCCGTCGCTTACGCCGACCGATTGATCAAAGCGCATGCGTTACTCAATGACGCCGCGAATGATTTACAAAAGGACGATGAAGAGTTCGCCAGGTTCCTGCGCAACCGCGCGCGCGACCTGTTGTCGGACGATTACGAATCTGGAGACGCCGCCTGGGTCACCGGTCATTTCAAGAATCTCAACGCGCAGATTGGGTCCTATGAAACTTATGACGACGAGCTTTACGGCGTGAAGACTTTCTTCGCGTTCAGCCTTTTGCTGACTCGCCAACAGGAAACCACCGCGTTGCGCCAGGCGATGAAAGGTTTGCAAGGGCTGGAAGATTCGCTGCCGTACGATCATCACAAACGCATACGAGAAGATATTCCTGTGGGCGTCTATGACGTCGTGGCCGACTTTGGCCAGGCGCGGGGCGGCAACACGGCGACGATTCTGCCGAACGAAACTTACCTGGCGCGCCGTTACGGCCGCACCATTCTTTTGCGCGCGAACATCATGCGCGATCCGAGCATCTTTGAAAGTACGAATCGCACGCTGGCAGCTGCGGTGGGGGAAGCGCAGGCAAAGGAACTGACGCCTGACGGCAACTTCTATCGCACGCTGTGGCACGAAGTGGGTCATTACCTGGGAGTCGATCAAACCAGGGATGGTCGCGATCTCGATCAGGCGCTGGAAAACGATGCGGATGCGCTGGAAGAAATGAAGGCCGACCTGGTTTCTTTATTCGTGGCCGAAGCGCTGCACAAACAGCATTATTACACCGATGAGCAGTTGCGCAGCGTTTACGCGGGCGGCATTTTGCGCGTCCTGCAAAACAACAAGCCGCGCGGTGACCAGCCCTACAACACCATGCAGTTGATGCAATGGAACTTCTTTCTCGAGAACGGTCTGCTGACTTTCGAGAATGGCCAGCTGAAGATCCATTATGAGAAGTATCACGACGTGGTCGGCAAGCTGCTGAAGATCGTCCTCGATACTCAGTACGTAGGCGACAAAGCTGCTGCCGATCGATTTATCACTCAGTACACGACCTGGCGTGAAGACCTTCACGGCGTGGTGGCGAAGAACATTCGCGACGCGCAGCGTTACCGTTTTCGTGTGTTCAAGTACGCGGCGCTGGGTGAATAAGCGTGTCAGAAGCCCGACCGTCAAGGAGGGCAAGATTCGCTGGAGTTTCCTCGTTTGTAGATTTCATGTTGGCGGGCGCGTTTCGGTCGTTGCGCTCCCTGACGGTCGGGCCTCTGACGCTAACCGTCGTTGCCCTCCCTGACGGTCGGGCTTCTGACACTAACCGTCGTTGCCCTCCCTGACGGTCGGGCTTCTGACACTAACCGTCGTTGTCCTCCCTGACGGTCGGGCTTCTGGCACTAACCGTCGTTGCCCTCCCTGACGGTCGGGCTTCTGACACTAACCGTCGTTGCCCTCTTACGGTTGGGCTTCTGACACTAACCGTCGTTGCCCTCTTACGGTTGGGCTTCTGGCACTAACCAATGAAACGTGATGCTCGCACCATTGCCTCAGTCATCGCGCGCTGTCTCAAACTGCGCTGCCCGGTCTGCGGCGGCGACTCAATTGTGCGGCGTCCATTCAATTTAAAACATCGGTGCGACGCGTGTGGCGCCGTCTTCAAACGCGAGGAAGGTTTCTTCGTCGGCGCAATCATGGCGAACGTCGTCGCGACAGAAGTCTTTATTCTCATCGTTTATCTTGGCTGCCTCATTCTCACTAACTTGGGCGACCAAACGATTCTCACGACGCTGTTTGTGATTGCGATTGCCTTTCCGCTGACGTTTTACCACCACGCGTGGGCGCTGTGGCTGGGGATGGATCACTTGATTGAAGGATTACCTCACAATAAGTGATGAGTAATGAGTAATGAGTAATGAGTGATGAGGTCAATCGGCCAATTACTCATGACTCATCACTCATGACTCATCACTCATTACTTAAGTAAGGTTCGAGCGCCTGCCGCATTTGTTCGGGAACGGGCAGCGGTTTCAGATTTTCGCGATCCGTCGCAACCAGAACGAAGTGCGCTGTCGCCATTAGCTTCTCTTCGATTTCACCCGCTTCATTCTTCTTCCGCACTTCGAAATTCAGACGCAGCGATGTGCGGCCGATCTTCCCGACATAGACACTGACTTGCAGCAGATCGTCCATCTGCGCGGCGCGATGGAAATCGCATTCAAGATGGACGCGCGGCAGCCAGATGTTCAAGTCATCAAAGACTTTTCCGTAGGGCAAACCGACTGCGCGAAACAACTCAGTTTCGCCAATTTCGAAAAAGCGAATGTACGAGCCGTAGAAAATGATTCCGGCGGCATCGACATCGCCCCAGCGCACGCGCTCTTCAATGGTGAATTTGTTCATTGATTCATCGGTTCATTGTTCCATTGATTCAATGAATAAATGAGTCAATGAATCAATCGTAGGAAATCAACCAGGAGTCGATTAAACACTTCAGGTTCCTCAAGGTTCGTCATGTGCGCCGCGTCATCGATGACTTCCAATTGCGAGTTGGAAATGCGTTCGTGCATGAACTCCGCATCGGCGACGGGGCGAATCGGATCCTCGCGGCCCACCACGATGAGCGCCGGCGCTTTAATCTGTGGCAAGTCTTCGGTGTAATCTCGACGACCCGCCATGCCGCATTGCGCGGCGGCCGCGCCTTTCGGATTAGATCCTGTGATCAGCTTTCGCACACACTTGACCACGTCCGGCTTGTCGGCAAGAGTCCGTGGCGCGAGCAACTTTGGAACAGTGGCAATGCTAATCGGCACCATGCCCGCGCGCAGCATCGTCTGCACCTGCTGTTCACGGCCGGCTTTCTCCTGCTCGTTGTCCGCGGGCGCGCGCGTGCCGGCCAGCACCAAGCCTCTGACGCGGGTCGGAAAGAGGTGAGCGAACTCGAACGCCACGTAACCTCCCATCGACAGTCCGCAGACGACCGCCTGATCAATGTTCAGATGATCGAGCAGCGCCGCCGCATCACTCGCCATGTCATCCATCGTGCTGAGTGGCACAGACTTCAGTCTGTGACTTGGAGCAGAAGAATCACCGACTGAAGTGGGTGCCACTGTTTCGCCGAAGCCCCGCAAATCCGGCGCGACTGCGCGAAAACCATTTTCCGCGACCGCCTTGATTTGTGGGCTCCACATCCATTTGTCGAATGGATAGCCATGCAGGAAAAGCACCGCCGGACCCTCACCGGCGTCGACGTATGCCATGTCGATCCCGCGCACCGCAGCAAAGCTCGTCTGAAGAGTTTGGCCCATTCGTCTGGATGCGATTTACACCATTGTTTACTGCAGCCGTCAAGAGGGCCCAGAGTAGTGACAGCGCAACTTGAGAAGGTTTCTCATTCACGCCGCTGCTTTAGCGCGGCGATGTCGCGTCAACAAAATCCTGGGAAACCGTTTAAACGGTTTTCGTTATTATTCGCCGCCACCGACACCGGGCTAAAGCCCCGGTGTGAATAAGAGTCAACAAGCCGAACCAGTGCGTGACACCCGGTACTGGTTCAGTTTGCGTTCAAAGTTCGATCTTTAGATTCTCTTTTCGGAGCAGCTAAAGCTTGAACTCTAAACTGAAACACTATGTGACGATCTCTCGTAGGTTGTGCTTTCCCGCCAGCGTCCTTATCCTAATCGTTTGCGCTTAGTATGATTTTTCCGACAGGGCATCACCACAACATGGAAACCAGCAAGATTCGGAACATAGCAATTATCGCCCACGTCGATCACGGAAAGACCACCCTGGTCGATGCGATGCTCAAACAGGCGGGAACCTATCGTGACAATGAGACCATCGTCGATCGCGTGATGGACTCGATGGACCTCGAACGCGAGCGCGGCATCACCATCATGGCCAAAAACACCTCGGTGCGTTATGGCGACTACAAAATCAACATCGTCGATACGCCTGGCCACGCGGATTTTGGCGGCGAAGTAGAACGCGTCCTGAAAATGGTCGACGGCGTGATGCTGCTCGTTGACTCGGCCGAAGGCTGTCTGCCGCAGACGCGCTTCGTTTTGCGCAAAGCTTTGGAATCCGGATTACCCGCGATTGCCGTGGTCAATAAGATCGACCGTCAGGATGCGCGGCCCAAGGAAGTTGTTGATGAGATCTATGAACTGTTTCTCGATCTTGACGCGACTGACGAACAGATCGAATTCCCAATTCTCTACGCCATCTCGCGTGATGGAATAGCGAAAAAGAAACTCGACGATACATCGACCAACCTGAAGCCTCTCTTCGATCAAATTATCGAAACGATTCCGGCGCCGCATGCTTTGCGTGACGATTCATTGCAGCTGCTGGTAGCCAACATTGATTACAACGAATACGTTGGACGTCTGGCGATAGGGCGAATCTTTTCGGGTGAGATTGCCAAAAATCAGGAGATTGCAATTGCCGGAAACAATGGCGCGATGCAAAAGACGAGGGTCAAAGAACTCTATGTGTTCGAGGGTTTGAAGCGCGAGCCCGCCGACAGCGCCGGCGTGGGCGAGATCGTGGCGCTCGCCGGCGTCGAAGACATTAACATCGGCGAAACGATCACGACTTTCGATAACCCGCAGCCTTTGCCGGTGATTGCGGTCGACGAACCAACTATCGCAATGGTCTTCAGCGTAAACAACTCGCCGTTCGCGGGTACGGAAGGCCAGTATGTTACTTCGCGCCAAATCAAGGAACGTCTCGATCGCGAAGTGCTGGGCAACGTCGCGATCCGGGTCGAGGAAACGAACTCGCCGGAGCAGTTCAGAGTTTCGGGCCGCGGTGAACTTCAGCTCGCGATTCTGATTGAGATGATGCGCCGCGAAGGTTACGAGCTGCAGGTCTCGAAACCAGAAGTCATCACGCGCCGCGTCAACGGCGAACTGCAGGAACCGCTGGAGCAGGTGGTGGTCGATTGTCCCGAAGAATTCATCGGCGTGGTCACCGAAGCCATGGGGCGGCGCAAAGGTCAGATGACGCGCATGGTCAACCACGGCACCGGACGCGTGCGGATGGAATTTGAAGCGCCGTCGCGAGGGCTGATTGGTTTTCGTGGTGAGTTCCTGACCGAAACCAAAGGCACCGGGTTACTCAACACTCTGTTCCTGCGTTTCGACAAATGGATGGGCGAAATGAAAGGCCGCGGCAGCGGATCGCTGGTCGCCGATCGCATGGGCGAATCGACAACCTATGCACTCTACAATCTGCAAGAGCGCGGCGTGCTTTTCGTTCGTCCAAACACGCGCGTCTATGAAGGCATGGTCATCGGCGAGAACGCGCGCGCGGTCGATCTCGACGTGAACGCAATCAAGGAAAAGAAACTGACTAATATGCGCGCCTCCGGTTCAGATGAAGCCATGCGCCTGGTGCCGGTGAAGGATCTTTCGCTCGAAGAAGCGCTGGAATTCATTGCCGGCGATGAACTGGTCGAGGTGACCCCCAAATCGATTCGCTTGCGCAAGCGGGTTCTGAAAGCGAATGAACGGCCGAAGAAAGAAAGTTAGACTCTTTTTCTCGGGCAGTTCAAGCGGTGAAGCAGAGGGGTCGTTAAGTCACCTCAAGGTCAGGAAGGGTGCTTGCGCCCGCAGCCGGGGGCCGCTGTTCGCTAAGTTAAAGCGGGGGCAAGCCCAGCTTCCTGACCTTGAGAGTTCATAGTTGCGTGAATGGCCTGGAACTGTTAGAGCGCAGCAAAGAAGTGCGCTGCACCAGCTCAGACCTTCGGGATCTTCCCGGTTTTCAGCATCGAAGAAGGACAGAGTTTCTCAACCACACACTCTTCACACAGAGGCCGGCGGGCTTTGCAGATTCTGCGGCCATGAAAGATCAGCAGGTGCGAGAACATGATCCAATCTTTCTTCGGCACCAGCTCGAGCAAATCGTTTTCGATCTTGACCGCGTCTTTCTGCTTTGTGAGCGTCAGGCGATGCGACAAACGACTGACGTGAGTGTCGACCACGATGCCGGCCGCGATTCCGTAAGCAACTCCCAGCACCACATTTCCGGTTTTGCGTGCGACGCCGGGCAGCGTTAACAACTCGTCCATCGTCTTGGGGACTTCGCTGTTGAAGTTGTCGATCAGCATCGCGCAAGCACCCTGAATCGATTTTGTCTTGTTGCGAAAAAAGCCGGTGGTGCGAATGTCTTCCTGCAATTCGGTGTCCCGCACCTTCAAGTAATCTTCCGGCTTATGGTATTTGCGAAACAGATCAGCGGTGACTTTATTGACTCTTTCGTCAGTGCACTGCGCCGACAGAATAGTGGCAATCAAGAGTTCGAAAGCGTTTGAATGATTAAGAGCGCACTTGGCGTCGGGATGGGCGCGTTTGAGGAGCTTGATGATATCAAGCGTGCGGGCTTTCTTTTCGGCTTTGGTTTCTCGCATTGTGTCAGAAGCCCGACCGTCAGGCAGGGCAACATGGCGAACGAGATTCTAACCACAAAGACACAAAGACACGAAGCAATAGAACTCAAAAGGCTTTGTGACTTTGTGTCTTGGTGGTGAGAATTCTAAACCGTCGCCGTCCCTGACGGTCAGGCTTCTGACACGGCTACTTCAATTGTCCCGTCAGCATCAGGGCCAGCATCTTCCAGTCGCCCATGAATGACCACAGGGGATAAGTAAAGGTCGCAGGCCGGTTCTTCTCCACAAAGAAGTGGCCCACCCACGCGAGCCCGTATCCCGGCACAAAGGCCACGGGAAACAGCCACCAACGGCCTGTCGCAATCAGCGTCACCAGCAGGGCAATTGCCGCGAGCGAGCCGGCGTAGTGCAGCGCGCGCGTCAGCGGCTGGCTGTGTTCGCCGAGATAGTACGGCCAGAACTCGGCAAACGTGTGGAACCTGGGCTGAGTCATCGGAGCGCGCGATCTTATCAGAAGTAAGCGGCGCGGTGGTGTTCTAACTTCAATTCTCTGCGTCTCCTCGGCGTGCTCGGCGTCTCTGCGGTGAGCGTGTTGGCGGTGATTCACCGCTGAGACGCCGAGGACACAGAGAATGCGCGGAGACAAAACGAAACTAGGACATTACCAACCGGGGCGTTTAACTTGACCAGCGCAGCCGTCACAGGCAAGATCATGCGCTATGTTGTTCTACCCGGTGTCTTGCCCCGGCCTCGTTCGTTTCATCCTGGCATTCGTAATCGCTGCATCAGTTTCCGTCTCGTTGCCCGGGCCGACGAACGCGCAATCCTACGAACGCGAATTCAGCGTCGGCAGCAAACCTGCGCTCACCATCAAGAACCGCAACGGTCGCGTCTCAGTCGTGACGTCTGACGATCAGAAGGACAAGGCTTTGTTGCAGGCCAGCTCACCGGGCGCGCCTGTCGAAGCCCGAGACATCAGTATCTCCAGCGGAGAGATCGTTGTGCGCGAGCGAGCTGCGGCAGATCGAATCGATCTGGTCGTGCGCGTGCCCGCGCGCTCCCGCGTCAAAGTCGAGAGTGAAAGCGGCATGGTCGATGTGGTGGGCGATTTGGCGCTGGCCGAAGTCGCCACAAACACGGGAACAATTCACGCTGACGTGCCGCTCGATGCGGTGAAGTTCAAGTTTCTTTGGCAGGCGAGTCATCCGCGCTTCCTCAGCGATGTCGAGTTGCCGCGTGTGAAGGAGGGCAAGGCCGGAACATTTTCCATCTCCGGCACGCTCGGGCCGAACGCGAAGAAGAGCAAAGATAAAAAGAAGAAGGAAACACCTTCGCCCACGCCGGCTGAGGACGAAAGCGCCGCAACCTCAAATGCTGCGACCGATTCGTCTGCGGATGGGGCCACTGACAAAGACGAAAAAGCGAAGACCGACAAAGATAAGTTGGTGCAACTGAACCTGACCACGCAACGCGGTGTGATTTTGCTCAATGTGGATCCGACGATGGCGCCGAATGATTTGCACGAGCGGCCGCTGACGGAAGCTGCCAAAGGAATCGTCCGCAGCGGAAACATGCCCTTGATTGACGCGATTAGAAAAGTGAGTCCCCGTTTATTCGGCGACTTTGCCCAGTCCCTGCCGCCGCCGCGCCACGAACCTGAACTCATCCTGATGCGACCCCCCGGTGAGGTGGCCACGAAGGTGGCGCCACAGTTAGTCAAGATCAACGCCAGCGTCACTGATGGGAACGGACGGGCCATCGCCGGCATGCGCAGCGGCGACTTTTCAGTCTATGAGGACGGCGCCGAACGCCGGATTGTCGATGTGACGCCGGCGACTGAGCCTTTCAATTTGATCCTGTTGCTGGATGTGTCCGGCAGCGTTGAAGAGCGGATCGATTTCATTCGTAAAGCCGCGCGCGATTTTCTGCGCACGGCCAGTCCGCAGGATCGGATCGCCATCACGAGTTTTCGCGACGACATTCAGATCATCTCGGATTTCACCACCGATCGCGCTTTGCTTTCGAAAAAATTGGACGATATCGACGCCGGTGGCGCGACCTCGCTTTACGACGCACTAGCTTATTCCCTGGTGAATACTCTGCAGCCGTTACGCGGCGAACGAACAGCCATCGTTATTATCTCTGATGGCGATGACAACAAATCTTTCGTGCCATTTCCCTCGATTTTGGAAGCGACGATCGAGTCCGGCGCGCTGATTTATCCGTTGTATGTTCCGTCCGGTTTGATTCCTGAATCGAGTGTTCCAAGACCTATGGTCACGGTCGATCCAATGCGCACCAAGTATCTGACGATCACGACGCGGGCCGCTGAAGAAGGGCAGAAGCTGGCGGATTTTTCCGGCGGCGTGTTCTATTCAATCAAGCGCCTGGAAGATTTGCAAAAAGCTTACGACGACGTGGTGGCGCAATTGCGCACGGCTTACACGATTACTTACTCGTCGGAATCCGGCGCGACGCATCGCCGTCTGCGCGTGCGCACCAGTCGCGAAGGCGCTTACGTGCGACTGAGTCCGGCGATCTCAACGCCACACTGAAGGTTACAGAACCGCGAGCCGTAGCGAGCGGGATAAACAGTCAACTGAAGAAACACTACTCACCCTCGGACTCTTCGAGTCTCAGAGAAAATCAAAGGAGCCAAGCATGAAAAAGATTACCCTTGCTGTTGCTTTACTCGCAATGTTCACCATCGGCGCCTCGGCCCTGCAGGCAAAAACGACTAGCGTGCAGGAAAAGAAGTCCCTCTACACGCGACTGGGTGGTTATGACGCGATTGCTTTAGTGGTAGATGATTTCATTCATCGCCTCGCTACCGACAAGAGGTTCGAAAGATTTTTCTCCGGATTTAGTGAAGACTCGCAGAAGCGTTTGCGGCAACACATTCTCGATCAATTCTGCGCGGCGGCGGGCGGTCCGTGCGTGTATACCGGACGCGAAATGCGCACGGTCCACAAGGGTCTGGGTATTACTGAGGCGGACTGGGACGCCGCGGCAAAGCATCTGGTGGAGGCGTTGGATAAATATAAAGTGCCGGAAGCTGAGAAGAACGACCTGCTCGCGTTCGTGGTGACGCAGAAGAAAGACATTGTCGAGAAGTAAGGGATATTACAGAACCGCGAGCGGTAGCGAGCGGGATAAAGAAGCAATTTTCTTCGTAGAGTTCCTGGGAAATCGGCGCGGGTTGCGCCTTGATCCCGCTCGCTACCGCTCGCGGTTCTGTAGGATTTTTTAGAACCGTCCGCGTCCTCCAATTGAATAAGCGCCCGTGAGAAACGGATTAGTTTTCCGTTCGTGTCCAATTGTCGTCAACGGTCCATGGCCGGAATAGACTTCCACGTCGTCGCCCAGCGGCAGGATCTTGTTGAAGAGTGAATCCATCAACTGTTCACTCGACCCTCCCGGCAAATCTGTTCGCCCGATTGATCCGGCGAACAAACAATCGCCCACAAACACTTTGCCTGCATTTGGTTCAAACAGCACGACGTGCCCCGGCGTATGTCCGGGGCAATGAATCACCGTGAAATTCAGTTCGCCGACCTGGTAAATTTGTCCGTCCGTCCAGTGTTCATCGATTTTCGGTGGGGCCTCGTAGTCAAATCCTAAGGCCGCCCATTGTGCCTGGGGAATCCCAATCCAGGCAGGCTGGGTTGGTAGTGCCTCATAGATGAACTCATCAGCCGCATGAATGATGATTTTGGCTTCCGGCTTGCGCTTTTTTAGTCCTGCCACGCCACCGATGTGATCCATGTGCGCATGGGTGCAGCCGATGGCTTGGAGCTCAAAGCTGTGCTTGTCGATTGCCGCGACGATGGCGTCTGAGTCATCGCCGGGATCGATACAGATCGCGCGCTTCGTCTTCTCGCAACCAATGATGCGTGTGTGTTGCTCAAAAGCGGTGACGGTGATTTGTTCTATGATCACGTTTGTCAGTTGCCCGTAGTTAGTTGTCAGTCGCAGTTTCGTTGCGTCATACCCACTGACAACGGACCACTGACAACTGACATCCAAGGAGTATAATTCCTCACAGGAATTTCCACGAAAGTAGCAATGCCACTCACACCCACACAAGCTTCGCTCGCCGAAGTTTTAGACGAAATGACGGCCGAAGGCGCGGCGGCGCTTGTCGAGCATCTGGATAATAAAGCATTGAAGTGTTTCGCGTGTGGACACCGTTGTTTGATTAAGGAAGGCAAGCGCGGCATTTGCAAAGTCCGTTTCAACGAAGGCGGTCACTTGCGTGTGCCCACCAACTACGTCGCGGCGCTCGCGTGCGATCCTACTGAGAAGAAGCCTTTCTTTCACGTCCTGCCCGGCTCAGACACGCTGACCTTTGGCATGCTCGGCTGCGATTTGCACTGCGCCTATTGCCAGAACTGGTTGACCTCACAGGCGCTGCGCGACGATAAGGCAGTTTCGCCTCCGAACGTGGTGACGGCTGATCGTTTAGTCGCGATGGCCAAGGCTTACGGCGCCTCAATGGTCGGCTCGAGCTACAACGAGCCACTAATCACGGCTGAGTGGGCGGTCGAAGTCTTTCAAAAAGCGCGGCCGGAAGGCTTTCGCACAGCGTTTATTTCCAATGGCAATGCGACGCCGCAAGTCCTCGACTATCTTCGGCCGTGGACCGACTGTTACAAGATCGATCTGAAATCGATGAGCGACAAAAATTATCGGCAGCTCGGCGGCGTGGTCGATAACATTCTCGACACGGTGAAGATGGTCCACGAGCGCGGCTTCTGGGAAGAGATTGTCACGCTGGTAATTCCCGGCTTCAACGATGCGGAGGAAGAATTAACGCGCGCTGCAGATTTTATTGCGTCGGTTTCGCCGGACATTCCGTGGCACGTGACGGCGTTTCATCAGGACTACCATATGCAGGACAACGCGAACACAACCGCCGAGCAATTGATCCGCGCGTGCGAGATCGGACGCGCAGCAGGGTTGCGGTACATCTATGCAGGGAATTTGCCGGGGCGCGTTGGTCGTTGGGAGAATACTTATTGTCCCACTTGTGATGCACTGCTCGTCGAACGATATGGTTATCTTATCCAGCAGATGAATGTGACGACGGATGGAAAATGCCCATCGTGCGCAACGGGCATTCCCGGCATCTGGTCATAAAAAAAAAGGGCGAAGCGGGTGCCTCGCCCTTTTGAACTTCCGACTTTTCCGAGTTACATCGGTTTCTTCGGACTGGCTTTTGCCGCCGGACTCATTTTCATTTCCGGACTCGCCTTCATTTCCGGACTCGCGCTCTTTCCGGGGCCGCCGGCCATCGTCAAATCCTGGCCAGGCGTGCCCATGTGAAAGAAGGCGCGCCACTTCCCGTCACGCTTTACCCAGACGGTCGAATGATAGCTTACATCAGGCTTCGGACCGGGCATTGTGACTTTGTAAGTCACCACTGACGCGTCATCGTCGAACTTAACCGATTTCCAATCGCTCAACTCGGCTTTCGAAGCGTCAAAGCCCTGTACACCTTTTATCGAACCGGCCTTGTCGAAAGTACCTTCCGCCTCGATTTCGGTAGAGTCGTCCGCGAGATACGATCCGAACGCATCATAGTTGCGGCTCTTGATCGCGTCCCACACCAGTTTCTCGTTCGCGCTCACGTCATCAGTCGTGTCGGCGGGTTTGGCCATCGGACTCGATGCGGGTTTTGTCGGGGACGGTGTTGCCGAGGACATTGGCATCTTTTGCTGCAGTGTCTCCTGGTAGTAAATGTTGAGCCACTCGCCATTGCGATTCACGTAGGCCGACGCTTCGTAATAAGGACCATCCGGAAGCGGCTTGCCTTTATACGTGGCTTTGACGGTCGCTGTATAAGTTAACAACACGGCGTCCTTATCGATGGTGGTCAGTTTCCAGTCAGCAAACGTGACGTCTGATAGTTCAGTGTCCTTCATCGCCGTGAGCGATTGGGCAGTATCCTCGACGCCTGACGCGGTAACTCCAAAGTAATCAGGCAAGAGATATTTCTTGAATGCGGCCTCGTCCTTTCTCTTGAAACCATCCCAGGCGGCCTTTTCCTTCGCGCTGATGTCGTCCACCGTAGGCGGCGCCATCGTTTTCGTTTCAGTAGGTTTGTTGGCGTTCGCTGTGTTTTCGTTGTTCATCGGCGTGCAAGCTGCCACGAGCAAAAGAAAACACACGAACACGAGCAGTTTCTTCATAGCTGTTCCTCCTCTATTTTGTAAGAATGCGGAAAGCTTCTATAACAAAACTGCCGTGTCGTCAAATTTTGGCGAGGACTACTGATTAGGAGGCGATGGCGGCGGCGGCGCTTTCCGCGTTGCCGACGGTCTTGCTGGGGGCGATGGTTGGGTCGCGGGCGTGCCGGACACGGCCGGACCAGGCATCGTGTTGTTGATCAAAGCCTGTTCGGCCTCTCGAGTGAGTTTTACTATGCTTGACGCGACAACTTGCCATTGTCCACCGCGCCGGGCAAATGTATCGAGCACGCGATAGTGTCCGCTCACGTCTTCGGCGTTTGAACCGTCGCTGAATTTTGCTTTTGTGAGCGTCATCAAAACACTGGCGACTGCGGCATCCGTGTCGATGACTTTTACGTTAACTTCTGAAACATCCCATGAATCAAACGTCAGGTTTCCCGCCTCGGCGTCCTTCACGTCTTGTTCCTTCGAACCGAGCGTGCCGGTGAAGGAAACGAGAATGACATCATCGGCTTCAATGCGCCGCACCGCGGCGCCGTCCTTTTCTTTCCAAATTCGCGGCCAGTCCTTCTCGATGCGTGTGACTTCAGACACGATGGCGTCCTTGTTCGGTGTCGGCTCAGGCGTCGCCATATTTTGGTTGGCCGTAGCAGTGTTTGTATTGCGTGTCTGCGTGCAAGCGGCAGTCAGCGCCAAACTAATGACCGCTACGGACAATAGCGTCAGCTTTGTCTGCTTCATAAAAACAACTCCTCTCTCGTCTGCCATGTGCTCGGGCCGGCAGCGAAGCCGGCCCCGCCTTCTAAGCCAAAATTCGTTCAGTCAATGCGGTTCTGAAAGAGTGGGCGGCCCGCGCGAAAATCAGTTGACTGCATTTCCAGCTTGGCATATTGTCTCCCAAAAGGTCACGCTTTTTCGACACGGAAGACGTGATTATCTTTCCGCCGCGTCTCCAAACGCGGCCAAGGAGCGTAAGGAGGATTAACAGATGTTTCGCGTTTACCTCAAGCTCTTGTCCGAACCTGCGGCTCGCTTGATTGTTTTCGGTTGTGTCGTCGCGTTTGCGTTGACGGCGCCCGCATTGTCTCAAGCGCAGCGTTCGAAGGGCTCGTTAGCCACGACGCCAGAGGACGGACAGCCAACATACCAGGAATTTCGCGGAGTGCGGATCGGCATGGCGGCCGACGAAGCGCGCAAGAAACTCGGGACACCAAAGGACAAGAGTGCTGAAGAAGACTTTTATGTCTTCAACGACAATGAGAATGCTCAAGTCCTGTACGATAAGACAGGAGCCGTGTCGACGATCTCGGTAAATTTTCTGAGCGGCGCGAGCAGCATTCCCACTTCCAAGGATGTTCTTGGCTCGGAAGCTGAAGCGAAAGCGGATGGCGCCGTTTACAAAATGGTGAGATATCCTAAAGCCGGCTTCTGGGTAGCCTACAGTCGCACCGCGGGCAGCGATGCGATGGTCACGATCACAATTCAAAAGATTCAATAGATTCAGAATCCATGCTCGGATAAAGCCGGCGAGTTGCGATCTCCGCCGGCTTTTTTGTTTGGCAGAGTACGCCAAGCGAGTTTCGGATCTAACCTTAGGATTTGCGATAAGTTCTTTCGGGATCATGTAGTATCGTTTCATTATGCTTCGAGCCGGATTCGTAGGCTTACCCAATACGGGCAAGACCACGCTCTTCAATGCAGTAACCTCACAGACTACTGCGGTCATCGCCAACTATGCATTTTCGACAAGTAAGCCCAACGTCGGAGTGGTTGCTGTGCCCGATGAACGTTTGGCGCCGCTGGCGAAAGTAGTCAAGACAGAAGTAATCGTGCCGGCCACGGTCGAATTCGTGGACATCGCTGGATTGGTGCGTGGATCGTCGCAAGGCGAAGGCATGGGCAATCAATTCCTGCATGCGATCCGCGAAACCGACACCATGGTTCAGGTCGTGCGTTGTTTTGAAAACGAGGCCGTCGTGCATGTCGATAACTCAATCGATCCACGCCGCGACATGGAAACAATTCAGATTGAGCTGGCGCTTGCCGACCTGGCAACCGTAGAACGCCGGCGCGAACGAGTGCAGAAGACTGCCAAGAGCGGCGACAAGAGCGCGCGTGCCGAGTTAGAGGTTCTTGATAAGTTGCAGCCGTCCCTGGAAGAGTTTCAGCCGGCGCGCAGCCTGTCATTCAACGACGAAGAGCGAGCAATCGCGCGTAATTATTTCTTGCTCACCATGAAGCCCACGATCTACGCAGCGAACGTCAGCGAATCAACCTTGAGCCTGCCTGATGAAAACGAAAATGTGGCAGCTGTGCGCGAAGTTGCCTCCGCGGAACAGTCCGAATGCGTGGTGATTTGCGCGCAGCTCGAAGCCGACCTGGTCGATCTATCTCCGGTCGAACGCGTCGAGTACCTCGAATCACTAGGAGTAAAGAGCAGCGGAGTGGATCAACTAATCAAGAGCGCATACCGAGTGCTCGGTTTGATGTCTTTTCTTACGGCCGGCGAAAAGGAAGCACGCGCGTGGACAATTCCGCAGGGTTCGCGCGCGCAGGATGCGGCCGGTGCGATTCACTCGGACATTGCCCGCGGATTCATTCGCGCTGAGATCGTCGCGTATGCGGATTTAATGCGCGCGGGTTCATATGCTGCGGCGCGCGAACAGGGATTACTGAGGTTGGAAGGCAAGGACTACATCATGCAGGAAGGCGACGTGGTGAATTTCAGGTTCAATGTATGAGGAAGAGTTACCCCTTTCCGTTGCGCCTTTCCTTTATGAGTTCCATCAAGGTCTTTAGCGTCTGGTCTGTGTGACTCTCGAATTTGGCAAAGCGTTCGTCAGACTTAGCGAATCTCTCATCGTTTCTCATCTGCGCCTGAATTAACATCTTCATCTTTTCATCGAGCTCGGCCATCCGGTCTTCACCCTTGATCTGTGCGTCAATAAGGATGGCGATCTTTTCGTCCAGTCGGCGCATATTGCTGCGCGCACGAAGCCCAGCTTTCACAAACAGCTTTGCTACTCGTTCAAGCCGATCCAGCCGTTGCTCGTGAGTCATCATTGCGGTCGCAATGATTGCGCGCTCATGACGTGAGAGTCAAGTAACAAATCTTGCAATATTTCGTTATTTCAAAACCGCGCGAACACCAACAATGATTAGGTAAATGATTGCCAGCACGACCGCGATCTTGATCAGGGTGATCGCGAGACTCACCAGGAAACCCAAAATTCCCAGCGCGACGCCGGCTGCCGCCAACACCAGCGGCACTCCTACTGCCAGCACAAACAGCGCCAGCAAAATCATTCCAACTATCTTCAAAACGTCGGTTGCTTCTTTCATCGGGACAACTCAAACCTTCTACTTTCGCGGCTTTTTGCCGTTCTTTACGGCTTGCCACAATTATACGAAGCCGAAGTCAGAATCGTTCCGTCGATTACTACTTCGCGCTGACGGAAACAAAAAGGCCGCCATAGCGGCGGCCCCAGTAAATTCAGTTAGCGTCTCCTGTTAGGTTAAGGAACGAGCTGGATGACGCCAATTCGATGGCCACTTGGCTTGATGATCGTAGTCGTGGTGGCTCCCAACGGTTCACTGGTTAGCAACAAGCCAAAGTCCGGGAACGAAACGTCTGATTTTATTTCAGCTTCATTCCGACCCTTGACGTTCACGATCTGACCCAGGTTCTGGTATTGGTTGTCGGGCGACACGGCCCAAAGAATGTAAGCAGTATTCTTTGGCGCTTCCTTCAGATCGTGGAAAACCATTCTCACTTCACTGGCATTGGTTCTCTTGTGCGGTTCGATGAAGATGTTGGCGCGCGCGCCTTCCATCGGACCACTGAAGTTAATCTTCAGTTTTGTGTCATCGCCTTTCTTGAACGTCGGGATGCCCAGCATCGGTACTGCGTACTCAGATGTCGGACCGGCGACTGCCGCGACTGTTTCTCCAACCGCGTTAGCTATTGGAATCACTGTCAGACCCTGCGGCACCGCGCTGCGAAACAGCACGTGTGTATCTGCGCCGTAGGTCGTTAACGCATCCTCAGTCGACGAGAACAACATGAAGCGAGACAGCGGAGTTGAGATAGTGGACGTGCCGACGCCACTTGCTACTGTGACCGGCCCGAGCAGCGTGACTGCTCCGGTAGGATCCACAGCATATAAGTTCACCGCAGTCATGTCTGCCGGCAAGCCGGTCAGATTTACTTTAATGGTTGTGCCGTCGGCAGCGCGCAGAATAGTCGCGGTGCCTGCAGCGCCGGGTATGCCGACTGGATTTAAGGTTACGATGGTCTCTTTCCCGACCGGGTATTCAACGATTGTGTACGTGCCGTCGGGATTCTGTACTGCCTGAGTTTTGGTTACGGTGGTTGTTTGGACTTGGCCGAAGCTCACTACGGCCAATGTGAGTGCGAGCAATGTCGCCCCACACAATGCGCTGACAGTCTTTCTCATTAATGTACCTCCTTCTAATAAACCATGGTTTGTGTCGGGGTATTGAGGTGTCGAATTCCTGCCTAATTTGTGCAAGCGATGTGCCCGGCAGTTTGCGCCGTGAGATTGGGCTATTTGTGCCGAATTACTACAGCACTCGACATGAAGCGGTACAGAAATGTGGGTGCGGAATGTTCGGAAGGAATTCAGTCGGGAATGCCCTGAATCAGCGCAAAATCGACGTTATCTGGTAGCCACGCGAAGTTCGTTCACCAATGTTCTGCGTCCGTTGGTTTCGGTTTCGACGGTCGTGTCGCCGATTTCACCGATGCCGTGGGAACTATTTCTTCTCAAGGGCGGCTCGAGTTTCGCGATGATCGGACCAGCAGGCGGCTCGTCATCACGGATCACATACATGTTGTGACGATAACATTCGGTGGAAGGTGATTGCGCGGCGAGGATTGCGACGCGTTCATGCTGAGGACAAACACCGGTAGCCAATTGATCGGTATCGGGATCGACTTCGACGATGTTCACGTCGTTTGGTTGCGCGAAGAATTTCGCCCCCAGCTCCGGACGGAGGTCGACAGCGGCTTTCATGAAGTCCATCCAAATTGGGAGGGCCGCTTCGCCGCCGGTCATTCCCAGTTGCTCGTTGTCGTCAAAACCAACCCAGACAGCGCACACCAGATTCGGCGTGTAGCCAACAAACCATCCGTCGCGCGACGTTCCGGTCTTGCCCGCGAGTGCCGAGTTCTTCAAGAGATCGCGAGCGCGAATCGCAGTGCCATGATCGATGACACCTTGTAACATGTCCGTGACGATGAACGCGGTGCTCGGCTGAATAACTTGGAGGGCCGACTTATCATCGGCCGCGACTTTGAGGATATGCGGATCAACTCGCTGACCACGGTTCGCGAACGTGGCGTAAGCTGCAGCCAGCTGCAGCGGAGTAACTTCAGTTGTGCCGAGAGCCAGCGCCGGATACGGTTCAGGTCGGGGCAATCCAAACGCATTGGCGATGTTTGCCGTTCGCGCCAGACCAGTCTGCGTCGCCACCTCAACCGTGACTACATTCAACGAATTGATCAAACCGTCGCGCATCGGCACATCACGCATCGAAAATCGGCCGCCGAAATTTGCGGGGTGATATTTGGCGCTGCCGGCATAAGTGAATTCCTGCGGTGCATCGGCGAATTTCTGCAGCGGCGACATCCCTGATTCGAGTGCAGCTGCGTAAACAAATGGCTTGAAAGTTGAGCCCGGCTGGCGCTTCGCGTCAGTGGCGCGATTAAGCTGCGATGCGGCGTAATCGCGGCCGCCAATCATTGCGAGCACCTCGCCCGTGTGCGGATCGAGCGCCACCAGCGCCGCTTGCGGCTTCGCAGTTGCGGACTTGTGCGTCTCATCCAGGCGCGCGAGCTGTTTTTGCACCGCTTGTTCGGCGAGTTGTTGCAGGTCAAGATCGAGCGTCGTAATCGTGACACGCGCATCTTGCGCGTTTTCCACGGGCGCGACGCCCGTGGCACGCTGCCGATTCACGTAGTCAATGAAATACGGGGCTGACGATTCGCGCGCAGCATCATAGTCCGCGATCAGCAAAGGTTCTTTTGCCGCCACCGCAGCTTGCTCGAGCGTGATGTAGCCGTCGCGCACCATCGTGCCCAACACCGTGTTGCGACGCGCGCGCGCATCTTCATTGTGTTGCAGCGGCGAATAACGCGAGGGGCCCTGAATCATTCCGGCGATCGTCGCGGCTTCGTTCAGGTTCAGGTCCTTCAATTCTTTGCCGAAATAAACGCGCGCCGCCTGATCGACACCGCGGACCGCGACCACGCTGCGCTGGCCCAAATAGACTTCGTTGCAGTAGAGGGCAAGGATATCCTGCTTCGAAAGCCGCCGCTCTAAACTAAATGCCAGCATCGCTTCGGCGTATTTGCGACGGAACGTCCGTTCGGGTGTCAGGTAAGTATTCTTGACGAGCTGCTGCGTAATGCTCGAACCGCCCTGCCCAATGCGCTCGTCGCCGGCGTTACGAATCAACGCGCGCGCGACCCCGAAGATGTCCAAACCGTGATGCTCAAAGAACCGTCGATCTTCGATTGAAACAATCGCCTGAACCAGCACTGGCGGAATATCTTTGAAAGTCAGTTGGCGTCTGGCTGCGCCCCTGCTGGCGTCGTCATTGGTCAGCGATTCAGGCGCGAGCGTAATGGAATTGAAGCTTACGTCGTCGCCGAGCAGTTGACTGATTCGGCCTTCGCGATCGAATTCCACGCGCACGACTGCAGGAAAACTATTGACGCCGGTGGGCCTAATCTCGATCGCATTGTCGCTAATCGTAAAGCTGCCATTCCAGACTTCGCTGACAGCATCGCTTTCGATATAACCCGAACGTCGCAGGGCGGCGGCCAGTCCGTCGCGGGTCAGTTTTTGACCGGCTCGCAGGGTCCGCGGTGCGGCGTAAATTCCGGCACGCGCCGTCAGATATCCATGCGCGAGCCGCTCATCGACCAGCTTCGCATAGGCGCGATAGGAATGAATCAGAAAGAGTGTAGTGGCCGCGGTTATTACGAGCAGCAGGACTGCGCTGATGCGAAACGCGTGCTGGAAAAGGCGAGTTCTGCGACTGCGGGCAGCAGTCACATGTTGCCGGCGCCGCAATTCAGCAGTGTCAAAAGAAGATTTGCGGGATTGCTGCTGTCGAAATACGAATGACGTCAACAAACGCAACCCTCTCGGGGCCAACGTCGAGCGATCCATCACCTTAATCCGTTGCTCTTAGAAAACGTCGAATGCGGACGAAATTCTTACGAACGCAAGTCGATTACGATTTGGAGGTTAGATGCCGCGCCGCTGCGGCTGGTTAGCAGCGCAGAATGACTGCATTGCTAAACGAGGGAAGGCTCGGGTCGTCGCGTTGTTTGCGCGGTCACAAGGGATTTGATCTGGTCGATGGCATTCATTCCTGCTTCGTATCCGGCTGCGAGCAATTCTTCCGCGCGCCGCGTTTGGTCCCAACGAATGTGTCCGACTTTGGGGGTTATTAGGACATCAGCATCTGCCCGATCCTGATTCGCTACGATACGCTCGACGGCAACAAAGGTGTGCATCATCACGCCGACCGCGGTTTTCGGATTCTCAAAAAACCGTACGCCATCAAAGTTCACATCGCTCGCAATCACGAGATCGACGCCGAAGTCGCGCGCGTAACTGATAGGCAGGCTGGCGACGAGACCACCATCAACCAGCCAACGTCCTTGCGAATCCTGTACCGGGGTGTAAACCGCCGGGATGCAGGTGCTGGCGCGAATGGCGAAGGGCAAGTCGCCTTCATCGCGAAAAACCACGGCCGTGCCCTTCTGTAAATCCATGGCGAGGGCCGCAAAACGAATCTTCAGGTCTTCGAAACGCGTGACCGGCAGATGCTGGCGCAGAAACGTTTCCATACGCGCGTTTGTCTGGAAACCGAGTCGCGAAAATGACAGACGCGCCGTGCGCCGCCAGCGAAACCCGCGCGCCATCACTTCGAGCTGATCCAGTGAAAGCCCCGCCGCGTACGACCCGCCGATAAGCGCGCCCGCAGACGCTCCGGCAATGGCATCGATGGGAATTTGATTCTCTTCCAGGGCGCGCAGGACGCCGACATGCGCGATGCCGCGCGCGGCGCCTCCAGAGAGAGCGAGGCCGATGCGGGGTCTGGTTGTGAGTTCGCTACGCACAATCAATTCATTTTCCATTTGTCATTTGACATTTATCATTTGCCATTGATTCGGAACGATGTTGGACGTGCCACAAGTAAAGCGTTTGGTTAGCGGAAGTGCTCAACATAGATTGCGTCATCTTCTGGATTCGACGACAGGGTCGAACGTTCAGTCACGGCCCTGCTTGATTTGAAATGACAAATGATAAATGTCAAATGACAAATGGAAAATAAGCGTTTAGCCGCTAGACAGGATTCAAGATGACAATCTCAGTCCCCGGTTGCTCTCGAAGATCGTCAATAAACTTGTCGATATCGGCTTCGATCTTTTCTTCCGTGATGTCGTGCTCAAGCCGGCCGCGGACCTCGTCCAGCGTGGGCACGATGCGCCCGCTGTTCTTCAGCTTTGCATACGTCTGGTCGTAACGATCCTGGACTTCTTTCTGAGTGACCACAGTAAACGCACGAAAACGAAAATCAAGATACTGGTCGACGATGACCCGGTCACGGAGGATCAGATCCAATTGTTCAGTGGTCAAACCGACGCGAGCCATGCGTTCCTGCAAGCGCTGCTGGCCGCCGAACGCTTGCGCCAACTCGTTACGACGCACGTCAACTTCCTTGTCGCGCGCAGCAATCCCTTCAGTCGTGTCGGCGCTCGGCAGTTTCCGGGCCTCCTGCAGAATCAGCAACTGGTCCTGAAGCAGGCGCAAAGCATGTTTTAGGTCGGCTGAACTCGGACGATCTGATAAAGGCCTGTCGGGTTCCAGCGCCAACTGCCAGACGAGATCCGAATAAGTGATTAGATCGGGCGTCGCGCGCGAGCCATTGGTAACGGTGGCGACCATTTTGTCGGGAATCGTCTGCGCGGCTGCAGTCGAGCAGAGAGCCAAGAGCAAAGAGCAAAGGGCAAAGACAGAAAGAAGTGAAAACTGAAAATTGAAAATTGAGAAGTGCAAAGTGCTCGGCCAACTACGGACGTGGGCGATGGGATTAGTTTCATGGTTTCTCACGAACTTTCGGATGACGGCCTCGCCATCGCCGTTTCTAGCTCGCTCTCGTCCGCAACAATTTGCATTTTTCATTTTATAATTTTCAATTTGCACTGCTTTCCTCACTTTGCTCTTTGCCCTCACCCCTTCGCTCTTTGCCGCTAAAACGTCTGTGAAAATCTGAACTGAAACTGCCCGCGATGCAACTGAAAGATTGAAGTCGTCGGCGTCAGCGTGTTTAGGTTCTGCGGAATCAAGAAGCGCGACGGATTCAGCAAATAGCCGTAGTCGATAGCCAAAGCGCCGCCCAGCGGCGTCTTGAACCGGAAACCAAATCCCAACGTGTGACTCCAACGGACGCGCAAGTTCTGCGCATTCACGTCTTCGAGGAAATTCCCCGTCGGCGTGATCGGCTTGGGATGAAACACGTCGCCGATGCTGCGAAAGACATTGCCGCCATCATAAAACGGTACGACCTGCACGTTGCGGGTGACCGGCACGCGCGCTTCCAGGTTAGCCACGACCTCAGCGTTGCCGCCAATCGGCACGGTAAAGGGATCGAGACGCACGACCTTTCCGTGCGAGTCGCGAAATTCCCCTTCGGGAACAATCACCTGACGCGGACCTGCTTCTTCATAGGGGAATCCGCGCAACGTAGTCGCGCCGCCTGAGAAAAACCGCTCACTGATGGGCAACAAGCGATCGATATCGTCGATGTGTCCGTTGCCGTTGCGATCGCGAATATCGAAAAGCTGCGCAAGACCAAGAGTCAGGTTCCCGGCCAAAACCGTTCCCCGCCCACCCCGAACTTTGTAATACGTATGGTAGTTGGAAAGGAACCGCATGAACGAAGTATTTCCGCCCAGCGCCTTCGCCGCCCAACTGAAGTCCGCCGTTAGATATTGTCCGCGCGTCGCGTCGGTTTGGTTGTAGCGGCAGACTTCGCCGGAACGAATTCGTTCTTCCTCCGTCGTGATTTGACCGGGAAGACGCCGCTCACAACGTTCACGCGTATCGATGACAAAGGAAGTGCCGAATCGCGATAGGCGCACGACCTGGTCGGGGACCAGGATATCTTTAACCAATAGACTCTCGATGTTTCGCAGCCGGACGTCTTCGTACGAGTAGCGTAAAAAAACGATGCTGCGTTTCTGCATACTGAGGATGCGCTGTGTCTCAGCGGTAAACGTCAAGCGATCGATTTCGGGATCGCCGACCTGATTGCCAAATTGATCGATCGGATTCCCGTTATCATCCAGGCGCTGGACGATGCCGAATGTGCCTTTGTCGATGGTCGAGCGGAAGAAACGGGTGATGGTGGAATCACGCAAGTACTGAAGCGAAAGCGCCAGCGGCGCAAATCGATCTTTGCGATAACGCGCAAACCGCGGATCGATAAACTCAAAGCGAACAAGTTGCTGGCGCTGGCTGGCGCGTAAACGAATGGCGGCAGTGCGCAGCTTGTTCATGAAGTTAACGTTGGTCAACTCCATCAACCCCAGCACACCGGTGTCGGTCGAGTAGCCACCGCCGTACTCAATTACGCGCGGCTTCTTCTCTTCGACGTCGATAATCACGTCGTACTTCTTTTCGCCCGTGGGCGTTTCACCCGCCGGCTGTTGGCTAATCAGCACCTGCCGGAATGCGTCGGTGACGTACAGCGCGCGTTCCGCGTCTGTGATCCTGTCTGCGCGCAGCGGGTCGCCGGGGATCAACGGAATCGCCCGGATGATTGCGGCGCGCTTGGTGCGCTGCGTTCCCGCGTCGCCCGTGACCCCGTTGATGACGATATCGTTGACGATGGCCTTAGCGCCTTCTTTGGTGACGTCGAAGATGACACGTACCTGTTCGTCTTCACCCTGCTTCGGCAAATCTTCGACCGCCGGCCGCACTTCAGCTTCGATATAGCCTTCATGGGCATACAGATTCAGCAAACTATTAGTGTCACTGCGCACTTGCGAACGCGAATACGGTTCGCCTTTTATGACGGTGATCTCTTTGTTCAATCGCGCCTGATCGAACACAGTGGCCCCGCGCACCTCGACTTCAGCAACGCGCGTCAAGGGCCCTTCGTCAACGTTGAACGTGATAATCAGAGAGTCGCCGGTGATTGAGATGCCCTGCACGACGTTGACTTTCGCGTGCCGGTAGCCAAGCTCATTCATGTGCGCCTGCACGGTGCGGCGATCCTCTTCGAGGATGGTCGTGCTGGTGAAACCGCGACCGAGTCCGCCGATGAACGGCAGGAACGAAATTGCGCTGGCCTTCTGCGACTTTAATTCATCGATGATGTCCTCAGGCGTCAGTTTGTTCGTGCCGGTAATGCGAATGTCAGTCAGGGTCAGTCTCCGCTTGGGATCGACGTCGTACGTGACTGTGACCTCGTGGCCGGTCAGCGCTTCCGGGATCAGGTTCTCGCACGTTTCTCTGCTGCCATTCGCGACCGTCGTGGGCGTCGCCGGCGTGACGGTGCAGAGCGGCGTTACTTCCGCAAAGAAGTAGCCATCTTCCTGTAAACGATTTTTCAGACGGCGCGCGCCTTCTTCGATCACGGAAATATCCAGGTTGCCTTCGCGCCGTAAGGGCAGCAGATCGCGCTGCTTCTTTTCGCTCAGGGTATAGTTCTTGAAACCAATAGTTACGTGCGGCCCACGCTTGCCGGCAAACGCTACGGTGACTTGCTGTGTTTCCGGATTGCGTTGCACGTCCGGCTCGTTCAGTGTCGGCGATAGATAGCCGTTCGCCAGCAGCGCCTGTCGAACGCGATTCAGATCCTCCGTGAGCAGATCGCGCGTGTAGAGCTCGCCGG
>Ga0134126_10001198_pt1 | contig 32959 bp, 31 predicted proteins | sample KB31752_FD_96881 | JGI IMG/M metagenome (GOLD analysis project Ga0134126, IMG submission 96881) | Terrestrial soil microbial communities with excess Nitrogen fertilizer from Kellogg Biological Station, Michigan, USA - KB3-175-2 | ecosystem: Environmental > Terrestrial > Soil > Unclassified ...
CGTTCCGGACAGTTTTGGACCGCCGGCGGTTTGGCCAACCTATGCGCGTTGATCGAAGCCCGTCAAAACGGCCACTGGAACAAATTATGGAACTCCTAACGGGGGTGTTGGCCGGATGCACACTTCCTTCACCAATTTGGTTTTTTTGCGTTGACCGGCCAGCCAGCCCCCACAATGATCGACACAAATCGAAAAGGACACCGATGAAAACGGACATCAACACCCAAACAAACATCAGAAATTCGGCTCTTTTGCTCGCGTTGATTCTCCAGCTCACGATAATGCTCCACCCCGTTCATGCCGCTGGCTTCGCGACGGCAACCTCGGCCGGTGGTTGGGCAACCCACGGGCATTTTCAGCAGGGGACATATTATATTGATGAAACGATGACGAACACCTCGTTCGGAGACTCAACGGTGGTGATGAATCAATCCAGCAGCACGCACACGGCGTCGGCGAATTGGCAAGACACGTCGAACGCCGTTATCGATGGCTTGACCATTCCGTGGCAGGACAGCATGGCGGCATCCAGTTATGCGACCGTGAGCGGGGGGAGTTTGCACTTGTACGCGCAAGGACACGCGAAGATCACCCCGACGAGCTTCAGTTACATTGATTCCGACGACAACCCCAACATTGTCTATAATCCATATAACTCGGAGTCGGCCGGTTTTGCGGATGCCTTCCTGGGTGACACGATCACGGTCACATCAGCGACCTTGGCCGCGGGCAGCCCGGTTGACCTGCTTTTGACCGTGACAATGCATGATAATGTCTCAGGCACCCCGGGAGGCGGGGCTGAAGCTGAGTGTTTTCTGGACGTGGGCGAGTCGTTCTCAGAGGCATGGCAAAATTATGAAGATGGGAGAATCGATGGAACACTGGTCGACAACATATCCGCTCTCGACGGGAGTCGGTCCACGTATGGGGTGGGAGCCCTGAGTTCGTCCAACGCCGTCGTGGTGCACACTGTTGTCGGAGCTTCACTCACCGTGAATCTGCACGCTTCGGCCAGCACCGGGGCCATAGCGAGCGCCCAAACTGGCAACAGCGAAGCGCTGGGAGTCGCCGATGTCGGCAATACGGTATTCTTGAATTTGGACCCCCTCACCCCCGGCACGGGTTACACCACTGCATCCGGGTTCAGCTATCTGACGTTGCCTGTTCTTAAAATTGCGCCCAAGGGAAACCTGTTGGTCATTTCATGGCCCGAATCCGCCGCCGTCGGATTCACCTTGCAAACCAACGGAGATTTGACCGCGCCAAATTGGAACGATTATGGCGGGACCATTTCCACTAATGGCGGAACCGAGAGCGTCACCATTAACCCTCAGGCAGACACGTTGTTTTTCCGGCTGGCACACTAATCCGGGTCTAACAGCCCGTTAAAAAATGGCGATTTTTCCGGGAGTTGAAAGGAAAGCTGCCAATAGCAATGGTGACGAACGCTACCAGCAGCGCTTCCTCCGAATCCTGCTTATACGGTAATGCCCGATTGCTTTGTTTCCTGATGCATGATAATATCAGACGTGCCAGCGAGTACTACTCCTACGACAACCTGGCGGGTTCTGTTGGTCGACGACGATCCGCTGGTATGTGATTCCATTCGTCGAATGCTTGAGTTTGACCAATGTCAGGTGCAAGCGGCGACCAGCGCGGCGGATGCTCTGGCCATTTGCGAACGGGACGTTTTCAATCTCGTGATCCTGGATTACATGATGCCGATCATGAAGGGCGATCAATTGGCCGTGGCCCTCAAAGCGCGCTATCCCGATATGCCGATCATCATGATCACCGCCGATGCGGAAAAAGTTGAGGGCACGCTCGAAACGCCGGCGGGAGTCGATTTGCTCATGGCCAAACCGTTTCAGTTGACGGACCTGCGCCAGGCCGTGCGCAAGGTGCTGGCCGGGGCCTGAACACCCCTAAAATCCCGCCTTTTTGCTCCAAAATCAATCTGCAAGCAATTCAATATGAATAGCTTGCTACTAAATACTTACCGTAAGTTTTTCCTCTTCACGCAAATGCGATAGAACTGGCACAAAAAATAAAGTGCCAGCCAATAACGAAAAAGCTTCAGGGGAACCGGTTGCTGCACCCCATCGGCAAACACCGGTTGTTAATAGACACCATTTTCACGCCAACAACGGCAAAACGAAGCCGCAGAAAGCCGCGGACAAGGCCGAAGAGGAAAAACGCCTCATCAAAGTGCCGAAAATTCACTCATTCCGGGATTTCTTGGTAAAATGTGCGCGTGTGCCCGGCGGGCAGGGAGAATATCGCCAGTATTCTTTCGCAGGACGCGAGCCATTGATCGAAATTGTGAAAACCATCGATGACGTTCTGGGTTCGAACGGCGGCACACCATTGGCGGATGCCACGATTGCCATCTGCGGCGGCGCGCAATTCGGCAAAACCGCCACCGAACTGAACCTCGGCGCCTATTGCACCGGAGTGAAGTGGCTGAATTGGGGTTTTTATTTGCCGGACCGGGAGCTGGTGGAAGGCATGGTGGACACGAAATTTCGCCCGGACGTTCTCGACCAGATCGATTGGTTCGCGCGCATGACCCGGGTCGGAAAGAGCGTGAACAAATCAGGCAAGAGCGTGAATCGCAAGGGCGCCTTCTCCGTGACCAACGGCAAACAGCGCTCGCACGGAATGATTCTCGGCCTCAACAAAATTCCAACGAGTTTCACGTTCGACGTGGCCACGCTCGATGAGGTGGATGACATCAAGCCGGCGCGCGAAAAATTCGTGCGCGGGCGGATGACTTCCAGTCCCGTGCGGTTGCTGGTCAAAATCGGCACGCAACGCGTGGCCGGCCGCGGCCAGCACAAGGCATGGAAAGACGGCAGCCAGGGCGTGATGCTGCATGGCTGCCCCGGTTGCGGTCACGAACAGAATTTGGAGGAAAACTGGCCGCGCGTGTGCCGCATCGCTCTGGCAGGTGAGCCGCGGCCCGGCGATCCATTTCTCACGCACACCGGCGATTTCCGCCATCACGACACGGCGCCGGTCGCCGCAACCTATGACCCATCGCACAAGTATTATTTCGCGTGCGTTCGATGCGGCACAAAACTCAATCGGACGGCGGACGGCTTTAAATGGCATCATCGCCGTCCCGAGCGAATTCCATTGCGGCACTGGTCGTTTCGCGTGTCGCAATTCGCCATCGCGGCCATCGATGTCTCGCAAATCGTGGGGGAATGGGCGCGCGCCGTGGCGGACCCGGAAGCGATGGCGACGTTTCTCTGCGATCGCAAAGCCATGCCCGAAAGCACGGCGCAGAAATTGACGGTGGAGATTCTGGAGCGCGCGAGAACGATCGGCCTGGGCGCAGGGGAAGCCGGCAACAGTCAAAACTCGAAACCCGAAACCCAAAACCCGAAACCTGAGCTTTTCGGCGGCCTCGACACTGGCCGACGTTGCTGGTTCTTCGCGCGCGCGGTTCACGCGCCGGACGTCAGAGCCGTGCTTCACGCCGAACAGATTCCGCTCGGCAATCTCGTTGAGCGCGTGACCGATCTCTTCCATGCACTCGGACTGCGGGCGCTGTTTATTGATCAGGCTCCGGCCACGGACGAAGCGCGCACACTCGCGCTGCGATTAAACGGGCTGGAGGGCCTTTCGCAATGGCCCACTGTGCCGAAGGACCGCTCCGGATATATCTCGCTGCCGGGCGGTTTGCGCTGGAACGGCGCGCGTCAACGCTGGGAAAATCTTCGCTGCGCCGTGGTGGCGTTTACCAAACGCCGCCTCGGCTCCGGCATCGCGCACGGCTTTGATGTGTTCGAGAAAGGCTCGCAAACCATGTTCGTGCCGCTGATTGAAACGAATCGCTTCGAAACCATCGATCGCGTCGTGCGTGAATTCCTGACGCCCGCCGAAAATGTTTCAGAAGTGGTTTTTGCTGCCGGCCAGCCATTGTACGTGCGCACCGCGCCGGCGATGCGCTTGCCGCCTAAAGGTGGCGAGACGCCGATCGTGTTCGAAACGCTTGAAGAACATCTGCTCGCAGGCTCGGAACGCGTGGAGTTGTGCGATGGTTCACTGGGCGATTATGTGGACGGCTGCGAAAATCATTTCCTGCTCGCGGACGCTTACAGCGGCCTGGCGGAATTGGAAGCCGGTGATCGCCATTTGCAAGCTTCCGAGCCGATCCAGGTTTTCGAAAATACCCGCCGCAGCCAAATCCTTTCATCACGCAGCGCGCGAAGGCTGGAGGGGTAAAGAAGCCATTGAATTCATCCGCGCAATCCTCCCACTTCGTGAAACTCAATGCGATTGCCAAACGGATCGCGCGAAAAAAATCGTTTCCAGGGGACGGGTCGTCCATCCTCCGTGGCAATTTTCGCCGCTTCGAGCCGGCGCCGAAATGTTTCCACATCCGCGCATTCCAAACCAAAATGCCGGTAGGCATCCGGTCCGGCGCGCTATTCCTCTACCGACACATGCAGATCCAAACCATCCGCATCAAACCACACGCCGCCGCGGCTGCGGATGGATTCGGGTTTGGGAATTTCGCGCAATCCGAGCAGGCCCGCGTAAAATGAGCGTGCCAGTTCTTCGCCGCCTTTCGGCATCGTGACGTTAATGTGAGACAAGCGCATGAATGGAATGGCGAGCGTGGAATATCACCAACGCACAAGCCCGGCAAGAAAGGAATCCGCGTGGATGGCTTCTCGCTTGAAGGAGCGCCGAGCCCCAGCTCGGCAAGCTGGGCTTTTTCCAAGCGGGCCGAGCGGGTGCTCGGCGCTCCGTTGTGCGAAGCGAGTGCTTTGCTCTTGCTGGCGATTGGCGCGTCTGCTTCCCTAACGATGCAGTTCAAAGCCGCGCGGCGCGAGACGCGCAGCCGGTGCGAACAATCAATTTGAATCAATATCTATGAAACGCTTTCTCTTTTTCGGCACCGCGGTGATTACGGTTGCATTCGCATGCTGGCTCTGTCTGCCCCGCGCGGATGCGCAGCCCGCTTCCAGGAATTCAGCCGGCACAGTCGCGGCGCCTTCATCTTCCCAACAAGCCGCGGATGTTCAGCGTTACAATCAACTGGTCCAGAACCAGGAAGACCGGGCCAGACGCGTGGAAGCTCTATTGGAGCGCCAGGAGAAATTGATGGACAAACAGGAAGCGGCCTTTGCGCGATTCCAAAAAATCCTGGACACCTGGGAGCAACAACAGAAGCAATACCAGAAATATTTGGATACCCTGCCGAAATGAGGAACGTTCGTTCCTCGTGCTCGTTCTCTTCCTTGTCCTCGATTTGCCGGGAATTTCGAGGACGAAAAGATTCCTGAGTTTCAGTCGCTCGTAGGCTGCATCAAACTAATTTGAGAAATCCGAATGAACTTTTCGAGGAGATAATCTACAATCTGGCAGAACAATCCCTGATGGCCCATACCTTGCAATCGAAGTATCAGAGTGCCTCTTTTCACTCCTCCTCCCGCTCCAATTGCGCCATCCACGCCGTGATTTGGTCCCGGTGCTGATCCAGTGAGCAGCCCACGCGGCCCGCGATCAGCATCTGCCCGGCCAGCAGCCGATTCACGCGTTTGTGAATTTTGCTGGTTTTGTCATCGAGGTCCGTTTCGATTTTATCCACCCGCATCTTTAGATCTTCCACTTCGCGGCGGGTGGCAAAATTCGAGGCCACGGAAATCAGTGTGGCGATGAAACCTGTCACCACCGCGCCGGCGAAAATGAAAATGCCAATCTGTTCGTTCGTTGCATCGGCGAGAAATGAAGTCATGGAAGTTGCAAAGTTGGCGGTTTCCCGCGGAGCACGGAGGCGCCGAGGAAAAAAGAAAACCTCGGCCCCTCCGCGACTTGGCGGTTTATTTAGTTGCCGGGCAAAGTGGTGTTCGTGTTTTCGTCGACCAAAGTATTGATCTGAGTTTTGACGCCGGCGAGTTGTTGCGCCACCTGGATGGCGGTCATCACCTTGTCATCAATCTGCCGCGTGTAACCGGGAATCGTGAGCGCGACCTGGCGCAGTTGCTCGAAATTCTGCACCAGCGTCTGCGCGACATCCTGCGCCTCGTTTAATGCGCTCTGAGTGTTCGCGTGATTGCTCGCTTCGGTCACGAGTTTTTGGCGGTTGCGAAAATTCGTCCACGACAGCAATCCGCCGATGGCCGCCAGAATGATTTCCGCCACCGTGTGCGACCACGGAATTCCCGCAGCGCTGGCCGCAGTGTCGGCAGTGGCGATGCTGTTCGACACAATGGGCGCCAGCGCCAGGTTCGTGAAATACACCGGCGGCTGCACGACCATGGTCAGATTGGTTGCGAGTTGATATTGAACCGTGGACGGTGTGACTTGGCCAGTGACGGCGTTCGTTTGCGCTGGGATGGTGATCGCATTCGTGGTGATGAGCGTCACAAGGTTCGTGCTGACGGGCGCGAGTTGCTCGACGGTTCCGGGTTCCGTGAACCACGATTTAAGTTGCGCGCAGGCCGTGAGGCCAAACAGGCAAGTGAGGGTGGCGAGTGACAACATGGCGGCGGATTTGGTCCCCGCCTGTTTAACAATGGCAGCAATTTTTAATTTCATTCCCGCATCAAATCACGATCCGGAAATGAGAAAAAACTTACGGTAAGTTTTTCGGAGGAAGTTATTGATGGTCAGCCAAATCAAATCGAAAAAAATCAAAAAAAGAGCTGAAAACGGCGATTCTCTTGCGTCAAATCGGAAGCAGCAATGACGCAAAAATTATAAGAATGAAGCGTTTTCGCAGTGTTTTCAGGCAATTTCATTGGAATACGTCGTGGCCCAATAATGCAATTCATTCGCGCGAAACGCTTCCACGGCTCGTAGCCGGTAACGATTTCAATCGATCCATACACACCCGTGAAGCCGTTCGTCATTCGTTATTGCTGTTGGAAATGCGAAATGGTTTCGCATTTCCGCATCCGGTTGCAAATGAGCGCGTTGTCTCGCATTGGGGAAACCGCTTCGACTTATTCACATGGACGGACAATGTCTGACCCCGTGGGCGATACTGGGGCATAAACAAAAAGAAGAATTATGGGAGAAGCAAAAGTCCGTATGAAAAAACGTGCGATCACATTGGAGCCGGCTTTGGAGGAGCTGGCCGGGAACCTGACGCCCCACCAGCGCGTGATGCTCGCGAAGAAATTTTTCCGCTGGTCTAAGCAGCTTTACGTGAGCGTCGATATACTACGCCGCCGCTCTGCACCTCGGCCACGGCCCGCTTTGCGGCCCGTGCCGCGACGGCGTCTGGCATTGAATTAAGCGCAGACCATTTATCCAGCGGAAAATGTTCCTTCAACTCCATGGCGGCCCAGCCGAGCTTGGCGGGGTCGGTGCACGTTTCGAGAAATTGCTGAAAATATTCGAGGCAACTTTCCCGCGTCGGCACTTCTTCCGCGGACCATTCGCGCATCGCCTCGGGCGAGGCTTTGAATTTATTTTCATGCTCCTGGGCCAGTTCCTCCGCGCGGCGGACGTAAAATTCATCCACTTCACGGCGGCCATTTTCCAATTGGGAGATGTACGTGGGATCCAGGTTCAACTTCTCGGCCATCTGCACCTGGCTGAAACCCAGGCGTTTTCGAGCGGCCATTAAAAGTTTTCCCTTTTCAAAATTAGTTAAAGATTTTTGTTGACTCACTTTGACTTTTAAAAGATTATCAGTGGCGTCGATTTTGACTATTCAATAGTTCAATCGATAAAGCAAGGAAAAAATGAGGAATAAGGGAAAAGGGAATCGGCGCGGTGGGGAACAGCGGGGACGATGCGAGGGGGCTGGATGCGCCGAGGGGACCGCAGATTGGGGATTAGCCGCAGCGGGTCAAAGTGAGGGACGGCCTTGGACATTTTTCCGATGCGTCTTTCACTGTGGACCCGCTGCGGCTGGGGCGCAGAGTGGAAATCATTTCAAGCGCCACTCTTCTATCAGTCTTGTAACAGTCACGGTCAGGAGGCTATGGAATTTTCCGCGTGAAAAGGATCGGAGCCTCCTGAGGTCGGCGGCTGCGGTTCAAGGCAGCAATGCGGGAAACATTTCGAGGGAATTCTTACTTCAGCTCCTACAATTTTTATGAGTGTCAGCGCACATACCATCAGCGTGCTTGCGCGCGCCGCGGCCGAGAAGATCGGGGAATTTCCTCTTTCGGAACGCATCAAGATTTACCAGGCCCTCGCGGAATCGCTGCCCCGCGAGCCGGCGCGCGCCGCAGCCAAAGAATTGGCGCGCATCCTGTCACAAGCCGCCGCCATGGAATTGGATTTTCAGGAACAAGTGCGTCGGCAAGACGAGTGAGCTAATCGAACCAAAGGAGAAAATGAATACGTGTTGGAAATGCGGAAAGTTGGTGCCGGAAGGAAAGACGGAATGCGACTACGAGTGCGTGAGCCGGATGTCCGAGGAGGACACGGAGAAATTTGCCCGCTGCCTGGAAAAATTGGCGCAGCGCCGGCGGATTGACTGGACCAAGGTGCAAACGATGGAAGACGTGATTTGCATTCTTTCGAGCTTGTTCGGCGAAGCGACCGTCGATCCGGATTCGGCGCTGGCGCGGAAACTGGAACAATTTTTGGAGCCGCCGCCGGAGCCAAAGTAGTCAATTCCCCATCGCACCCGAATGCGCCCGCGCGGGATGTAATGCGGATAAATCGAAAGCACTGCCGCCGTTGGGGACGATGGGATTAATTCGAATGTGGAAAACAAAGAGGCCATCAATTTATCAGGAGCAAAATCATGAATTCACGTTTCACGAATCACGTTTCACGTTCCGACCCCGAATATGCCGCGCAGGAGCGGTTTAGTGTCATCGGATGGTTCATCTTCCATGCTGCCGCGCTTTGGTCCGCGGCGTTTTATTGGCTGAAATTTCGGCGCGTGTGCGCGTGGCATCAACCGAAGCCGCGGCGAATAAGCGGCAATCCTTTTGCGTTCCGCAGCACGCACGGCATGTGCCCGGACTGTTTTGCGCGCGTCAGCGCTGAAATTATTTCCCACGGAGAACCGAACCTTCGCGTCAGCGTCGCGAAGGGCGAAAGCCCGGGCGGGCCGTCTCTTCCCGCGCCCGCGGCGCGCAATTGCGCCGTTTCGGCATGGCTGCAACGGCCCTCTGCCGGTGACACAGACACGGGCCGCCCGGCAGTTCTCCGTGGGAGATCTTTTTAAGGGGCGGTGAACCATCATCATTCAACCAAGGAGAATTATGCGTAAACGTCAAAAACTCGAACCATGCGTCATCGGCTCGCGCGCGGCACTCGAAGCGGTTGTGGCCGATGTCGTGAAACTCAAAATCGAACACACCCAGGCGGTCGCCGCCATGGAATATGAAATCGCGGAAGTGCAGAAACGTTACCAAGAAAACCTGATCGGGATTTCGCGGCGAATTGAGGCACGGGAAGCGGGCGTGTTTGTTTATTGCCGGAAAAATCGCGCGGCGCTGTTTCCGGAAAAGAAATCGCTCGACCTGGTGCTTGCCACGGTGGGGTTCGAATTGAGGCCGCCGCGCGTGGAGAGGCTGAGCGCGAAAGACACTTTTGGCAAAATCGGTTTGCGCCTGGAGAACCTCGATTGGGGCGCCGCGTACGTGCGTTACCCCGATCCCGAAGTGAATAAGGAAAAAATCCTCGCCGACCGCACGCAATTGAAGCCGGAACAGTTGCGAGAAGCCGGATTGAAAATTCATCAAGATGAGAATTTCTTCATCCGGCCGAATCCCACCTTCGCCGACGAAAGCGTCCGTGAGGCCGCTTGAGGAGAAGTTGCCGTGCTGACTCCGGCTGAACTGTCATTGCGCTTGCGGTCGCCGCGGTGGCGGCCGTTGGCCGACACCGATTGTGTGAAATGGGCGCTTGACGTCGGCGCCGACGATATCGAACAACTCATCGATCTCGGCCTGCTGGTCGTGTTTGACATTTCCGTGACCATGGAGAGCCGCAGCCCGTTGATGTCGCATCGACGCGAACTGCGTTTTCTCACGCGCAGCATTGAACACTATCGCCTGACGCTGGGCATGAGGTGCCTGGAATTGACCTGGCCGCAAATCGTGCAATTGGTCCTCCCCCCGGACAAAAAGACGCTCGGCGGACCTGAAATTGACGCGCTGCTGAGTTGCGATCCAAACCACCGCATGAATTTGATCCGCGCCGGTGAACTGGACCCGCCGCAGGAGCGATGGAAACATCGCAAAAGCGCATGGTGCCGTGGCAGAAATTGCGGCGCCGTGGTTACTCGCGAAAGCATCGAAGATTTTTTGCGGCGGAGAAAGTTGTGAGGACAGTTTCGAAATCCGAATGCTGAAACCCGACGAAATCCGAGGCCCGAACTCCAAGTCGCGGATCCGGTCGCGAGCACCAGTGCGGGCAAATCGTTCCACGCGATTGTTCCGCGATTTTTTCGAAAGTTCGGCTTTTCGGATTTTGGGCTCGGATTTCTTTCGGATTTCGGCCTTCGGCCTTCGGATTTAACGCCACATGAGAGCCATGCCTCCTGAACGAATAAAACTCCAGGTCATTTCCCGGATCGTCGCCGAAAAGCTGGAGGCACACGCTAAGATCATCCACACGCTCATCGCCGCGCAGCGCCGCGGCGCGGCGGAACAGTTCGGCTATGCATTTCTCGCCGGGCGAGCGTTGTTGCAAGCGAAAGCCATCGTGCCGAATGGCAACATCAAGGTCGCCAATTCGGGATTTAAACATTGGGTGGTGGCGAATTTCCCTGAAATCACGATGCGCACGGCCGAGAATTGGATGCGGTTCGCCGAATCGATTATTTCCCGCGCGCAAGTGGACGTGGCGACTTCGCCATTGCTGCTTGGCGCCATGGAGTTCAGCGGCGCCTCTCACGATTCGATTCTTCAACTCGTGCCTCAGGTCATGGATGGCAAAGGCATGATGCGATTCATGCGCGAGTGCCGGCTGTTGAAAGTGCCGCAGCGGACGCGCGTTGGCCCGTGCAAGACTCTTTCCGCCGCTGAGGCGAAAAAAGCAAAGGCCGCCTATGCACGACGTGTTTGGGAGAGGACTATTGCGGACATTGGCCGGCGGCAAAAAGTTTTGGGTTGCCTGGAGAACACTGCGGATTTGAAACGCTATTTGGATGCGCTCACGGAATTGTCGAGGGCGATAAGCAGTCTCCTCGCGCATCGGGGCCAATCAACGAAATGACGTCGCGCAATCCACTGGATGGCCTTTAAAAGATGGCGGCTTTGCTGAACACCAGCCACCATGGCCAAACCACGAGGATGCAAAATGTGGCTCCGGCGAACAAATTGACGACGGACTTCTGAGTTCCGCGCCGGACAGGCAACAAAACAATGCCCAGCGCGAGGCCGGTAACAAAACCACCAAGGTGCGCGATAACATCGGCATTCGGATCCAAACCGAATAACGCGAACAGCATCGCGCCCGCCGCCAGACCGCCGAGGCCGAATTTCAGCCGGTCCGACCGGCGTCCGTTCGTGAACAATGCCTGCGAAGTGAGCAGTCCGACGCAGCCCATCACCATTCCGGACGCGCCGAGGCTGCGGTGGCCTTGCGAAAATAGGACCCAGTCCGCAATATTTCCGCCGGCGCCGGCCAAATAGGCGGAGAGCAAGCCAACACCGGTTCCGAAATTTCCCATCGTGAGCGCGAGCAGGAAAAATCCGATGCTTGCGTTCGTCGAAAAATGGCCGAGGTCCGCGTGAAGCCAGATGGCCGTAAAGAGCCGCCACCATTCGCCATCTGATACAGCAATGGCGTCCATCATGCCGGCCCTGGTGATATCGTGAGCCGCGTGGGTTTGAAGCCAGTAAAAGATAGCAACCAGAGCCACCCAACCCAAGGCCGCCCAATCGAACAGGACGCCTCTCGGAGAAATTTTCTGCCGCCACGGCCAGCGGCGATTTTCGAGCCGATACTGCTCCAGAATATTCAGCGCGCGATCGTAATCCTGTTCCGGGACGGCCAATCCCCAGCCCGATTCCTCCGACATGTCAATCACAGGTTCGATTCCCTGGCTGGCGAGAACCAGACTCCAATCCATGGCCTGGCGCCGCGAGCGCGCGGGGATTCGATTCGTCATGATTTCGGCCACGGTGGTTAGAATCATCCATTTAGGGGACACTCGCAACCGTAGTTCTGGCGCTGGTTACTCCTGATTTGCATGGAATCATTTTTGCTTTATTCTGGGCCAGGGATTGAACGTTGGCATGACACGCGCGGGCGCGGTTCAGTGGGTTCGTCTGTAATAATGGCGATGAAAATGATTCAACCTAACTGTCGAGCGCAGTTCGCGGCTGAGGACGTGGACTTTATCCTATCCGTCCTCGGGCGAAAAATTGGCACCGCCGATTGCCTGATCAAACTTCTTTCGGACGAGGAGTCGCGGGATTTAATTCTCGATGACGAAGCTCTTTTCCACGCGGTCCTCGAACGGCGCGGATGCCTCCGTGTTTCAAGCCGGTTTTATTTTTATATTCTCGTGCGAAATGTGTTTCGCCGTTCTGGAGTGAACCAGCGCGCTGTCGCTGATTACGTCGCCGAAGTTCTCGCGGAATTTGCGCAATCGGAACGGGCCCGATGCGTTCTTCCCAGCCAGACGAAGGCCTTGGATTATTTCTTCGAAATGCTGTCCGCATTGAACCAGGCGGATGACCGCACCAGCTTTTTGATTCGCGCGCACATTGGGAACTACTCGCTGTTCTTTTCCGGCGTGTTCCCGGACCGCATTCGCTTTCGCGCGGAAGCACGGGGCTTTCCCGACGTGAAATATTATGATTCGCTCGGTCGCACTCATTTCCGCGCCGCCAGTGATCATCGTCTCGCGCAAAAATACGAAGTGGCGGAAATTTTTAACACGTTGTCGGAACGTTTTGAAACGACCCGCCTGGCGCTGAATGACATTGCCGACCGTTTTTTTTCCATCGGGGATATAGACTATTCGCTGGAAACGCTTTTGGGGCGCAAGAACGATTCGGAATCCGGACCAACCTGAGCAGGTTCACGCCTTTGTAGGAGCCGACGTGAGGCTCTCGAATTTTCTTCGCGGAAAGGATCAGGCCTCCTCACGGCCGTGTTGCCCAAATTGGAGAGCGCGGGTCTGCGACCCGCAAAGATGTGCAAGGTAGAACGTGTGAAGGATTCGGCGACTTTCGAAATCAAATGTTGCTGCGGCTCACAGAGCCGCGGTTCGTCCGGTTGGGTAACACCCGTCACGTCGGCTCCTACTGAGATATTATTGCAGCAGCCCGAGCTTCTGCACCGCCTCGCGCGTGGCCGAGGGAGATTCGTGCAAAATGCCGTTCCATCCCCGTTTGATTCCCGCCTCCACATTTTCCGGGCGGTCGTCGATGTAAAGGATTTCCGCCCCCTGGCGGCCACTGGCGCGCTCCACGATTTGGTACAGTTTCGCCGTGGGTTTCATCGCGCCGTGTTCGTACGAGAGGACATAACCATCGAACTCACTGAAAAACGGAAAGCGAGTGCGGATGTGTTCGAAGGCGAGATCGTTGGTGTTGGAAAAAATATACGTGGGCAGCCTGGTTTTCTTCAACTCAGCGTGAAGATCGATCATCGCCTGAATGGGCGTGAAGATGTCCGCGAAGAACGTGTTGAATTCCGCCCGTGTGCCGCAAAAGCCGGACGCGGCCTTGATGTGATAAAAAAATTGCTCCGTCGAGAGAAGGCCTGTCTCGTATTCCGTCAGAATCGAGGCGTGTGTGGAAAAGAACGTCGCCGGGTCCGTCGCCGGCTTGCATTGCTGGACGATGCGCTTGGCGGCGATGGAATAATCGAAATCCACCAAAACTTTCCCAAGGTCGAATACAAGAACGGAGAGCTTCATCGAATGGTTATTGAGTCATTTCCCGCCGGCCTTCCAAGGCGCGGCTCAGCGTGAGTTCATCGGCAAATTCCAATCCGGTGCCGGCCGGCAGACCATGCGCAATGCGAGTCAATTTCAATCCCGGTCGTGCCAGCCGTTTCGCCAGATAAAATCCGGTCGCGTCGCCCTCGACGTCGGTGCCGAGCGCGATGACAATCTCCTTGATAGGTTCGGACGTAAGACGTTTTTCCAGTTCGGCAATGCGCAAATCCTCGGGTTCAATGCCATCGAGTGGAGAAATTTTTCCGCCGAGCACGTGATATTTTCCGCGATACGTCCCCGATTTCTCAATGCTCAAAATGTCGACGGGTTGCTCGACGATGCAGATGAGCGAGGCGTCGCGCCGCGAGTCGGCGCAGATTTCGCAAGGGGATGTTTCGGTCAACGCGCCGCAATTGGTGCAGAGCTGAATTTTCTCACGCGCGCGAATGACGGCGTCCGCGAGCTGCCTGGCATCGGCCTGCTCCGATTGGACGAGATGCAGGGCGATGCGTTCGGCGGAGCGCGGGCCGATGCCGGGCAGGCGATTCAATGCGGCCACCAGCGCGGTGATGGGTTCGGGAAGAGCCACGGAACGGTTCAGCCAAATCCGGGCAGATTGAAGCCAGCAGTGGCCTTGCCCATTTCCGAGTTCGAAATTTCCTTGGCCTGGCTCAACGCCTGGTTTGCAGCCGTGAGAATCATGTCTTCGAGCAATTGCGCGTCGGAGGGATTCAACGCCTGCGGATCAATTTTGATGGAGGCAATCGAGCCATCGCATTTCGCCACGACCTTCACCGCGCCGCCGCCGCTCGTCGCTTCGACAGTGCGTTTGGCGAGGTCGTTTTGGATTTGTTCCATCTGCTGCTGCATGCGCGCAGCCTGCTTCATGAGTTTTCCAATGCTTGACATAGCGTTACGGCATTAAATTAAACCGAACTTGCGGGTGCGCCAGCCTTTTTCGGGAAAGAATAATCGCGAATCGGCTGGCAAACCTGGATGCGATATTCGGAATAAAAGAGCTTCCTGCCGAGATCCTGCGCCGCGCGGTGTTCCGGTTGCTCGCGCCAGTTGCGCACCGCGTCCTCCGATTCAAATTCCACAATGGAAACCCGTTCGCCGTCGTCGGCGGCAAAGGTCTTGATGGAAATAAACCCGGGGGCCTTGACGGCGAGGTCATGAATGCGGGAGGCCCATTGCGCGTATTCACTGGCGTTTTCAGGCCGGAGCCGGGAGCGAAAAATGGTGATGACCATGGCGTGAAGTTACGCCCGCACCTCGACGATTTGCCCTTTGAAAACCTCGAGCGCCTTTTGGATGAGCGGATCGTTCTTAAAATCGTCCTTGTTGAATGGCACCGGCACGTTTTTTTCCTTTGTCGGCGCGGGCGCTGCGGCGGCAACGGGCTTGGCCGGCGCTGCTGCAGGCGCTTTTGGGACTGCTGGCGCTGCCGGTTGCGGAGTGGGTTCGACGGCAACAGGAGACCGATTTGCCGGCGGCTCGGCTTTGATGAATTTGAACTGCGCGTTCGCGTGCCCGAGTTCGGCCATCTTGGTCTGCAACAGCGTGTGATTGCGCGCGTTGTCCACCAGCGCGAGATGATCTTCGAATTCCGGGGCGAAGCCTATGGTCAAAACGTTTTTCGTGAAGGATACCGGATGCGCCTCGATCAAATAGCTGCGAGTGAACGGGCTGGCGCGTCCGACCGATTCCACCAATCGCGCCCAGAGCGTTTCCAAATCCATGTCCGCCGGAACAGGGGCGGCGGGTGCCGGGCTGGGCGCCGCAGCCTGAGTCGTGGTTTCTTTGATTTCGCTGGCGCTTTGGCGAGGCTCGACTTTTTCCGCGCGGAACGGTTTTTGACTCGCGGACGGTGCCGGAGTTGGAACCGGAATCGAAGTGACTTCCCCGCCGCCTCCGCGCAAATCGTTCAGCCGCTTCAGCACCGAATCGATGCTCACGGCATTGCGCGCTTCGACCGCCTTCAGCAGGGCAACCTCCACCAGAATCTTTTTGGAGGCGGCATCGCGCAGGCGGGTTTCGGCGTTGGCGAGGACCTCCATGATGCGCGTCAGCGCGTTGGCGTCGGCCATGGCGGATTGCTCGCGGAGCGTGGCAGCTTCGTCTTCCGACACTTCGAGCAAATTCAGATCGCCGCGCGAGACCTGAAAAATCAGGAGATTGCGGAAATGGTTCAGCAAATCGGAGAGCAAGCGGCCGAGGTCTTTGCCGCCTTTGGAAAGGTCATTCAGCAATCGCAACGCGGCTTCAATTTCACCGCCAAGAATCGCGAGCGAAAGCTCCAGCAATTGTTTTTGCGCGGTGAGGCCGAACATCGAAAGCACGTCCGGCTCTTCGATTTTATCTCCGCAAAAACTGATCAACTGGTCGAGCGTCGATTCCGCATCGCGCATTCCGCCGTCGGCTCCGCGGGCAATGGCATACAACGCCTCGGACGAGATTTTGACGTTTTCCTGCTTCGCGATTTTGGTGAGTTGCTGAACGATGAGCGACGCCGGAATGCGGCGCAGGTCAAAGCGCTGGCAGCGCGAGAGAATGGTTGGCAGAACCTTCTCCGGATCGGTCGTGGCGAACATGAATTTCACATGCTCCGGCGGTTCCTCCAGCGTCTTCAACAGCGCGTTGAAGGCCGCGGTGGTGAGCATATGGACTTCGTCGATGATGTAGATTTTGAATTTCGAGGAAGCGGGCGCGTACTTGCAGGTCTCGCGCAATTCGCGGACCTGCTCCACGCCGTTGTTGCTGGCGCCGTCGATTTCGAGAACATCGATGGAGCGGCCTTCGGAAATTTCCCGGCATTTGGGATCATTGTCATCGAAATCGGCCTTGGGGCCGCCGGTGCAATTCAGCGCCTTGGCAAAAATGCGGGCGATGGTGGTCTTGCCGGTGCCGCGCGGGCCGCAAAAGAGATACGCGTGGGCGATGCGATTTTGCTCGATGGCATGGCGGAGCGTCTGGGTGACGTGCTCCTGGCCGATGACATCCGCGAATGTCTGCGGGCGATATTTTCTGGCAATGACCTGATAGCTCATGTGAAGGAAGAATGCAGAAGAAAGAAGGAAGAAACGAGGAATTTTTGTGTGGCGTTGGCAGACAATTCTGAATTCTTCATTCTGCCCTCTGCATTCAAAAAAAGTGCCAGGGTGACCACGGCAGATGTCGAGCAAACTACCGTTGCTGCCTTCCGGCCCTGGCGGGGTTCGTAAGTCCACATTCCGTGGGCCCTGACGATGAAGAATGTGGGGCAGCCCGGGGCCGCCTTCAAGGAGAATTCGCATTCAATTTCGATGACAGCGCCAGGCTTCACTGGTAAAATCGGCGCCGGCGTGAACGAACTCAACCCAGGTTATGAGGCCGGTCTTTTTCATCCGGATATGGGGAATGAAGTGGTCAATGGGAGAGTGTTCCTGGACCGGTGGAAGCTTTATTTCCGATCGGAATCGGTTTCAGAGGAAATGCCGATGGAAACTCTGGAGGTGGAGTTCGAGGATGGCGGCACGCGGATTTATTTCAAGGATCCCGAGCGCCCGGACCTGTCGATTTTCACATCGGACCAATCCATTCTGAAGCATCCCGCGATGCGTCACGCGGCCCAGGCGCAGGCGCAAATGACACAGGTGCTGAGCAAGCGGGAGGCGAACCGGGCCTTGCGGCTGACGGCTTATTTTTTGGTCTTTTGCGTGGTGGCGACGTGGTTTTGCTCCGTCAGCCTCGGTTTCATGGTGCGGACGATCGCGTCGTGGGTGCCGATGGAATGGGAACAGAAGTTTGGCCAGAAAGAAATTGCCAAGTTGCGCAGTGAGGGAATGCTGATTGATGACACCAATCAAATCGCGCAAGTCACCGAAATCGCCCAGCCGCTCATCAAAGTGTTGCCCGAAAACAGGCGCGATTTGAAGTTTTACATTTTGGACGACGAGGATGCGAATGCGTTCGCGCTACCCGGTGAATACGTCGTGATTCATAAAGGATTGCTGCAGATGGTGGATACGCGGGAAGAACTGTTGGGAGTCCTGGCGCATGAATTGGCGCACGAGACTCAGCGGCACATGATCCGGCACACGATTGCGGCGGAAGGATCGCTGGCCGTCTTTGGCGTGTTTATCCATAGCAAGAGGGCGACGGGCAGTTTGCTCGGGATGGGTTCGGGGATATTGGTTTCTCAAGATTTTTCGCGGTCATACGAGTCGGAAGCGGATGCGGTGGGCTGGAAATATCTGGTGGCGGCGAATATCGATCCGCGAGGAATGATTGAAGTTTTCAAGAAGCTCAAGGCGGAGGAGGATGCGATGGGGTTTTCGCATTTGATGCCGCAATCGCTCGCCAGCCATCCGGCGCTGTCCAAGCGCATCGCGGTGTTGCAAAAGAAGTGGAACAAGTTGGATCGCAAGACGGGGTTTCTGCAATTGCCTCCGCTCCCGTGGCCCAAGGCAACCAATGCGGACGAATCAAGGCTGCCGGTGCAACTGCGCAAACTGATGCGCGGGGGCCGGTAAGTTGCTGGTCACGAGAAAATACGCGCAGGCTCGGCAGCCTGCGACACGGCAGGCTGGGCAGCCTGCGCTACGGTCAAAGGCTCTAACGACTGAACCAGCCGAGTTTTCCTTTGCTCTCGTTGTAGAACAAGCCGAGGATCCGCATGGTCACGCACAACAAGTAAACGCTGACCAATCCCAAAAGGCATTTGACCGCAATATCCACAAAAAGCACGGACATATCCTTGGTGGCCAGGATGTTCGCGCCGGCCTTGCCGGACAGCCCTTCGCCGTATTGTTTGACGCCGTATACGATCAGCACCAGCACCACGGTTATGGCGTATTGAACGGGAACTTTCATCATGGCTGGAATGACGATGAGCGGATTGCCGGCCAGAGCGGAGTCCTTCATCGCGACCGCAAGGAGGGCCATGGGAAAGTAAATGATGCCCAAAATCCGGCTCGCGATGATTGCCTCCACAGGGATATCCACGTCGAATAACTTGGCCACGACCAATGCGACCCACAACCAGAAGGAGGCAATAAACGTGGCGAAAAGTTGGAAGGCTGCGCCGCCGAGGCCTCCGACTTCCGGGAAACCGATGGGTTCCTCTTCATCCGAAGTGGTGGTATGGATGATGTTCTGCATGAACAGGAAGATGAAGCCGTACAGCGCCACGGTGATGATTAATCCGAAGAGTGAGCGCCACCTGACAAAATCCAGGGCCGCGAAGGCCATGGTGGCGCAAATCAAAATGACAATTCCAGCTCCCTTGAAAGGATACCCGAAGGCGCTGCCCAGCTTCGCGTAAAAGCTCTTTTGCGCCGCGGCCTGGAATTGAATGGGGACAGCTTCCACGCCACAGGTCCGGCACGTTTTGATGACCTTTCCGCCCATGTTGCGCGAGGTGACGCAGAGTTCGCAAAAGGTCCGGTTGCATTTGTTGCACAAATAATGCGCGGGAGCCTTGGGGTGGTATTTGCAAAAGCGCGCTCCGACGATTCCCGCGGAGTCGCCGGCATCGAGAGCCGGAGGGGCGGGTGAAGCATCGGTCTCGGTCGAGGCGGGCGCAGGTTCCGCGGCGCGCGCCAGTCCGGCCACCCTCAGGCTCGTGACGGGTTTGGGCGGCGGTGGCGGCTCAGCCTGGGGCGGCGGGGGAACGACCACCGCTTTGACGGCGTCCGGGCCGTCCGTGTAGAAAATCATGTCCACCGAACCGAGGCGCAAGGGCTGGCCGCTTTCGATGCGGGATTCCTGGACTTTGGCGCGGTTGACGAAGGTGCCGTTGGTCGAACCCATGTCCTTGATGAGGGCTGAGCCGCTATCGATGACGATCTGGCAGTGGGAACCGGAGACGCTGAGGTCTTCGATCTTGAAATCATTGCCGGCAGAACGGCCTAAAAAGTTAAGGCCTGGCTTGAGCTGGATTTCCCAAGCTTGCGGCGTCCCTGGGTTTACGACGAGTCGTGGCATGTGTGGCGGTGCTTCCTGCTGATTACTCCGTTAATACCGTATATTACCGCAACTTGTCACGCAAAAACGTGCGGTTTGTCACGCAAAAACGTGCGATGAACCTCCCATTCCGCCCGCTGGTACGCTGGCGGGGATGCCGTAGCACGGCATCCCTACCACCTACGATTGGTCTGGTTTCACGATTGCGACGACGGCCGAATCTGGTTGCAAATATTTTACGGCGGCAGCTTTGACCTGCTCGAGTGAGACGGCTTCGTAGAGCGCGTCTTCGGCGTCAAGGTGTTGGTAACCGAGGCCATATAATTCATCGAGCGCGGTGGCCATGGCGAGGTGGCCGAGGTCCTGGCGGGCGATTTTTTTCTGGCCGATGATTTTGGCCTTGGCGCGTTTCAGCTCGGCTTCGGTGAGGCCTTCGGCGCGGAGCAGGCCGGCTTCGCGGAGCAATTCTTTTTCAACCAGCTCCACTTTTTCGGGCATGGTGCCGACATAGAACGCGAAGTAGCCGGGCGCGAGGCCGGGGAAATGTTGGGCGCCGACGTAATAGGCGAGGCCCATTTGCTCGCGCACGCGCATGAAGAGGCGGGAGCCGAGATCGCTGCAGGCTTCCTGGATGAGTTCGAGGGCGTAGCGATCGTCGCTGTGCAAGGTTGTGCCGGGGAAACCGACGACCAGGACGGCTTGTTTTTTGTCGCGGTGTTCGATGAGGCGGGCGGGTGCCGGGGGTCGAGTGTCGGGTGTCGAGGGCCGGAAGCTTTGGGCGTTTTTCCAGTTCCCGAAGGCTTTTTCCACGGCGGCTTTGACGTCGTTTGGTTTGATGTCGCCGAAGATGGCGAGGACGCAGTTGTTCGGGACGGCGAGTTTTTGATGGTGGGCTTTCAACGCGGCGACGGTGAGCGCATTGATCGTTTCTTCGGTGCCGAGCGTCTCCAAGCCGTAACCGGCGCTGCCGAACAGGCCCTGGCGCATGGCGACGCTGGCGCTTTTGAGCAAATCATCCTTGCGCGCCTGGATGTTGGCGAGCTGCACTTCGCGTTCGCGTTCGAAGGCTTCCTCGGGGAACGCGGGATTCAGCGCGACGTCGGCGATGAGGTCCAGGCCGGTGGCGAAATCGCTGCTCAGGACTTCGGCGTTCAGGCCGAAACTTTGGTTGCCGCCGTAGGTGTCGATGCTGCCGCCGACGGATTCGATTTCGGTCGCGATTTCTTCGGCGCTGCGGCGGGTGGTGCCTTTGACGAGCGTCTTGGCCATCAATTGAGTAATGCCGTTGTTGGCGGCGGTTTCAGAGAGGATGCCGCCCTGGAAGACGGCGCGAAATTCGACGAAGGGCAGCCGGTGGTTTTCCTTCACGAGCAAACGGAGGCCGTTGGGGAGATCGAATTTTTGAATCGGCTCATCGGCGCTCGATTCCTTCGTGAGCGAAGCCTTGGGTGCGGCGCCTTCGGGCAGGAGCGCGTAAAGCGTGCGATTCTCGGGCGTGAGATACTGGCGCGCGACGCGTTGGACATCCGCGGGCGTGACGCGCTTGATGGCGGCGAGATAACGTTCGGAGAACGTCAGGTCGTTGGCGGTGAGCCAATTTGAACCGAGGTCGCCGGCCTGGCCATCCATGGTTTTGCGGCTGGCGAACATGCCGGAGATGAATTGCTTGACGGCTTTGCCAATTTCATCGGCGGAAACGGGACTGGATTTTATCTTTTCCAGTTCGGCAATGACGGCCTCGCGCGTGGCGGCGAATTTGTCGGCATCGACGACGGCGCTGATGCCGAGCAGGCCCTGGTTGCCGGGACTATAGGTCCAGGCGTCGATGTGATGGGCGACGCCTTGTTTCTCTCGGATTTCCTGATAGAGGCGCGAGCTGCGGCCGTGGCCGAGCAGGACGGCGAGGACGTCGATGGCCGGCACGTCGGGATGGCGCAATTCCGGGATGTGCCAGGCGAAATGCATGTGGCCGAGTTCAATGGGCGCTTCCTCGACGATTTCGCGCGGCGCGGTTTGTTTGGGTTCCTCGGGCAAAACGATCGGCGGCAGGGCTTTGGCCTTGGAATTTTTGTAGCATTCCTTGATTTGCGCGACGACTTCGCCTGATTTCACGTCGCCGGCCACGACGTAGAAGACGTTATTGGGAGAATATTTTTCGTGATAATAGCTGTGGATGTCCTCGGGCTTCAGTTCGTTGAAAATGTCCGGGTAGCCGATGACAGTGAAACGGTAGGGACTGCGCGTGTAGGCGGTTTCGAAGAGGCGACGGCTGGCGCGGCGGTTCGGATCGTCCACGTTCATGTCCATCTCGCGGCGGATGACGTCCATTTCCTTGGCGAGTTCGTCCGGCGGCAGCGATGCGTTTTGCATGATGTCGCAAAGGATGTCGATGGCGGTGCGGGTGCCGGTATTGGGGACATCGATGTGATACACGGTGCGGTCGAAGCTGGTGTAGGCGTTCATGTAACCGCCGGCTTCCTGGACTTCCTGGTCGATGCGGCTGCCGGCGCGGTTGGCGGTGCCTTTGAACAGCATATGCTCGAGCACGTGGGAGAGGCCGGCGCCGAGCCATTTGCCTTCGTGGATGCTGCCGGTCATGGCCCAGGATTGGGCGGACACGACGGGAGCGCTGTGGTCTTCGCGCACGATGATGGTGAGGCCGTTGTCGAGCGTGGTGGTGGTGACGCCGGGCGGCAGGGGGGCGATTTCGCCGTTCGAAGTTGCTTTGCTCATTGAGTTAATCGAGTGGCAGAAGGTAGTCGGAAATGGTCCAAAGTCCAAGGGCCAAAGTCCGCAGTCGACAGTTGGTTTCGGGTTTCGAGTTTCGGGTTTCGAGTCCCGCCTTCTCCCGCCATTGGCGGGATTTGGAGCGGCGAGTTGGATTTTGGGTTTCGAGTTGAGAGGGGTGGCACCCGGTCGTTTTGGGTTGATTTAGGTTGATTTGGTTTAACTTGGTTTAGTTTACGTTCAGGAGAATTGCGGGAAAAATGAGTGTTCAGAGCTGACGGCGGGCGCGTCGGCGTATGTTTGGTGAGGCGGTGATTCTCCCGGTCCCGGTGTTGGTTTGTTCCTCTTTTCATTTGCCCTGTCTGCCCTCCTTCTGGGGATGGTTATAACATGGGTGTCAAATGCGTGGCGCCGATGATCCGCGAAAAATTCAGAATCGAACCGATGATTGAGTTCTAACAGTGGTGGTGTGAAGCGGGATTTTCGTTCAGGAGAAAGGGCGAATCGAATCCTGAATCTCGGCTCCTTCGGATGCCATGGACGTATTAGGCCAGATGTGGGGATTTCCAGCAAGGGTTATCAGAGGGACATGCGGGTCAGGGATTCTGAAATCGGCGAAACGCGGTGGCGCGCTTTTGAATCCCGAAGGTCCGCCGAATGCCATTCGGCGATACAGCAGGATGCCATCCTGCGCTACGGCTTTGTGCTTTTGCAAATCTTGCAGAATTAAATGCGTCTGACTTGCAGGCAGTCAACGGTGAAACATTTCACGCGCAATGGTCAGCTCATTTTCAACAGGGTTATAAAGTTGACTCGGCGCGCCAAAAGATTATGGTTGGTTTTGTTTTCAAGCGGGTTTGAACGGAGGTGTTCAATATGCAAACTGACGATTCCATAAGACGTTCAAAAATCAGAATATTCATTGTGCTGGGCGTGGTGGCGCTGGCCGTGGGGGCGTTCGGGCTGATGAGATTTATGATTTGGTCCCGGGCTCCGCAGCGCATTGCCGCGGCCAAGGGGAAGGGGGCGCGGGTCATCGCCAAACACCTGGCCGAGCCGTTGAGCATGACGGCGGAGGTGGACACGCCGGCGGAGCGATTCGCGAATATCACAACGTTTCCGGCATGGGGATTCGTGCCGATTGGGTCGCAGACGTTTTGCGAGGTGCCATTGCAGATTGACGGGATGATTTGCCTTTGGGGCGCGGGCAATGCGAAGAATGGCATTGATTTTCCGGAGGAAAAGACGGGGATTCAAATCGGCAAATCGTTTGAGACGCTTTATGTGTATCACGGCTCGTTTTTCAGTTCGCCCAACGGGACGCCGGTTTATGAGATTGTCTTTCGCTACGAGGACGGCGGGTCGGCCACGAACCAGATTCGTTATGGGAACGATGTGCTGGATTGGTATGGCCATGGCAAGCTGACGGCGGCGCGATCCAAAATCGCGTGGCAGGGCATGGCCGATCTGGAGACGCGACAGCAGCCATTGCAGTTTTGCCTGACGGCGGTCGAGAATCCGCGGCCGGATGCGGTGGTGGCGACAATTGATTTGTATTCGTGCAAGAGCCGGACGGCGGCGTGCATTTTGGCATTCACGCCGGGGCGGAAGGGGTTGATGCGGTGAGTAAAAAGCGGTGTCGGCGCTGCGCTTTGCCACCGCAGTCCAAAATGACATGGCGCGAGTTTTGGAGTGCGCGGGCATGACCGCGCTTTAGGACTGGCAGACGTGTCTGCCAGCCGGGAAAGCGGCGACATGTCGCCGCAGTCCATAGTACTGTTCGCGCCGATCAGGAGATCGGGGCTCCGACTTGCGGGGTGGGATTTCAATTTTCAGGGGCGGCGAACCTGATTGTGAGTCGTCAATCGGGAATCGTATATCGTAAATTTTTTGTCCGCTTCCTCACCCCTTCGTTGAAACTACAGCGGGCAGGCCGTCGGCGCCTACGGGGAATGAAACCCCTCCAAAGGGGGATGTTGGAGGGAGGGAAAGAATTCATCTTGTGCCCTGTTGTGAAAAGATTGGTTTCATTATGGTGCGGGTTGATTTGGCTGGCTGTTTTTGCGGCGGTGTCGTCGCGGGCGGCGGGGCTGACGTTTTTGCACACGCGGGGGCAGGATATCGTGAATGAACACGGGGAGAAGATCATGCTACGGGGCGTGGGGTTGGGGAATTGGCTGCTGCCGGAGGGATATATGTGGATGTTCGGGAATGAATATGATCGTCCGAGGCGAATTGAAAAATTGGTGAGCGACTTGATCGGGCCGGAGAAGGCGAAACAGTTTTGGACGGAGTTCCGGAAGAATTATATCGCGGCGGCGGACATTCAGCGGATTGCGCAGTTGGGGTACAATTCGGTGCGGCCGGCGCTGAATTCGCGATTGTTCGTTACAGATGGAAATGCGACGGAATATTCGGAGGAGGGTTTTGCATTGTTGGACAACCTTATCCAGTGGTGCAAGGCGAACGATGTGTATGTGATCATCGATATGCACGCGGCGATTGGCGGGCAGACGGGGCAGAATATCGATGACAGCGTCAACGACCAGCCGGAACTGTTCATGGAGCAGAAATACCAGGATGAACTGGTGACTTTATGGACGATGATCGCGGAGCGTTACAAGAATGAGCCGGCGGTGGCGGGTTACGATTTGTTGAACGAGCCGTTGCCGGCGAAGACCGGCGCGGAGAAGGCTTACAAGGCGGAATTGGAGCCGCTTTATAAACGCATCACGGCGGCGATTCGGAAAATCGATTCGAAGCACATGATCATCGTGGAGGGCGCGGATTGGGCGAATGATTGGTCGGTGTTCACGAAGCCGTTCGACAGGAACATGGTTTATCAGTTCCATTATTATTGCTGGGACAATCCGACGACGCTGAAGGGCATCCAGCAATACCTGGATTACCGCAGCCGTTTCAACGCGCCGGTGTGGGTGGGTGAAACGGGCGAGCGCGACAATGCGATTTATTGGGCGACGACGGAGAATTTTGAATCGAAGAACATCGGGTGGTCGTTCTGGCCGTGGAAAAAAATGGACACGCGCAACACACCGTATTCGATCAATCCGCCGGCGGATTGGGACGCCATCACGGCGTATTCGCGCGGCGGGGAAAAGCCGCCGCCCGAGGTGGCGCAGCGGGCGTTTGATGAACTGTTGAAGAACATTCGATTGGAGAACTGCGTTTATTTTCCGGACGTGGTGAATTCGATGATGCGGCGCGTGCCGGCGAGGATCGAAGCGGAAAATTACGGTGAGCAAGGGTTGAATAAATCGTATTTCGTGAAGGACCCGGAGCAGTATTCGAAGTTTTATCGGCGTTCGGATCCGGTGACGGTGACGCCTATGGACGCGGATCGTTGGCATTCCGGCCAATACATCACGCTCGATTCGACGGAGTGGACGAGCTACACGATTTCGAGCGATGCTTCAAAGAATTACCAGTTGGTGGTGCGCGCGAAGGCGGCGAACGGGCCGGCGGCGGTGGAAATCCAGGTGGGCGATGAGACGCGCACGGTGACGCTGGGGGACAAGGATTGGAGCGAGATCAAGGTCGGCGCGGTGTCGTTGGCGGAGGGTGCGAATAATTTGAAGTGCGTGGTGAAAAGCGGCGAGGCGGATTTGGATTGGATTGAATTGGATCCGACGCGGGTGCAACGAGCGGCGAGTGCGAGCAGCGAACTGCCGACGGGCCGCTGACTAAAGCTCCGCGTTAAAGGCTCCAAGGACCAAGCGTCCAAGCTCCAGAGAAATCTCAAAAACGAAGCTCCAGCGAATTGGTTGGATAAATCCGAACGCCGAAGGTCGAAATCCGAAGTCCGAAGGGGAACGATTTGATGAGCTCAGTTTCTGAGAGACTCAGGGATTCTGAAATGCCACTTGCGAGCCGGCTCGGGCTTCGGATTTGTTTCGGATTTCGGACTTCGGATTTGCGGAGCCTCACACTTTTGCTAAATGTTTCCGAAACGCATCGGAAAACGAATTATGAACAGTTTGTCATAATTCATAAAGTGGTTGATTAAAGGGGGCGGGGCTGGAATAACTTTCAGGCGAAAAGGATCTTCTTATGAAATGTTTCCAATACGTTCTGTCGTTCGCGAGCATCGGCCTGATGGCCGGCAACGTCCTGGCGCAACCGCCGGAGACGCCTTACAAGGTTCTCGATACGGTCCAGGTGATGGGCAATGGCGGCATTGATTATGTCTTTGCCGACAATGACGGGCGGCGGGTGTATGTGCCGCGCGGCGGGCAGACGTATGTGTTTGATCTGGATTCGCACAAGCTGATCGGCTCGATTACGAACATCAGCGGGCACGGCGTGGCGATTGACAAGAACTCGCATCACGGCATCAGCAGCAGCAATCCGCTGGGGATGTTTGACACGGAGACGATGCAGAAGATCAAGAGCATCGAGGTGCAGGGGCGGCCGGATGGGATTTTGTTCGAGCCGTTCACGGGCAAGGTTTTGATTCTCAGCCATGTGGCGCCGAGCATTACCTTGGTGGATCCGAAGGACGGTTCGGTGACGGGCACGATCGATGTGGGCGGCGCGATGGAGGAGGCGCAGAGCGATGACAATGGGAAATTGTACGTGGACGTCGAGGATGAGAAAAAAATCGCAGTGGTGGATTTGAAGGCGATGAAGCTGGTGACGAAGTATGATCTCGGCGACGGGGCGGGCGATCCCAGCGGCCTTGGGTTCGATGCGAAGAACCATCTTTTGTTTGCGATGTGCCGGCGGCCGAATGTTTGCGTGGTGATGAATGCGGATAACGGGAAGGTGCTGAAGACGCTGCCGATCGGCAATGGAACGGATGGCGGCGGCTTTAATCCGAATACGATGGAGGCGTGGAGTTCGCAGTTCGATGGGACGTTGACGATCATCAAGGAGAAGAGCCCGACGGATTTTGAGGTGGAACAGACGGTGCAGACCAAGGCCGGTTGCAAGACGTCTTCGCTGGATTTGAAGAAGAACCAGATTGTGACGGCTTGCACCGAGCGCACGCCGCAGGCGGCCGGTGCGCAGAATGCGCCGGAGCAGGGGAGGCGGCGCTTTCGGGGTGGTCCGGGGAATTTGGATGTGTTGTGGATCGGACGGTAAATAGAATTTGATTTGGGGAAATTTATTTGGACGCTCGCCCTCGCCCCGGCCCCTCTCCCCCCGGGGGAGGGGGAAGCTTTTGAACTCTTCCTGGTAGTGCCGAGCGAAAGGCTTAATCCTGCGAAGGGTTTTAGAAGGTCAGAGCCTCCTCACGTCGGCACCTACATTATTAGAGATGGATAATGCCGCGTTGGATGGCGACGGTAACGGCTTCGGTGCGGTCGGCGACATGGAGTTTGCCGAGGATGCTCTTGAGGTGATCTTTGACGGTGTGGCTGGTGATCTTGAGGACTTCGGCGATTTCCTTGTTGGCCAGGCCTTTGGCCATTTGTTCGAGCACCTGGAGTTCGCGCGGGGTGAGGTCTTCGAATAAATTCCGGGAGGCCAGACGCGTGGCGACTTCCTTCGGTATCCAGCGCTGGCCGGCGGCGACGGCGCGGACGGCGGGGATCAATTTGTCGCCGGTGGTGTTTTTGAGCACATAACCCTGCGCGCCGGCTTGCATGGCGCGATGGATGTCGGTGTCGCCATCAAAGGTGGTGAGCATCAGGACGCGGGCATCGGGATGTCTGGATTTGATTTCGGCGGTAGCGCGAATTCCGTCCTTCAGCGGCATGCGCAAATCCATGAGTACGATGTCAGGTTTGTGTTTATCGAAGGCGGCGATGGCCTGGACGCCATCGACGGCTTCGCCCACCACTTCGAGGTCCGGTTCGGTGTTCACCAGGGCGGTGAGGCCCATGCGAACGACGAAATGATCATCGGCGACAAGGATCCGGATTTTTGCGTCTTTCATAGTACAGCTTCTGAGGCGGCGAAGTTCGAGGAGGGAGAATCCTGTTCGATGGGCACCTGGACACGGATCGTAGTGCCGTGGCCGGGTTCGCTGGAAACCGACAGTTTGCCGTCGAGGCGCTTGACTCGTTCGGACATGCCGAGCAGGCCGAAGTGGCCTTCGTCCGGGCCGACGGAATTTTGCCGGTCGAAACCGTGGCCGTTGTCCTGGATTTCGAGCGTGACGTTTTGGGGGCCGTAATCCAATTCTATGGTGGCCTGGTTGGCGCCCGAATGCTTGATGATGTTGGTCAAGGCTTCCTGGGCGATGCGCAGCAGGTTTTCCTCGACTGTTTCCGAGAGGGGGCGAACGTGGCCTTTGGCGGTCACTTCAAGCTGCACGGTAGTGCCGTCGGTGATTTGTTTTCCGGTGGTCGAGACGGCGCTGGGGAGATCGAATTGCTCAAGGGAGCGCGAGCGCAAGTCCCAGACGGAACGGCGGACATCGAGCTGGCTTTGCTGGACGAGATTGCGGGCGAGTTTGAGGTGATGATCGGCGCTTTCGGGCCGGCTTTCGGACAATTTCGAAGCGGTATCCAATTGAAGCGCGATGCCGGTGAGGGTTTGCTCCACGGTATCGTGGAGTTCCTGGGCGAGGCGCGTGCGTTCGGCGAGGACGGCCTTGAATTGGAGTTCGGATTCGTGGCGGGCGGAGATTTCGAATTTCAACTGGGCGGTTCGTTCCTTGACGCGTTCTTCCAGTTGATCGTGGGCTTCCTGCAATTCGTGCTGGGCCTTTTCGCGGTCGCGAATCACCACGCGCAGCACGGAATTTTTCTTGGATACCGTGACGGACCATGCGACGGCGATGAGGAGGACGGCGAAGAGGAGGCCGAAACCGACCCATAGCCGTTGCGGTGTGAACCAACTGGGGGTTTGCAGGACGCGAACATTGTCGGAGCCGGCGAGGAGCAATTGCAGGGAGCGAAGCGCATGGTGCTCGTCGGTCTGGGTGACGCAGACGCCGGTGACCTGGACAAGGCTGCCGATGGGAATTTCGGCGAGGCGACTGTCGTTTTCGGGCACTTCGGCTTCAGCGGTGAAGCCGAGGTCGCCGGCTTGCAGAAGCAATTCGATGGCGGAGGTGCCGGAGGTCAGTTGGCTGCGGCGGACGGTGCGTTCCAGGAGTTTTGCCTGGAGGGTCACGAGATCCGCATGGTTGGTGATGAAATCGCCGTGGTTTTGGCCGGCCTTGATCTGAGGAATAAAAACGATTTTGGGCGCCGGCATTTTATCCGGGGATTTGCGATAGAACGCGTCGTTGAGCACCGGCAACATGTGGTCGATGTCCGGGTAACCGACGACGTCGACGACATCGCCGACGGCGAGGGAATTGGTCTGGCGGGTTTGAACGTGCAATCCGCCGGAGGCGTCCTGCAGGAAAAGATCTTCGCCGGGGCGCTGGAGGGTGACGATGCCTTTTACATGGACGCGTTCGCCCGGGATGATGTCGCGGCGATATTCGGCGATGCCGTTCAGGGGGATGGTTGGTTTGTCGAAGGGATTCTCGCCCTCCATTTTCTGGATGACGAAATCGTTCGTGGTGGGCACGAACATGACGACGTACATCAAGTGGCGGAGGGCGGCGTTAAAGGAGGCGGCGAGGGTGCCGCGGGCCTGGACGGTGGCGCCCACGAGGCTTTGGGGATCCATGTTGGCCGGGCGCTTGGGAAAGACGTGGATGCGATTGCCGCCGGACGCGACTTCAACGTCGAGGTTGCCGGCGAGGGGCGTGACAGCGCGGACAATGCCGGTGATTTCGACGCGCTGGCCATCTTCGAGGCCCGAGGTGAGTTGATCAATGGAAACGCGCTTCGCTTTGGGCAGCGGCGCGGTGCCGAGAATGGTCCAGGTTGGTTTGGAAATGATGGGCGCGAAGGCGCCGGGTTGGGTAATGCCTTTGACTTCGACGACGTCCCCGGGCACCGGATGGTCATCCGAGCGGTTTTCAACGAAAATGCCGCTGGAGTTGTCCTGAACGAAAAATTGTCCGCCCCACGTCGGCTCGGCGGCGGTGACGATGCCGTGGACGAGAACGGGAATTTTTTTTCGCGCTTGATCGGCGGACAGGGAGAGGACGTCGGCGGCGTTGGTGAGCAGCGTGGGGGTGATCTGGGCCGGGGCGTTGAGGGCGCAAAAAACGGCGAAAACGGCCAGGAAAAGTCGGACCAACTGAGCGCGGAAACCGGCTCTAAAATTGGTCTGACGGCTCATACCTGAGAGTAGAAAATGGGGGTGAGGAAGTCGAGGTGAATGTGGGTATAAATACGACTCCGCCGCTCAGCCGGGAACGTTTTTTGGTGAAAAAGACCGAAAATCATGTTGACGCCATGGTTCCCGAGTTTAAAGTGGTTCCGACAGGATTTAATGCCCTGCTCATCCGAAGTCTGAGTTATGCGTCAGATACTTTGTAGGCTGAGTGGGGCATATTTATTTCCGACTTTTAGTAAACTGCGGCTGATATTCAAAATCCTTAGGGACAAATTGCCAGTGCCGGTAAGGAGTGTGCCAACGTTCGTCACCGAAAACTCCAGTTGAAACTCCGATATTGAATCCCGGACGGATTTTCTTTATTTCAGCCAAAATGGTTTTATAGAGCTTTTCCTTGGCAATGGTCCTTTTCCCGCGAATTTTTTGTCCCGGGAGTTTTGCGATGTGCTTATCATTCAGCCGAAACGTTATGGAACCAAGCACGATGTCCAGGCATTTCAGCAACAGGTGGTCGTGCGACCGTACGTTTTTGCTCACTCACTTTGCAAAATGCTTCGACGGTTGAATCCGAATTCGCTTTTTCGATGAACGCTTGTTCAAATCCACCATTCCGCGACAGAAACGGTAACCGCTCGTAAATGCATTTCGGCGTGACGATGGAACTGGATTCGCGAACGCGGATGGTTGCTACCTCGGAAAGACGCCGTTGTTTGATTTCGGGTGCCGTTGTTGTTTGCGTTTCGGCCAACTCCGGCAATTTTCGTCCGAAACTTTGGATAACGTGATTCGCCACAGGGTCGAGACAAAGCAAACGCCAGTTTTCATCTGCGAGCGGGCCAAATGGCTGCGCGAATAATCGTTGCCGGATAAATTCGTCAACCCACGCTGACAACTGCGGGAGATTCACCTGTAAAAATGGAAAGCGTGAAATGTTCGCAAACACTTTCGCGCTCGTTGTCACCGGCGCACTGAGACTGTCAGCAATGCGATTTACCAAGCGTCCAAGAGAATCATTGTATCCCGTCGCCGTCATTATGCCGCGGTCCACGCGATAATCGCCAAATTGCGTTCCGGTCTGAACATCTTGCGACCGAAAGACATCTCTTTTGCCAATGGTGGCTTTCAATTGCTCGTATGGCATCGCTGTGAATTGCGGCAGAGTTATTACGTCCAATTTCAGCCCGGCAATTTCTTCTTCCTTTTCGCGCATGATGAACGGCACGGAAAAATCGAATGTTCAAAGCCTTGACGCAATCCAACGGAAATCAAATCGCCCGTGCTGCGGGTTTTTGTGTCATCCGGCGACGCCTCCACGAATTCGTAACCATCTCGCCGCAATTGTTCATAAAACTCGGCAAACTTCAGATGCTCCACGATGCTCAAAACATCGATCAAACTTTTCGGCTCGCGTCCGGCTTTGATTAGATCGCGATTTTCGAATTCATTTCCTCGCCACATGAGCCGCAAGCCGCGGCTAACAGTTTGTTCCAAAAGAATTTTCGCGCCCGTTGTGCGGAGTGGCACAATGACACAAATGTTATTTACGTCGAAACCTTCGCGGAGCATGAGAACGCTGATAACGGCTCGCGGTTTCGGATTTTCGTCCATGTCGAAAAGTTTTTCGCGCAAGTCCGCCTACTCCGCTTCCGGCAGCTCGCCCTTGCGATTTGAATCAACGCGCAGGATTTCGTCGCAATTCAGCCCTTGTGTTCTCAGAAAATCTTCAACCAGCGGCGTTACGGTCGTATCTTCGCAGACAATCAGCATTTTGGGGTGCTTCGTCGGGTCAATCGTCGCAAACTCCTTTTCCAGTTTTAACAATTTCGCCAAACCCGCGCGAACCATGATGCGCTTGGCCCTCCGATAAAATCGCGTTGCCGAGTTCATCGCGGTCGGCTCTGAATTGTAGTTCCTCGTTGGACAAGCCAGCGTGCCAAAGCCAATCGTGAAGTGGCGGCTAAAATCAGTGTTCTGCACAAGGAAAACCGCCGCTGTTACGGCAGTCCGCGGATGACTCAAGCCTTGCGTCGGATCGGCAAAAACCGTGTCGCTCGCTTAATGCGCACCCAGGGCATTCGAGCCAAGAGCAAACGAGCCTTTCGACTGCGCACCACTGATAGTCGCCATGCCGAACGCGTCGCACCGAATCGGCTTAAACAACTGCCCAGCTTGAATCGACCCGATCAGGCCTGGGTCGCTGATATCACCTACATCTGGACAGCCAACGGCTGGGTTTATCTGGCCGCAGTCATGGACCTTTTCAGTCGCCGGATCGTCGGCTGGTCCTTGGGAACTTCCCTGGAAACA
>Ga0134126_10001199_pt1 | contig 32947 bp, 26 predicted proteins | sample KB31752_FD_96881 | JGI IMG/M metagenome (GOLD analysis project Ga0134126, IMG submission 96881) | Terrestrial soil microbial communities with excess Nitrogen fertilizer from Kellogg Biological Station, Michigan, USA - KB3-175-2 | ecosystem: Environmental > Terrestrial > Soil > Unclassified ...
ACACTTTCGACGCTGCAGGCGGCCGGTGTTTTCCATGGCGGGCTGATCGCGGCCCTGATTCTGGCGATTGTCTATATGCGCCGCCAGCACTTGCCGCCGCTGTTCACGATGGATTGCTTTGCGCCGGGTCTGGTGCTTGGGCAAGCTATCGGGCGTGTGGGATGCTTTGCGGCCGGCTGCTGCTGGGGTAAAGCATGCAACCTGCCGTGGGCAGTGACGTTTCACTCGGATGCGGCCGCACCAGTGCCCCTAAACGTGCCGCTTCATCCCGCGCAACTCTACGAGACAGGCGTAAACCTCATCATTTTCACGATCCTGTACCGTATGTTCAACCGCTCTCACAGAGCGGGTGAGATCATCGGCTGGTATCTCGTCCTGTACTCGATTGCGCGGTTTATTATCGAGTTCTTCCGCAATCATGAACAGAGCCTGGTTGCCGGGCTATCGTTGACACAGTGGATTGCCCTCGGACTGCTGGCGTTGGGCGCCGCGATCCTTGTTCGCATCCGGCAAGTGCAACTGGCGCCTCAGCATTGAGGGTGGAGGCAGAGTGCAACACTAATCCGAGTTCGCGATCGACTATAACTTTTTCGCAGCGTTCTTGAGCCGCTGGTCCAACGTCCAGAAATCGCAGCCGGACAGTAGGGTCGAGGCGAGAAGGTGCGCATCGATCCATCCCATTCCGCTCCATCCCATTCCGCTTCCCCACAGCTTGTGCTCTTTCACGAATTGCATTACTTCGTCGTGTGAAGCCTCGGTCGCAAACGGGAGGGTGTGCAAATCGGCGAGAATCTTCTCCCGATTCCTCAGATTGCCGCACGCAAGTTCTCCTAGAACGAAAGAATGCATGAGAACCAATCCCTCAGTCAGAGCGTTCCCTAAAGCCTTGTTCCCCGTCCGAAAATGATCGATCCAAACCGATGTGTCTACGAGAATCATCTGCCGGCCCCAACCCGGCGGCGGGGCACAGGATTCAATTTCGGCTCTGAGCCGCCAAGCGCGGCCAAGCGCCGGGCAGCCTCCCTTGCGATTAACGCCTCAAGTCCGGCCCGCACGAGAGCTGTTTTTTCTTGAATGCCCGTAAGAGCCCTGGCGCGGTCAAGCAGTTCGTCGTCGATAATGAGAGTGGTCCTCATATGTACTAGTATGCCTTATTTATGCATATCCTCGGGCTGCGCCTAACGATGGCTCCGATAGTTCTTAACGTTTTTAACGTCCAGCCACCGCCTTCTCCGTTGCATCGCACAATTTGCGGACAACAGCGAAGGCAATATTCAATTCGTCCGTATTCACTTGGGCAGCGAGCGCAAGATGCCATTTCCGCGCGGCTTTTGTAATAAGCGCTAGCGTGGACACACCTTCGTCCGTTAATTCAAGTAGCGGTGAGGCCTTATGGTCCGGATTTTGTGAATAGCGCGCAAGCCCGTCGGCGGCGAGTTGGTCCGCTGTTCGTTGCACGCTCTGTCTCGCATATCCTAAGCGTCTCGCAAGCTGAGCGGCTGTCCGCGGCCCCACCGATGCCGCGCTCAGCAATTGCCACTGCGCTTGTGTATGCCCAGCGGTTTTCGCAATCCGGTCACCGAGGCGGCGAAATGCTCCCGCCAAATGGAACACGTCCGCTACAAAGAGCGGAATTATTTCCGCGGCCGGGGATGCTGGTTTGGGGCGCATTACCTATTATTACCTTCCTGCCATATTGACAGCATGCTGTCAATATGAAACACTTGCGTAAGGAGAATAGATTATGGAACAAAAGGTACTCCACGATTGCCTGCACCTGGCCTTGGAAGGGAAGATGTCGTTTCCCGAAACGGTGAAGCGCATGCTGGAGACCGGCGTGGAGAGATATCGCGCCGATCTAGTATTGCTCGAAAAATCGCACTATGCCGCGGGCGGTGAAGTACAAGTGGAAAAGATATCGCTTGCCGAGCCGCCCTGTGTGGGCCAGCCGTTTTCGACCGAAGGTGTGAAATCGGCGCTAACCGATATTCAACGGAGAAAAATCGGATATGCGGAGTTTTTGCGCCGCATCATGTCTGCTGGTGTGACAGACTACTCTGTTTACCTCACGGGCAGGAAAGCCATCTACAACGGCAGGCACGGAGACTTCTACGTAGAGAACTTCCCACCGGCAAACTAAGTGTGCGCCGGCGGGGAATTCTCGTTTGCCCTAAATAACCTCAGCTACTGAAACTTCACCGCCTTGCCAGTGCGAATGGATTCCTTTGCAAGATCGATAATGTGGATCACGTCGACATTGATATCGATCGCCGTCAACCCCTCGATAGGGCCGTTCGCCTTGATACGGGAAACCATGTAAGCGATCGGCTCGCTCGCGTCCGGTGAAAGAGGCGTCAGCGGAAGTTCCTGCACATCGCGCCCGCGGCGCACTTCCACGCCCTTGTGCGTCATATAAATGCTACCCCGCTTGCCATCCTCGCCCCAGCCGAAGATTTCCAGGTCCTGGTAGCTGCGCGGCAGATCCCAACTTGCTTCGAAGATTCCGACGCCGTGCGGATAATTCAGCGTAATGTCGGCGTTGTCCTCCACCTTTGGGAAGTGATCGGGGCGAAGGTGGTCCGCCCTTGCGTAGACTGATGTCGGCTTTCCGAAATACCACAGGCTCCAGAGCGCGTTGTAGCAGCCGAAATCCATCAAGGCGCCGGCGCCGTTCTTTTCGGGATCGGTCAGCCATTGAAAGAAGTATTTGTTGCGCGGCCCATTGGAGCCGGGGCCGCTGTGCCCGACGATTCCGTGAAGGCGCCAGGGCTTGCCGATATCGCCGCGATCGACAGCCGCTTTGGCCGCGTAATTCGCCGGCCACCATGCCATCTGATAGTTGGTCATCACCCTTATCCCGTACTTTTGGGCCAAAGCTTTAACTTGCTTGGCCTGAACGTAATTGGCCGCTAGAGGCTTCTCGAAAATCAGATTGATATGGCGCGGCGCGCAGGCCTTGGCGATCTCCAGATGACGATTATTTTCAACGAACGCCCAGACGATGTCGGGCTTGGTTTCATCGAGCATTTTGTTGTAGTCGGCATAAAACAAATTCTCGGGAACGCCAGCCTTCTTCGCCTCCGCCACCAGTTCGGGATTCTGCTCGGCAACGCCGACCAATTTGGCCACCCGGCCCTCCACCATGGCATGCAGATGCCCCCAGGCATGAGCGTGGATCAAGCCAACGACGGCAATCTTGTACTGTTGGGCGCTTAACGGGAGCGCCCACATTGATAACAACAACAGTAGACGTTTCATAGGGTTCTGAGACAGAATACATGACGGTTAAGCGTGACCAGTACGGAGAGCCGCTTCGGACGGATAAAAACCCGTGCCGCCTCGCTAATGAAGTGATAGAGTAGGCAAACATTGAGGGGGAATTGGATTGTGCGCCTTGTAAAGCAGGTAGCGGCGTCAACCAGAGTGGTAGCGTTTCTCATTGCGCTGGGGCCGGCCACTGGCATTCTCGTTACGGAAACGGGACAACTTCAGGGGGCATCGCCGCGCGCATCCGCCCAGAGCGACGAATCGGCGGGAGACCTTGCCGGCGCCAGAGCGATTCTGGAGGAGCAAGTCAAATCGGGAAGCCCCGAAGCCCGAGCCACCCTCGCAGAATTCCTTAGCCGGCACAACTCGCCCGACCGGAGAGCGGCATTTGCTGAATGGGCTTCCAACGAGCAGGACCCCCAGAAGCGACGGCTGGCATTACGCCAGATTACGCTGCTCGATTTTCAGGAAGGCAATACTAAGGCGCTCGAGGCCGATCTACAGCAATACCGCGCCGCCGGCGGGACAGACCTCGCGGCTCCGGTCGCTCAAAAAGCAAGTAACAAAATATACGGTCTCACCAGCATTCCCGGACCTCTTCAGTCGTTCGCCCGCATGGCGGCGCTGTCGCCGGATCTGGCTCCCCAAGACCTGCTGCCGGCGCTCGCGCGCAACGTGGTCACAAACGGCTATCAGGCGATCGCGTCTAACGAGTCGCTGGATCAGACCGAATATTTGCGGCTCGTAATCCGATATCTCGCACAGGCTCGGGAGCTGAGCACGATGGCGGGAACGGCGCACAAGATCGTCATTCCGAGTTGCGATAGCGAGCAGACCGGCGACTTGCTTCGGATCCTCGGCTATCGCATGCGCGGATCCTGCGGCGGCGATGTCGTGCTGGAAACCGTCAATCCGAGCAAAGCGTTTCTCACTGTCGATTCCGCATTCCCCTTATCGGAACTCGAGCAGGATTTGCGGGCAAATCGGAAGTTCGAACTCGCCTATGCCCCCACGCCGATCCCCGTGTTGTATGGCCCGAGCTACTGGCTAAGCGCGTTGGGGTCGAAGGAGAGCCGGCCGGACCTGATCGACGCGTTTCTGAACGATCCTTCGCTTTGCCGTTTATACCTGGGGCTTTCCAAACTCGACAGCCAGACTGCCGACGCGATGCGAAAGAAGATCTCGGTGTCGCAACTGAAACTCTACGCGCCGGTTCTCGATTTCTTCGGCAGCATGTTCGAGATAAAGAACGGCGTGGCTTCCGTTCCGGGTTCGCCGAGAGCCTGGACTGAACTAGCCGGCGCTTCTCCTTCGAAGGGAGCTGAGTTTTACCGGAAGCTGATCGAAACGGACGACGGATGGCTGGCGAGCTATTTCGACGCGCTGGCCCGGATTGATACGCCCGCGACGGAGTACCTGTTGCAACCCGAACGAATGCGGAGATTCTATGACGCGATACGCGGCAAGGTGACGACGCCCGGACCGGCGCGCCCGGTGTTCCGTTCGAGTACGGACCTGCTGCTGTTGACTACGTCGTTGCGCCTGGATGCCGATGGACAACCCCATATTCCCGGCGGCATCGTGGTCTGGAAGAATTTGTTCATTAAACACCCGCGTGGAAAATACGACAGCAAGCTATCGAAATCGGCGCCCTCGTGGAAGGCTCCGGACGATGTTCTCGAAGCGTTGTTCGCTCTCTGCCGGAAATCGGTCGAGAACGAGCCGTTGCATATTTTTCTGGCTCTGAATGATGTCGACCGGAACCGGACTCATCCGATTTCGCCGGAGCTGGCAAAGAGACTTGCGGTGATGTGGCGATCGGCCGGGGCGCAATATTCGTTGTTTGCCGACTCGCCCACGCTGAGTGAGCCGTCGATCAACATGTTTCTGGACTCGGTGAGCGGCTCGGCCGAGATTCACGACACATTAGTCCGCGCCGACTCCATCGGGTCCGAGCAGGCGTTAATCGGGCTTTGGGAGATCCTTTGCCGCCAAGGCGCCATTCCGGCCGGCGAGCAGGACAAGAGCTTCTCGGCTCTACTGTCACCTTTCCTCAAGGTGCGGGAATCGGCTGAAGTGTTCGATGCGGACCGTTCGGGTATTCGGGTTCTGCTGAGGGCTGCGCATGCTCCGGCTGCCGGCCTTGCCCAAGACCGCATGGTGGACTTGCTGGTTGGACGGCCTAGAATGAACAGCGATAATCCCGGACCGGCGGAGAATTTTCTTCATGTGCTTGACGCGCAAAGATTGATTCCCCTCGATCAGATTTACGCGATTGCGGACGCGCTCAATTCGGGTACGGGCGTTAAAAAGGCTCTGACGCCGGTCGAAAACGAATTGCTGCGCTTCGAAGAGGCGGAATCGTTGCGCAACTCGTTGAGCAGCGAAGAACGTAATCTCTTATCCCTTGGGTATTGGAGCGAGCGCCACATCAATCAGGAGCGGAAACTCGACCTTGAGGAATTGGCTAAAGTAGCGCCGGAGAAAAAGGACATACGCGGCAAACTGACTCCGCTTGTGAGGGACACGCTGGTCGGCATGCTCTATGCCTACTATTCGCCGCCGGGGGCGCAGCTAATTTTCACGAACCCGCTATTTGTCCGAAATCACGATTTCATTGGAGCGCAGGGTTTATCGATGGCGTGGCGGCCGACTGAAATCGTCGGGAACGGCTGGCCGGCGAGCGCGGGCGGGCGGCTTATGGGATCGTTGATTTCCTTGCCCTATGCAATGGCGGAAGCGGAGCAGAACTTTCTGACACCCACGCGCGAGCAGGCTTTGATCTGGGGAGACCTGGTCCCGCAAATTATGGTCGATGTAACCATTTCGCGCTGGCAACACGTAAAGCCCGACCAGATCCGCTGGGTAGCTTTGCACCTGCGGCGCGGCGAAGACCTGCTGGCCGAATCCGGGCTTGACCCAAACCTTGAAACGAAAGTAATGCATTCGCTATCGCGGTTCGCGAGTCCAGCCCGGCTTGAGCAAATTGAGGAGCGTTTGAGCGCGGGTGACTACGCCGGCGCGCGCGTACAAGTGCTGCCATCGGAACTATACGCGCTCTCGACGGACGCCGCTTTGGCGGACGCGCCCGTCGACGTTGCTTCGCTCGAAATTGCGACTTTGCGCGCCTCGGATGACCCCGCTCTCAGTCGGGCCGCCATCGGAGCGACCTTTGGCACCCCGAAGCCCACGCTGACTCATTCGTACCGTCCTTGCCTGCTGTATTTGCGGACCTTCCCCACTCTTATGGGGTACTCGAGCCGCCTGCTTGCCGAAACCTGGGAATCGAACGGCTTCTATTACGCAAGTTTGGCCGACGAACTGGGTGTCCCCGCAAATCAGCTTGACGTGTATGTGCCCAAGTGGACCGAAGCGACCATAGAAAACATTTTTGCTACTCATCTTGAGGATTGGCCCGCTTTGCTGCGTTCACTGAGAACAGTGGGGCAGAACGCGCGGCAGCACAGCGGAGCCGAACAGGCTCTACTACGCGGTGTAAATCAAGCCAGCAATTAGGGATGCAGCCGTGAGATTTTTCATTACAATAACCAGCGCCCTCTTACTCGCCACCGGAGGCGCCTTTTATCTTCGCGCACAGGCACAGGATGACGAGCGGCCTACCTTTCGAGTGAAGGTCGATATGGTCGTGATGAGTCTGACCGTTACGGATAAGAAGGGCCGGTACGTGAACGGTCTGAAGCCGAACGATTTTCGAATCTACGAAGATACGATTCCGGAAAAGATTTCTACTTTCGCGGAAGGCAATCGTCCGCCGGTGCAAGTGCTTGACGATGGCGGCACGCGGCCCATCCCACGCGCCGGCGTCCCGGTGGCTAATACGCCGTCCTCCGCGGTCGAGTTGCGCTCCGACGCATTCACCGGAACAAACGTGTTCGTGCTGTTTGACACCAGCAACTACATGTATCGCGGATTTGTTTACGCTTCGGACGCGATTGCCGATTTTATTCGCGGTCTGGACCGCGCGGATTCAGTCGCCGTCTACACGTACAGTCGGAACCTGAACCGCGCTGTGTCCCTGAAACGCGATCGGGGTGAAGCAATCGCCGGCTTGCGAAGGGCGGTCGCCGGCGACGATTCCGCGCTCTATAACTGTTTGCTTCTGACTCTCCGCGATGCTTCAAAAGTGCCCGGCCGCAAAGTAGTCATCGTGTTTTCGAACGGACCCGACAACGCGAGCCTGGTTGCGCCAGACGATGTTCGCGCGGTCGCCGAGGACGAAGGCATTCCGATCTACGTCATCTCGACAAACGAGGTCAACAAGGACACAGTTTCCGCGAATATTTTCAAGCGCATCAGTTCTCAGACCGGCGGAAAGAGCTACTTCGCCAAAACGTGGCAGAAGCAGGTGGAAGCGTTCGAATCGATTCGCGAGGACCTGGGCAACAGTTACACGCTGACTTATTATCCACAGCCGAACCCGAACGAAGGCTTCCGCAAAATTACGATCGAGTTAACCTCGGAACAGGCGAAGAAGTACAAAATCCGCGCTCGTCCGGGTTATCGCCCGCAGCGCGGCTTCTGAATTCGCCGTTCCGCAGAATGACACTTGCTCGAATTTTTTTGGCGGCGATGCTGCCTGTACTGATTGTGTGTAGTTCATGCGACCCGCGCAGCAACGTCGAGGCCGGACGGATCGCGGTGGAGCGGTTCCATCGGCACTATAACGCCGCACAATATGTAGAGATGTATAACCAGTGCGGTCCGGCGGCGCGCAAATCGACATCGCAACAGGATTTTGTCCGTTATGAGGAGGGCGTGCGCCGGAAGTTGGGCGAGTTTAAATCCGCCGAGGTTTTCAACTACAACGTCCTGTACCTGCTCCACGGCCCACAGGTCCGGCTGGATTACCACTGCGTTTACGCGAATCGAAAGACGACCGAATCGTTCGAAATCGATTTTAGAAATGGCCGGCCTGTTATCGACGGGTATCGGATCGACAGCCCGCTGCTGAAAGATCAGGACGGCCGGGCAGACGTTTCGCCACAAAACCAGAGAAGGCCGCGTACCGTGGGTGTAGATCGATCCGATCGTGTGCTAGCCTGTAAAAGTTCCGCTGGAAACGCCTCTGCCTGCCTATATGCGGGCCGCTTTGACCTGTCATGTCGTTGCAAGTCTTTCTGCAAGCACAGCTCCTAGGAAGCGAAAGCTTCCTTTCGTCCTCTTTTTCCGGGTCCGATCCGTTTGCAGAGTTGCTGGGGCGCTGCGGATGGCTCAGCCTTATCTGCGAAGTTCTGCCCCGCGCCCTTCTGGCCGAAATGAAGCTTTCCCGCATGCTGCTCGGGTCGAGTGGCGGAGAGCAGTTTCTCCTTGTTCTTACGGATGACTCCATTGGGGCGGCAAATGAATTTCTTACGCAGGCTGCGGGCGCGCTGTCGCAAATCTCCGGCGGCAAACTCCAACTCGTATGGTCCAGCACCGAAAATCTGGGGCCATGGCCGATCGTGCGCAAGCGTCTTGACGAGGAGATGATGGCAAGAACGGCGGCTCCCCTGGCCGCCGTGAACTCCGGAGTGGATTGGTTCGCACCGTTCGAGCCCTCCGAACCTGCGGAACATGCCGGTTATTTCGCCGCGTTTGGTGAAAAGCTGGTGACCGCCGGGCAGATCGGCTGGTCTTCCGATCGGCCGGGACTCCTCAGGTGCGATGGTGGCGCGTTCACCTGGCCGCTCCGGGACCAAATGGCTCCCGACGAAGACGGCATTCTTTATCCACGAAGATTTGCGGGTAACGATGAGCAGGAACGTGCTTCACTCGACGAAGTGGCACGCACGGCGGATGGAGTGCCGCGGTGGGCAATTCTACGCGGAGATGTGGATCATTTTGAAGCACGGTTGCGCCAGGCGAACTCGGTGGAAGAGCACATTCAGCTTTCGGTTCTGTTCAAAGAGTTCTTCGCCGGAGAGCTAGCGCTGCTCTGTACGCTGCCGGAATTTTGGCGAAGAGTCAGTATCCTTTATCGCGGAGGCGACGATTTCGCCGTGATTGGCGCCTGGGACGCCTTAGTCGCTCTAGGCCGCGAGATGCAGCGTGTTTTTGAAAAGTTCGCCGCGCAGAATTTACAATCGTTTGCCGGTGTCGAGGGTAAAACAATTAGCATGGCGCTGGCAATTGCTCCCTCGCTCGATGCCTCGCCGATCGCGGTATTTGAGGAAGCCGGCCAACAACTTCAGACCGCCAAATCCACCGAACTCGGAACATTTCATTTGTTCGGACGAAGCCTTGAATGGAAACGGCTTCCCGATGCCGAAGAATTGAAGAATGGGCTGCTGCGGTTGATTAACGATTTCGGACAGCCGGCAGATTATATTCACGACTTGGCGTCGGTATATCGCGAAGCTTATTCGGCGCAGGCGACACGCCGGGCGAAAGCGATCCGTGTGGATAAGCCATGGCGAACATACATGCGTTTATCGCAGGTGATTCCCGTTTCGCGAGGTCCTGTTTCGCGAGTAAGAGAGTGGAATAATTTGCGGAACTCGCTAATTGCGAATCTTGTAGGTAAGAAGACGGCGAATTTGAAACTTCGTCCTTCCGGCCGTGTCGGCCTGGAATGGGCGCGTCTGGCCGCAGGCAATGACTAAGGGGCTAAGAGATGGCAGAGATTGAACAGAAGACGGAGAACCGTCCACCTCGGGAAGCAAGGAGCGGCGGCGGTGGACGCCCGCAGGACCGCGAACGCGGTGGTCCATATCGAGGCGGCGATCCGCGGCGAGGCGGAGACAAACGCTTGGAAGGGCCGCCAGAGATCGACATTGACAAACTGATCGGCGACAGTCTTTATTTGGACAACCAGGCTCACATTGTTGTCAGCCGGATGCGCGACATGGATTCGGGCACCAAGAGCCAGCTTCGCCGGCTTTATAATGCCGTGCGGCGCGCCTGCCGTGCCCCTGAAGGCGAACGGCAGCACGAATTCGTGATGGTGCGCGCGCGGCTTGCGTATACGATTGCGCGACATTCGCTGCGCAGCCTGGATGCGCTTGAGCGGTTGCTGCTGCAGGTTACGCGCAAAAACGACACCCGTGGCTACGAGCGCTTCCGCGACCTGTTCGAAGCTATTGTCGCCTACAACGAATAAGAAGAAATAGGAACAATTCATCCATGAGTTCGCATACCGCGGCTACTGAACTTACGTTTTTAGGCAAGGTGATCCTCGAAGGCGAAATTACCTGCGAAACCGGTCTGCACATTGGCGCCGGAAAGGGCTCGCTCGAAATTGGAGGCGCAGATAACCCGGTCATCAAAGATGCTTTCGGTCTGCCGTACATTCCGGGAAGTTCGCTGAGAGGGCGTCTACGCTCGCTGCTCGAGCAGACCTCCGGATTGGCCGTGCTGTCGGAACTGGTGTATCTGTCGAAGCGGAAGGGCCAGGAAGTGCGAATTCATCAGAGTGACCGGCCTGACGACGAGATCTGCATCTTGTTCGGCCGGAATCCGGGACGCATTGAAAAGGTGAGCGGCGAAGCTCTCGAGGCGGCAACCGCCACGCCCGCGAGACTCACGGTGTACGATGCGCCGTTACTGGTGGATAGCATTACACCGCAGATGCGTGAAAATCTAGACGACGAATTGACGGAGGTAAAGAGCGAAAACGCGGTCGACCGGATTACATCGCAGGCGAACCCCCGCACGCTGGAGCGCGTTCCCTCGGGCGCGCGCTTTTCGTTTCGACTGGTTTTCGACGTGCTTTGCGATGAGGATAAGCCATTGCTGGCGCGAGTGGCGGAGGGACTGCGGCTGCTCGAAGACGACGCACTTGGCGGCGGTGGAAGCCGCGGCAGCGGACGCGTGCGATTCGGAGGATTAAAGCTGGCGTGGCGCGGCAAAGATTATTACGCAAAGGGCGGAGGTGAGGTATCGCTTCTCGAAAGCGGCGATCTTGCGGCCCTGCAGCAATTGACAGCAGCGGAGGACTTCGCCGGGAAATTGGCCTGAGGCGGCTTGCGTGACGTAAGATCGGCGCTTGCCGGTACGCCGCGCATAATCCCGACCGCGCACCATTGGCATAATGACTTCCGCACTTCTAATCCGTCTGCGGCCGGCTGGCCCCTGGCGTTACGGGCCAGGCGAAGGTGGACTTGACCGCGTGGACACGCTGTATCGCAGCGATCGCCTTTTTTCGGCTGTCACGCTGGCCTTTGAGCGGCTGGGATTGCTCGACGACTGGCTCGACGCAACGGCGCGCGCTTCCCGTCCCAAAGTCGCGTTCAGTTCGCTTTTTCCATTTCAAGGCGATACGTTATTTGTGCCGCCTCCCGCCACGCTATGGCCGCCGCCGCCGGCGGCGCTACGAATTGCGAGCTCGGTTTTTGGCGCCAAGGTGCGATGGAAAGCCGCGCAATTCGTACCCGTGACGCTGGTGGAGACTTTGTTGACGAGCCAGCGGATATTGGCGGAACAGTGGATCCCGGACGCTGAGAGCGGATGCCTGCTGCGGCGCGACCGGCCCCAATCGAGCCCGTTTCGAACTGTGAGCCGCAGGCAGATCGCGGTGGACCGGTTAGGCGCCGGCGTCGATCCGCATTCAATCGCTTGCGTCGAGTTTGAGCCATCCGCGGGCCTGTGGGCTATTGCGGGATTTGCGAACGAAGAATCCGCGGCGAAGTGGGGTCAGCCTCTGCGGTCCGCTTTTCGCCTATTGGCTGACACGGGATTCGGCGCACGGCGGAGCAGCGGCTGGGGACAGACCGGTGCGCCCGAATTTCAAAACGGGCGGTGGCCGGCGATTCTGATGCCGAAACTCGCGCGGGCCACGGCGCCGGCCAATGGTGGATCTGGCGGCAACGGCACGCCGCCACAACACTGGCTTCTATCGCTATTCTCTCCGGCGGCAGATGACGCCGTGGACTGGTCGGGTGGAAGTTATTCCGTGACTCTCCGCGGCGGGCGTGTCGAGAGCACCGCCGGTTCGGGTAAAGAGAAAAAGCTGGTTCGAATGGTGACGGAAGGCTCCGTTATCGCATCGGCGGTTAGCCCGGTTGGCTCGGCTGTCAACGTGGCTCCTAACGACTTTCCGCATCCGGTGTACCGGTCAGGATTAGCGCTTGGCCTGCAATTGCCGGTGATCAACTTTGCGGCAGTTCCCGAGGAGCCGGTTCCCGTTCCCGAAGAAATACCGCCTGAACTTATCCCGGCCGCGGTGACCGAAGAAATGATCGCCGAGGATGAGGCGGCAGAAGAGACGGCGGAAGAGGCCGGTGGAGAAGCGTTGCCGGCGCCAGAGGAAGAACAAATAGAGCAGGTCGACGCCGTGGAATCGCCGGCCACTATCGATCTCGAAGAACTGCCCGCTTCGGGCATAGGGATGGGCCGCGAAGCAGAAGAGGCTGCAACGCCTGACCACGTCCCTCCGTTTGCGAGTGAGGGCATTCCAGAAGAACGCGAAGAAGAACCGGGTTCGGAGTTATCAACCGAAACCGACACTCCGGCATCCCAGAAATTGGATGAAGCGGAGGACAAGCATGAAATATAAGATCACAGCCCTTACTCCGCTATTGGTCGGTGGTGGCCAGGAACTCGCGCCTATCGACTACATGGTGTGGAAGGATCAAGTGAACGTGCTTGATCAGCCACGCATTTTCAAGCTGCTGTCGCGCGGACCGCGGCTCGATGGCTACCTGGCGCAATTGCGCAGAGCGGACAAGCTGGATTTCGCCTCCTGGGGCGGTTTCGCGCAAAACTTCTCGGAGCGCCGGATTCCCTTCGAGCACACGTCCTCAACAGCCGTTTGGGATAAGACACACGCGGAACATCTGTTTATCCCGACATTCGCGGCACATCACAAAGGCGCGTATTTGCCCGGGTCCGCGTTGAAGGGGGCGCTGCGAACCGGGCTTGTTTATACGCGATGGTCTCCCGCCACGATGGAAAAGCTGGCGGCATCGCTCGAAGGCGAGCGTCCGCCGCGGCGGCTTTCCGAAGGCCCGGAGATGACGGCGGGTGCATCGCAATCGCGTATTTTCGGGCTGGGAGATTCGGAATCTGTAGAGCGAAACGTCTTCAAGGTCTACATGACGCGCGTGGCGAACATCGACCTACGGCCCGGTTCTGCGCAGCTTAATTGGAAAGTGGCGGGACGCGGCAATGTTCCCAATAATCGAATTGCCGATGCCACGCCAGCGTTTGCCGAAATGGCAATTCCCGGTACGGAATTCCATGGCGAGTTGTTCGAGAGAAAGTTTCTGGAAGATCAGCAACTCTTGAAGGCTTTGGGCTGGCGCTCGGTTCCCGGCATCGACTTGTTTTTGAAGGCGGCTAACGAGTATGCGTCCGCGCAGTTGGAAATGCACGACCGTTTCGCGCAAGCTTCAGGTCTTCCGGCACTTCAGCAATCCGTATCGAAATTGCGCGAGCAATTGGACCAAGCGAAAGGGATGCCCGATGCCTGTCTTCTTTGCATGGGCTGGGGCGGCGGATTTGTGTCCAAATCCGCGTTTCTGGGGACGGAGAGCGAAGCCTTTCGCAAAGTGCTGCGCACGGTTCCCGCATTTTCTCGCGCATTGAAAGAGGGCACGCCGTTTCCAAAGACGCGGCGCGTCGTTTTTGCGGCGGGCCAACCGGCCTATCTTGCTGGCTGGGTCAGAGCGCAATTCGGATAGGGCGAACCATCAGAGATGGTGGCGCGGGAGGCCGAATGCCGGCACGAATCTCCGCGCGCAGATGGTGTCTGCGCCACCATGGCCGCAACGGCTTCGCCGCTTAATCCGTGCCGATTCTCATGCGGTAGAACGAGCGCCAGACGAAGTACATGGCGATCAGCAGAAACAGGGCCGCGAGAAACCAGCCCAGCGCCGACTTGCCGCCTCCGGATAATGAAACAGCCAGTTCCACGGCAAGAAGTCCGAAGAGCGTTGTGAACTTAATGATGGGATTCAAAGCTACGGAAGAGGTGTCTTTGAAGGGGTCGCCAACGGTATCGCCGACTACGGTTGCGTCGTGCAGTTCCGTGCCTTTCTGTTTGAGTTCGGTTTCCACGATCTTCTTCGCGTTGTCCCATGCGCCTCCGGCATTAGCCATAAAGATCGCCTGATACAGCCCGAATGTTGCGATCGAGATCAGGTAACCGATGAAGAAGTACGGTTCTACAAACGCGAATGCAAGCGTGATGAAGAAAACGCACAAGAAAATATTGAACATGCCCATCTGTGCGTAGCGTGTGCAGATCTCCACTACTTTCTTGCTGTCAGTCACGGATGCCTTCGTGACGCCTTCCAACTTGATGTTCGCTTTGATGAATTCGACAGCCCGGTACGCGCCGGTGGTCACCGCCTGGGTGGATGCGCCGGTAAACCAGTAGACGACAGCACCGCCGGTGATCAGCCCAAGCAAGAACGGCGGATGGAGAATTGAAAGATTTGAGATGAGATTCGGCTGTAAGCCATTGGTAAGCGCAACGACGATCGAAAAGATCATGGTCGTTGCGCCGACAACTGCCGTGCCGATCAGAACCGGCTTGGCGGTCGCTTTGAATGTATTGCCGGCGCCGTCGTTTTCTTCCAGATTGTCCTTGGCAGTGCTGAAGTCCACATCGAATCCATAGCGCGTTTTGAGGTCCTGCTCGATGCCGGGGATCTGTTCAATCGTGGATAGTTCGTAGACGGACTGGGCATTGTCGGTGACCGGGCCATAGGAATCCACCGCGATCGTCACCGGACCCATCCCGAGAAAGCCGAAAGCCACCAGGCCGAACGCGAAGACCGCAGGCGCCACCATTACGCCGCCGAGGCCGGCCGTGCTTACACCGTAAGCCGTCGCCATTAACGCGACGATCGCCATTCCGAGCCAGAACGCGCTCATATTGCCCGCCACGAATCCGGAAAGAATATTCAGGGATGCGCCTCCCTCTCGAGAAGAATCCACTACCTCGCCGACGTGGATCGACTCCATGGACGTGAATACTTTTACCAATTCGGGTATGATGGCGCCGGCTAGCGTTCCGCAGCTAATCACGCAGGACAGCTTCCACCAAAGCGAGGGGTCGCCGCCGAGATCGGGCACCATCGCATAGGACACGATGTATGTCCCGGCAATCGACACCAGCGATGTGATCCAGACAAGGCTGGTCAGCGGCGCTTCGAAATTCATCTTGTCCACATTGCCGTACCGGCTCTTGGCGATCACGGCATTCAGCCAATAGGATGCGCCGGAAGTAACGACCATCATGACGCGCATGGCGAAGATCCAGACGAGAAGCTGGCTTTGCACGAGCGGGCTGTGTACGGCAAGCACGATGAAGGTGATCAGCGCGACGCCCGTCACGCCATAGGTTTCGAAGCCGTCGGCGCTCGGACCTACGGAATCGCCCGCATTGTCGCCCGTGCAATCGGCGATTACGCCGGGATTCCGGGCGTCGTCTTCCTTGATTTTGAAAACGATCTTCATCAGATCCGCGCCGATATCCGCGATTTTGGTGAAGATGCCGCCCGCGATGCGCAGCACGGCCGCCCCGAGCGATTCGCCGATGGCAAAGCCGATGAAGCAGGGGCCGGAATAATCGGAGGGGACGAAAAGCAAGATGATGAGCATCAAAATCAGCTCGACGCTCACCAGCAGCATGCCAATGCTCATGCCCGCCTTGAGCGGGATTTCGTGGCAAGGGAACGGCTTGCCGCGCAGACTGGCGAACGCAGTGCGGGAATTGGCGAACGTATTCACGCGAATGCCGAACCACGCCACTCCCGAGCTTCCGCAAATGCCGATCACGCTGAACAGCAGAATAATGAAGACCTTCAGAGCATCGAAACGCTGGAGCACTCCGAAATACACGATGATGATGATTCCGATAAAGATTTCGAGGACCACCAGGAACTTGCCTTGCGTGATCAGGTATGTCTTGCAGGTTTCGTAGATCAGCTCCGAAATCTCCAGCATCGATTCGTGCACGGGCAGATTTTTAAGCTGGCGGTAAACTACCAGGCCGAACAGAAGTCCAAGAGCAACGATGATGAAGCTATAGGCCAGCAGATACCATCCGTCGATGGCGCCCCCGAAGAACCTCGCCTGATGAAGGTCGGGTACGATGAGATTCGCTTCGCCGCTGGTTTTGTTCGGCTCTTGAGCCCATGAAAGCGCTGGAACGAGCAGAAACAGAATGAATGAAAGGCAAAGAAGCCGAGCTAGGCGTCCGCTGGCTACGATACCCGCTAAAAGCGGACCATGCATACAGCCCGTGCTCCGGCGAAAAGGTTTCAATGCGGTCTGCTGCGCGGGTTTCCGCGGCTCATTTGCCGCGGCATAAGGTGGCAAAAGCACTGGTTCGAATCCCCCTGTCGACAAGTTCCGTAATGCGTGTTCTGCACGAATCATTGCAGAACTGAGCCCGTTTCCGGCTGGTCGGCCAGTTGCGCGCTCCCCTGAACGAAAGCAACAATAACATGCCGGATGGGGAAAACGGAAGTATGACGTGCGGGGAGAGCGGATTATTCGAGCGGACGAACGTCGCCCCGCGATACCGAAGGAGTTCACCTTCTGACATCGCGGGGCGAAGGGATCTTCAAAACTTCGAAACGGCTAGCTGATGCTCCAGCCCTTGCGGAAGGAAGGTTTCAGAAGCTTGTCCGCCTCTGAATTGTTCGTGATACGCATCTTTTCGTTATCCCATTCGAGCTTGGTCTGGAGCCGCACGGCGAGTACGCCGAGGTTGATCCATTGGGTGAATGGCGCGGAAATGCTGAAATTCGAGCATGCCGGACGGCCGCCCTTGCATGCGCGAATCCAGTCACGGTAGTGGCCCGGAGAGCGTTCCAGAAATTCCGGGGGAAAGCGGTAGTCGCGCATCTTCTCGACGGGGAGCAGGCGTGTGTATTCGCCGTAGGTGCCCGTCGTGATCATGCCCTTGTCGCCGATAAACAGGCTGCCGTTGCTGCCTTGGGATATCAGGCGGCCTACCTTTTGATCGAGCTTTGCGTTGGGATCGGTGGACTGCGGCTGCGGCGGTGGCTGGGGGTTCGGTTCTTCGTTTTCCGGTCCAGGCTGGAAATAGGCTTGCGTGAATATGCCGCCTTGTATTTCAGGTAAGTGCTCGATGGGATCCTGATCCATTGCGCCCCGCTGGTTCTTTCGCAAGTCGCCGAGAACTTCTCCTTTGGGCACGCCTGGAATATCGGGCTGCTCTTGCATGCCGCTATGCCAGAAGATTTTCACCGGCGGCATGGAGCCGCGGGCCGGAAAATCGAACCGGAGGACCGCTTTTGTCGGGTAATAGTAGTCGCTATGTCCTTCCAGCTTGACGCATTCGACGCTGGTTGGGGCGCCGAGCCGCAGGGCCATATTGGGGGCTCCCAAGATGTGACAAGCCATGTCCCCAAGTGCGCCGGAGCCGAAATCGTAGAATCCGCGCCAGCTAAAGGGCAGATATTTATCGCTATACGGGCGATCCTTCGCAATGCCGAGCCATAAATCCCAATCGAGAGTGCTCGGGACAGGAGAAGGGGGCGGAAGGTCGGGGATGCCTTGCGGCCAAACGGGGCGGTTTGTCCAGGCGTGCACTTCGGTAACGTTGCCGATTTCACCGGCCCAGATCATTTCAGCGCACTGGCGTGTTCCTTCGTTCGAATAACCCTGGTTCCCCATCTGGGTGGCGACGCCATATTTCGCCGCCGCCTCGGCGAGTTCGTGGCACTCCCAGATGGTATGGGCCAATGGCTTCTGTACATAGACGTGCTTTCCACGTTCCATGGCCCATGTTGCCGCAGTGGCATGCATGAAGTCCGGGATGGTGACAATTACGGCGTCAATGTTCTTCTCTTCTTTGTCGAGCATCACGCGGAAATCTTTGTATTTGGGAACTTGCTCGTATTCCGTGTAGATCTTTTTCGCGCGGTTCTCATCGACATCGCATAGCGCTACGATGTTTTCCGTGTGGGCACACGCGTGGATATCGCTTGCGGCCTTTCCGCCCGCGCCGATCGAAGCGATATTCAGTTTCTCGTTAGGCGATTTATAGCCCAACATCTTCAAGGATGGCTTGCTGCCGAAGCCGGCGATGGGGACTGCGCCAGCCAGTAAGCTGCCATAGAAGAAATGTCGTCGCGTTACTCCACTGCGTTTCAAAACGGGCCTCCGGATTGTGAATCGGGATCGGATATCTATCCCGGTTTCCATCTTACGCCCTTTAGAAACCGGCCCGGCGGCGGGCGCCTCGTTCGCTTCGCGCAACACTGATTGGTGGAGGCCACATGAAGATTGGACTGTATAGCATTACCTACCTGGGCGTCTGGTACGACGGAGCGGCGCTTACGTTGGATGAGGTGATTAGGCGTGCGGCGAAGTTCGGCTACGATGGCGTTGAGATCGACGGCAAGCGGCCGCATGCGCATCCGATGGATATGCCCGCTTCGCTGTGTCGCGAGCTTCGCCAGATGGCGAGCGATGCCGGTACCGACATCTATGCAGTTGCCGCTAACAACGATTTTTCCAGTCCCATTAGTGAGCACCGCGAGAGTCAATTGGGCTACGTGAAAGACCTGATTCGAATGACGAGCGATCTCGGAGCGGGCACGCTTCGCGTTTTTGCCGCCTGGCCGGGTGTTCATAAATCACCGCGGACCAGCCCCGCTTATGAGGTCACCGAGCGCATCTGGGCGGAAACGCATAAAGAATTCCTGGCGGAGCAGATCTGGGACTGGTGCCGTGACGGATTGATCGAGTCGGCGCGCTGGGCCGCAGAAGCTGGAATTGTACTGGCCTTACAGAATCACCCCGCTGTGATCGACAACTATCACGATATGTTGCGCATGATTCGGGAGGTGAACTCACCCAACCTGAAAGCGGCATTCGACGCGCCGATGGCGAATAAGCAAGGAGTCACCCGGATGCGCGATGCAGCAGTCGAAGTCGGATCTCTTCAAGTTCTCACTCACTTCGGAGGTGAATACGAGGAAAGCCCCGATGGCGAGGTACAAGGATTTGTACGGTGGCGCGACGGGCGGCTGACTCCGGAAAACTTCTATTCGGATTTCGCCGCCGGAATGCTCGATATCGGATATAAGGGCTACACCGGCTACGAGCTTTGCCATCCTCTGCCGTTGACAAATGGAAAACTGGCCCGCATCGATTTCGTAGATAAAAATGCATGCCTTGCCGCGAAATTCATGCGAGGCGTTCTCAATAAAGCGTGTGCCGATTACGCAGCAGTGGCTGTTCCTTCACTTCCCTAATCCTATACACGACGCATTTTCATTTGACAAGTGCGCCCATTGCCGAAGCGGGCGCACTGTGATTTCTCCTCGGTTATCCGATCCCGATGGGTCGAGTCGTATGAGTTGACGCCGCATACGGCGTTATGACCGGAAGGAGAACAGATATGGCATCCATGCCGGACAAGCGCGACGAAGTTTCAATTCCGGTGATTGCGGAGGAGGCGAACGCGTCGACCCGCCAAGTCGTAACTGGCGGCGTGCGAGTTACTAAGTCCGTTGTTCCTCACGAGGAGATCATCGAGCAGGAGCTTATCAGGAATAGTGCCGAGATTCGCCGGGTGCAGATGAATCGCCGCATAGACGGGCCGCAGAAGGCGCGGGAGGTCGATGGCACATTAATTGTGCGTGTCGTGGAAGAAGTGCTCGAAATTCAGAAAGTCTGGATCCTTAAAGAAGAAATCCATATCGGCCTCCGCGAGAAACACGAAATCCATCGTGAATCCGTAACTCTCGAGCGGGAGGAAGCGCGGGTCGAGAAACTCGACGAAACGGGGCAGGTGGTTACAGAAGCGGAGCCGGTCGAGCCTCCGCCGGCTTCGCCTTTCGAACCGCCCGCCGAGAGCGACACACGGGCTACCGGAATATCAGGACGCTCGATACTCGATCCGGAACGGAGCGGAGCAAGATTTCGCAAGCGATCGATTCTGGCCAATCGCAAGCCCAAACCGTAGGTACTTATCGCCGAGGCGCGGAAGTGCGGGCTTTCGATAGAATTGAGACGGCTGGTTCATCACCGCGCGTTGAGGTGTATCAGCCGCCTTGGTTGAGCGGAGCGCGAAGCAATTTGACAGGCACATGCTGAGTACGGCCGTCCCGGAATATGGTCAAGTCCAGGGTGTCGCCCACGCGCTTCTTCGCCAGTAGCCTAACAACCGAATCTTCGCGTTGTACCGGTTGGCCATCGGCGGCCAGAATGAAATCGCCGCCAACACCGATCTGGGTGTTGCCGACGACAACGAGTCCGCGCGCCGCGCGCAAGCCGGCAGCCTCCGCGGAACTGTTCTGCTGAATCGTCTGAATCAGGAGTCCCCCGCGCGTCGGAAGATTCAGAGCGGCGGCGAAATCGCCGGCAACGAACATCGTCGTAACACCGAGGCTTGGCCGTTCGGTGACGCGTCCGGCGCGATAATCGTCAACCAGCGCTTTCGCCCGATTAATCGGTAGAGCGAACCCGATGCCGATATTATTCTGACCCAAAATTGCCGTGTTGATGCCAATGACGCTTCCGTAGCTGTCGAGAAGCGGTCCACCACTATTCCCGCCGTTAATTGCAGCATCGGTCTGGATCATACCTTCCAGCCGCCCGCCCTCATTGCTTTGAATGGAACGGCCAATGGAACTGACTACACCCGTGGTCAGTGTTCCTTCGAGCCCAAACGGATTTCCGATCGCCAGCACTTTTTGTCCCACCTGCAACTTATCTGAATCGCCAAGCGGCAGATAGGGAAGCGGTTTTCGTGGCTCGATCTTGATCAGCGCCAGATCGTCCGAGCGGTCGATGTCCAGGCTGCGCGCATTGTAGCGGGTCTGGTCGTCGAGAGTCACCTGAATCTGCCGCCCTCCCGAGATCACGTGGTAGTTCGTAACGATAAATCCGTCGGCGTTGATCGCGAATCCTGATCCTAGATTCTGGGATGTATAGGGCTCAAGAAAGAAATCGCGCCGCACCGTTGTACTTGTGATGTACACGGTAGCAAGCCGGGCTTTCTTATAGATGTCGATATTGTTCTGCTCGTCTGAACTAAGGCCGGCGCCTCTCACGGCCGCCGGTTCCGACCAATTGGCGGCTCGGCGCAGGAATGGCTCCGCGAGCGAGCGCAAGCTCCACCGGGAGCCTGAAGTCAACCAGATAAATAGGCCGCCCAGCAGCAGTGTCAACGCGACAACGCGCAATAGTGTCCTCATGTTCGCTCCGCATACTGCTTCAAATCGAGGTATATCTCCCTCACGCTTGCGGCCGTATCCTCTTTCGTGTGGTCGGTGTCTACAAGGTAATGAGCGAAGCGCCGGTTCTCCTCGATCGGCATTTGATTTCCCAGCCGCCTCAGCACCTGTTCCCGCGTAACGTGGTCGCGTTTGATGGCGCGAGCAATTTGAGTCTCAAGCGAACAGTAAGTCACAATGATCCGATCATAGTCGCGATAGCGTCCCGTTTCTATCAAAATAGCCGCTTCCACGACAACAATGCCCAACGGGTCCTCTGCGGCGTACTCGCCGATCAGTTTCTCTTCCAGGCGGAACACAGCCGGGTGTATCAGATCTGTCAATCGATCCAATAGCACGCGGTTTTGAAACACGATATCCCCCAAAGCCTTCCGGTCGATCATGCCATCAGATTGCAAGATGCCCGGGCCGAACAGTTGAATTGCAGGTCCATACGCCTCACCGGATGGCAACAGCGTCTCATGACCCAGTCTGTCGGCATAGATCAAGCGACAGCCAAGCTGCTCCAGTTCCGCGGCGACGAAGCTCTTGCCGGTCGCGTAGCCCCCAGTCAACCCTACTCGCAACATGGGACGTCCGTTCTTATGAATGTGTCAGGCAAGATGCTGTTCAGCGAGAGAAACCGTATTGGACATCAGCATAGCGATGGTCAGCGGGCCAACTCCGCCTGGCACGGGCGTATAGGCGCTCGAAATTTCCGCCATTGCTCTGGGATCAACGTCACCCACCAGGACTCTGCCGTTCTTAGCGAAGGCGGCCAGGCGCTTCTCATCATGCGCAAAGATGCGGTTGGCTTCGGTCTCGTCCGTAATGCGATTCATGCCGACGTCCACGACGACCGCGCCGGGATGGATGAAATCGCGCGTGAGGAGAGCGGGACGGCCGATCGCCGCAATCAATATATCGGCGCGGCGGCATTCGGAGGCAAGGTCGGGAGTTTTCGAATGGCAGATCGTGACGGTGGCGTTTTCGTGGAGCAGCAAGAGAGCCATCGGCTTGCCGACGATGTCGCTACGTCCGACCACAACGGCCCGCTTGCCCTCCACTCTAATTCCGTATCGCTTCAGCATCTGCATGATGCCCGCCGGCGTGCACGGGCGAGGCGCCGGCCGATTTGTCACCAGGTTGCCTACGTTAAGGGGATGAAATCCATCGGCATCTTTCGCAGGATCGACCGCCAGCAATATGCGTGGCGCATCCACTTGCTTTGGCAGAGGCATCTGCACAAGAATGCCATCCACGTCTTCATTACGATTCAGGCTCTCGATGAGCTCTAATAATTCAGCGGTGGTAATCGAGGCAGGAGGCGTCTGCTGGAAACCACGGATACCAAGATCTTGACAGGCTTTCACTTTGCTGCGGACGTAGATCTCCGATGCCGGATTGTCGCCCACCAGGACAACCGCCAAGCCGGGCGCGCGACGATTCCGCGTTAGCGAGTCGATGCGAGGCTTGAGCTCCGCGAGAATCTGCTCGTTGATCTTGCGTCCGTCCAATATGAGGGCGCTCATAAGACGAGGATACTGAACGTGGCCTGCGATCGCGCTTATATGAGACGTTACGATGCTTCATAATCGCTGGCAAGCGCGGCAAAAGTGTGTGCCGCGCTGCGCGATGACGATGCGCCGGATTGGCTGCCCACAACGCGCGCATGGCAGTCCGGTTCTTCCGTAAACCTGGTGCAATGTTTGAAACTCGCCGCGGGCGCCGCTGCCGTCGACATAATCGGAGATGGAGGAACCGCGGAGCGAAATCGCGAGTTCAAGAATACGGCGAATGGAGTCGTACAGCGTGCGAGCACGCTTGCGCGACAGGCGATTGGCGGGAGTACTTGGGTGAATGCCCGCCGCAAATAGAGCCTCGTCCGCGTAAATGTTGCCGACGCCGGCGAGAAAGCGCTGGTCGAGCAGCAATGCCTTCACACGGAGCCCTCGTGCGTGCAGACGTTTCTCAAACTCTTCAAACCCGATATCGAGAGGTTCAGGTCCCAGCTCGGCGATGTTCTTCGGAATGGTCGAATAAAACTCCACGCGGCCGAACTGGCGGACATCGTCGTAGACGAGAATCGCGTTGGCGAGCTTAATTACCGCGCGCGTGTACGGTGTGGTCTCAGCGTTCCACAGCAGCTTTCCTGTCATGCCGAGGTGGATGTGAAGCAGGCCGCGATCCAGGTGAATCAAAATGTGCTTGCCGCGCCGTTCCATCTTTTGAATGACGGCGCCACGCAGCGCCTTCGATGTCGCGGCGAACCCTTGGCGAGTTACTCGCTTCGAGGTGAATGAGGCTTCACGAATCGCCTGCCCGCTCACGCGTTCGGCGAGCGACCGTACGACGGTTTCGACTTCTGGAAGTTCCGGCAACGTCTTTGCTATCCCTCGTTATTCGATAAAGATGCTGCCGTCGCGAATGGCGCCGCAAAACCCGTGACTCGAATCGGCAGCATGTCTTCAGCATAAAAGAGCGGTCTTCGACTGCCGCACATTTCGGTGGCGCCGTAACCCAAATTACTCGTACTAACCGAATGGCCCTCTGCGCGTCAATGCATAGAATTGTCTTTACATGGCGACGCGGGTCAGTGTAATCGTTCCAGTCATCGATTCCGGCACTCTATTAGCTGAGTGCCTCGCGGCGCTCGATCGGCAGACCTTCCGCGATTTCTCGGTGATCGTTATGACCGCGGCCGATTCAATACCCTCTCCAGGCATGGGCGCCCTTGGCTTCCCTCTGGAATTAATGAAGATCGAGCCCGGCGCTGGATTTGGCGCTGCCGCCAATCAGGCTTTGCAGAGTAGTGAAAGCCCCTATATCGCGACGTTGAGCGCCAGTGCAATTCCCGAACCGGAGTGGCTGGGCAGTCTGGTGGAGGCACTCGATCGAGAGTATGAGATCGGTTCTTGCGCTTCCCAGGTGCGATTCGAGGGCGAATTGAATCCAATACTTTACTCCGCCGGAATTTGGATCGCGAGAGATGGTTCCTCGAAGGAGCGGGGTTTCCGGCTGGCAGCCGCGGAGTATGCCCGGAACAGTGAGACCTTATGTCCGTGCGGGTGTGCGGCAATCCACAAGCGCGAGATGCTCGCGGATGTTGGCGGGTTCGATGACGCCTGCACGCCCGATGGCGAAGACCTCGATTTGGGAATGCGAGCGCGCTGGGCCGGATGGCAAAGCTGGTATGCGGCAAAAGCGGTAATTCGGTACACATCTCCGAACGCGAACAGCCGCGGCCAAGCCGGCTATTTCCGTGAGCGAAACCGTTTGCACGCCGTGATCAAAAATTTGCCGTTTCGCGATCTGCTGCTGGTCCCACCTGCGGAACTGTTGCGCTATCTCTTTGCCGCGATGCGACGGCGCCGGAAGGAGTCGCGGCCGCAACTGGGGTGGTTTGTTGTGCAAGCGCACATCGCAACCATCGGAGAGTTGCCCCGGCTTTTACGCGCGCGCCGATCGATGAAGCGGCGCATGACTGCCGACCAAATGCGCCATGCGCTTGCGCGCCATCGGGTCTCGCTTTACGAGAGCGCTCATCGTTAGCACCCCCAGTGGTCACGCTTTTCATGCCTCGCAAATGAAAAAGCCCGTTGCAGCATGCAGCTGAACGGGCCTCTTAAACAATGCCGCTATCAGCGGCGAGAACTATTTCTTTTTCTTGGTTGCCGTCTTTTTTACGGCTTTCTTGGTCGCCTTCTTCGGCGCTGCCTTCTTTGCCGCCTTCTTGGTTGCTTTCTTTACTGCGGTTTTCTTGGTTGCCATAGTGAATCTGAAATTCTCCTTCAAACAATTTGGTACTGCTTTGTTCCAATATTACGGCAAACGTCTCTACGAATCCAGAAGAAAGTTTCAGGAGGGCTTGTGCTCAGAGAGTGTTTGCGCATATCCCGCACACGAGTGAACGGGCAGGCGCGGGTATTTTGAGAACCGCTTGTCGCTGAAGCTGAGGCGGCAAAGGACAAAGCGGGAACCACGATCGGAAATAACTTCACGTGCATGGACGCAGCTTGCACAGAGGCCCCGAACCCGCTCGATTTCATCTGTCGACTTTGCACTCACGATCTCAATTCTCGCAGCAAGCCTTCTCGAAGAGGCCGTGTTTATTGATTGCCGCTGTTATCCTGAGAAGGAATAAGAAGAGGTTCTTTTGTCTCGAATCGCATTCGCATTCCGTAGCTTCTTTTCGATTCTCTTTGGAGGATCGCTGCCCGAAGACATAGCGCGGGAGTTCGGCTATACAAAGATCAAGCCCGTGGCCGCCACTCCTCCCATCGATCTTCCCAAGGCGAGCGATGGCGCTTTGCAGATCCTTTCGATTCTGCAACGCGATTCTCGCCTGATCGATTTTTTAATGGAGGATGTCGCCGGCTACTCCGACGATCAGATTGGAGCTGCCGTGCGCAATCTTCATTCCGATTGCAGGAACAGCCTCACGCGCCATGTCACACTGTCGCCGGTAATAGACGGAGTGGAGGGGACGTATCAGAAGCTCGACGCGGCGAAGGCGCCCGATCCGAATCGGATCAAACTGCTCGGCAACGTGCCCGCCAGTGGAAAGGCTTCAGGCGGAACTCTCCGCCACCGGGGCTGGGCTGTCAGCGCCGTAACGCTGCCGCCGGTAGGGAAACAGGACCTGAAGGTAATCGCGCCTGCTGAAATCGAGATCGAATAAACGCACACTATGCAGCAGTACATACTTGGAATCGATCTCGGCACAACTAACAGCGCTCTGGCGTTTGTAGAGACTGCGGCGGATGAGGCGGTTGTCAATCTCTTTTCAATTCCCCAACTGGTGAATCCGGGCGAAGTGGGGGTGGAAACGCTTTTGCCTTCGTCCTTATATATTCCCGGGCCGTCCGAATTTGTGGAAGGCGCGCTTGCGCTGCCTTGGGACGAGCGGCCATCTTATATAGTCGGACGGCTCGCGCAGAAGCGCGGGGTCGAAAACGCAACTCGTCTGGTAAGCTCGGCGAAATCCTGGCTATCCAGCCAGAATGCAGATCCGGCCGAGCCTCTCCTTCCGCTCGCCGCGCCGGAGGGAGTTGCAAAGGTATCGCCGCTTGAGGCATCGCGGCAATATCTGCTGCATATTAAATCGGCCTGGGACCAGCAGCACTCCGAGGCTAAGCTCGATCAACAGATTGTGTTCATTACGGTGCCGGCATCGTTCGATGCGGCCGCGCGCGAATTGACGCAACGTGCCGCGAAGCTGGCGGCGTACGGCGATGTCACTGTTCTCGAAGAGCCGCAGGCGGCGTTTTACGCCTGGATCGCACGAAACCCGAACTGGCGCGAGCAGGTGAAACCAGGCGATTTGATTCTGGTTGTCGATATTGGCGGAGGAACCACCGACTTCACGTTAATTGCGGTCACCGAAAAAGGCGGCGAACTGCAACTGGAACGCGTCGCCGTCGGCGAGCATATTCTGCTGGGCGGCGACAATATGGATCTGGCGCTTGCGCGCCATGTCGAACGGCAACTCGCTGAGAAGAACACAAAGCTCGATGCCGTGCAGTTTCATGCTCTGTGGCAGCAGTGCCGCGCCGCAAAGGAGAAGCTGCTCTCGCCTGAAGGCGGCGCCGAATTTCCAATTGCCATTTTGGGGCGTGGCACGGGTCTGATCGGAGGCACCGTTCGAGCGAAGCTGACTCGCAACGAAGTCCGCTTGCTTCTCCTCGACGGGTTTTTCCCGGAAGCTCCTCCCGATGCGGCGCCGCAAAAGCAGAGGCGCGCCGGGCTGCTCGAAGCCGGGTTGAATTATGCCTCCGACCCCGCCGTGACCAAACATCTCGCGCAGTTTCTCCGGCAGGCGGCCAAGAACACCGGCGAAGGTGGAATTGCGAAGCCCACTCACTTGCTTTTCAATGGAGGTGTACTGCAGGCCGCTGCCATTGAGGAGCGTGTGGCGGAGGTTCTGCAGAATTGGGTCGCGCAAGCGGGCGCGCCGCGTCTGACGGTGCTCGAAAATGAGACGAAACAAAGCGACCTGATGCACTCAGTTGCTCACGGCGCCGCGTATTATGGCCTTGCACGCAGCGGCAAAGGGGTTCGGATTCGCGGAGGCGTGCCCCGCACGTACTACGTCGGCATCGAGAGCCCCATGCCCGCCGTGCCGGGAGTGGCGGCTCCGATGAAAGCGCTGGCCGTGGTTCCCTTCGGGTTGGAAGAAGGCTCTAAGGTGGAGCTGCCGCAGCGGAAGTTTGCACTAGTTGTCGGCGAGCCCGCGGAGTTCCGCTTTTTTTCATCTCTGTCCCGCAAAACCGATGCCCCCGGGACCATGATTGACGAGATAGGCGACGATTTCGAAGAACTGGCGCCGATTGAAGTCTTTCTTCCGGCGCAGGAGAACGACGGGCGAGGCGAGGAGATCGTTCCGGTGACTCTCGAAAGCGATGTGACAGAAACCGGCATACTCGAGTTGTGGTGCGTCGCGAAAGACGGCCGCCGCTGGAAACTCGAGTTCAATGTACGGGAGCGGCATGCCGCATGAAAGTCGGCATCGACTTAGGGACAACTAACTCGGCGCTAGCTTATATCGATCCGCAGGAAGCGGCGGAAGCGGATTATCCTCCCATCCACACGCTTCCGATTGAGCAACAAGTAGATGCGAACCGCCGTGCCGCGCTCCGGACACTGCCGTCGTTTCTTTACCTGAGCGACCCGCCGGTTGTCGGCGCATGGGCTCGCGAGCAAGGCGCGCTCGTGCCAACGAAGACGGTGCATTCGGCGAAATCGTGGCTTTCCAATTCCGAAGTGGACCGTACGGCGAAGATTCTGCCTTGGGATTCCGAAGAAGCGGGCCGCGTGCTTTCGCCGGTTGAGGCCTCATCGCGCTATCTCGCGTATCTGCGGCATGCCTGGGAATCGGCGAAGGACGTTCCGCTGACTGAACAGGACGTTGTGCTTACCGTGCCGGCGAGTTTCGATGAAGAGGCGCGCGAACTCACTGTTGAAGCTGCGCGTTCGGTCGGCATTGAAAAGCTCACTTTACTTGAAGAACCGGCGGCTGCCTTCTACGCGTGGATCTCGATGCATCTGGCGCGGTCGAATAAAGAACTATTCGACGGCCAGATTGTCCTGGTCTGCGATGTAGGAGGCGGTACAACCGATTTCACGCTGATTCGTGTGGAACGTGAAGGGGACCGCGTCCAGTTTACGCGGACGACAGTTGGTCGGCATTTACTGCTCGGTGGCGACAATCTCGACCTGACGCTTTCCTGGCTGGCGGAGTCGAAGCTCGGCAGATCGCTATCTCTGCGGCAGCGGAGCGCCTTGCGCCGGCAGTGTTCGAGCGTGAAGGAACAGATGCTGATTCCCGGCGGTCCGGCCAGCGCCGAGATCACCGTGGTGGGCGCCGGCTCTGCGCTGATCGGCGGAACATTAAAGGCGGCAATCGCCCGTGATGAAGTCCTGGAACTCGCGCTCGACGGATTTCTGCCGCCTTGTAATCTCAACGATAAACCGCAGCAAGACAAACAGAGTGTGTTCCGCGAGCTGGGTTTGCCCTTTGTTTCAGATCCGGCGATCACGCGCCACCTCGCTGCTTTTCTGTCGACTGCTCCGGAAGCGCAAAACGGAGTTGACGCGATTCTCTTCAATGGAGGCTTCTTCATTCCGGCTGTATTTCGGGACCGTGTCCGCGATGTCGTCGAACACTGGTATGGGCGGCGCCCTCAGGTATTCGAAAATCAGGATCTGGATCTTGCGGTTGCAATTGGAGCTGCCTATTACGGATATGCGCGCACGACCGGCAGCGGCGTCCTGGTGCGTGGCGGCTTGCCGCGCTCCTACTTCCTTGGGCTTCAAGAGGATAATCCTGAAGCGGTTCGCGCGGTCTGCCTTGTGCCGCGCGGGTCCGAAGAAGGGCAAGAGATTCGCTTAGAGCAGACGGATTTGCAACTTGTGGCCAACAAGCCGGTTGCGTTTCGCTTGTATAGTTCGCTTCTGCGGACGGAAGATCGTCCGGGTGACGTCGTGAGCTTTCCGGTTCCTGAGAATGCGACCGATCCCGCGTCGGAGCCACGGCTTCACGCGCCGCTACATGCCGTTATCCGCTTCGGCAAGGGCGGGGAGAAATTGATTCCGGTGATTGTCGGAGCCCGCTTGAGCGAGGTGGGCACGCTCGAAGCGTGGGCCGAATCGAGAATCAGCGAGCATCGATGGCGGCTGCAGTTTCAACTTCGGAAATCATCCGGCGACACCGAAGGCGTTCAGACGGGCGCCGTGCGTTCCACCGCCGTTGTCAGCGAGGAAGCGCAACGCCGAGCCGAAGAGTTACTCAACCACGTGTTCGGGTCGGCCGCTTCGGAAATCGCGCCGGAGCAGCTACCTTCACACATGGAGCAAGTGCTTTCGCTCGGACGTCAATCGTGGCCGCTTGCGATCATTCGTGCGTTCGCCGATAAGCTGCTGGTCCTCAGCGACGGGCGGCGCAAGAACGCCGCGCATGAAGCGCGATGGCTGAATTTGGCCGGCTTTTGTCTGCGGCCCGGGTTCGGATTTCCCGGTGATGAATTTCGAATCGAGCAGATACGCAGGATCTATTCAGGCGGCGTAACGTTCGGCAACCAGGTGCAATGCGAAGTGGAGTGGTGGGTCTTCTGTGGACGGCTCGCCGGCGGTTTTAACCGTAACCAGCAGGCCGACATCTTTCAGCGGCTTGCGCCCACTTTGTTGCCGAAGCAGAAACGAAAGCAACGCGTCAATCCAAGCCTCCTGCGTGAAATGTGGCGCACGGCAGCCAGTCTCGAATTGCTGCCGCAACAGACCAAGGTGCAACTCGGCGACACGCTGATTGCAAAACTAAAGCAGAACGAAATGGTTGAGACTTGCCTTTGGTGCCTCTCGCGTCTGGGGGCTCGAGTGTTGTTCCGCGGGCCCATCAATCAGGTGGTCTCGCCGTCGGTGGCAGCCCGCTGGGTGGAAACAATTCTTGCAAGGCCGCACACGCCGGCGCTGCTGGAAGCAGCGATCGAGATGTCACGCCAAACCGGAGACAGCGCTCGTGATTTGCCGCCTGGAACCCTGCAATTAGTCCGCCGCGCCTGCGAAGCAAGCCCCGACCAGGCGCGCCTGCTCCGAAGGCTTACCGGCGAAGAAGATGCGCTGGCGGCATCGAGCAGAACATACGGCGAGGCGTTGCCCGAGGGATTGGTGCTGGCAGGCGCCGCTCAATAACGCAAACTCATGCGCGAAACGGATCTTATTCGCATGATTCGAGGCTTCGCGCAACAATTGCCCGGCAGGACCGGCCTAATACAAGGCGTTGGCGACGACTGCGCCGTGCTACGGCCGAGGCCCAACGAAGATCTGGTTTTCACCACGGATTTCGTGATTGAAGATCGGCACTTCACGACGGATACTCACACGGCGGGCGATGTCGGACATAAAGCGCTCGCCCGAAGTCTTTCGGATTTGGCGGCCATGGGCGCCGAACCGGTCTTCTGTCTCGTATCGCTGGCCTTCCCGCAAAAACTGACTCAGCATTGGTTGCGTGGCTTCTACAAAAGTCTGATGGATCTTGCCGGGCGCTACAAAATTGCGCTTGCGGGCGGGGATCTTGCTCGTTCGGAGCGAATCACAGTGGACGTGATGTGTTGCGGGCGGACGGCGCGCGGCAGAGCTATGCTGCGCAGCACCGCGCGCCCTGGCGATTCCATTTGTGTTACTGGCGAACTCGGCGGGGCCGCGGCTGGACTCGCGGTAATGCGTGGAGCAAACTGGCGGCGGCAGAAACGTCCTCAACCGCGTATCGAGGCTGGGTTGAAGCTGCGTACGATTGCGACGGCCGGAATGGATCTCAGCGATGGCTTATCGCTGGATCTCTATCGCTTGTGTGAAGAATCGAAGTGCGGCGCGACGCTCGACGGCCGGCTGCCGATTGCGAAAGGCGCCTCGCTCGAGCAGGCACTGCACGGCGGCGAAGATTACGAGCTCTTGTTTACCGTTGCTCCACAGGTGCGAATCCCAAAGAAGATAGCTGGGCTGCCCGTCACTCGCATCGGCGCGATCACGAACACACCGAGGAAAATCACCTTGGCCGGCGAGCCGCTTCGGCCGCTTGGCTTCGATCATTTTCGATGACATCCACCGAACCAAATCCAATTCTTGATCTGATAGAAGCGTTCCGACGATCTAAGACGATGTTTACCGCCGTGTCGTTAGGCGTCTTCGACCGGCTTGTCGTTCAGTCCGCCGCCGCCGCGGAACTGGCTATGGCGCTCGACTGTGATGCCGACGCGCTTACACGGCTACTCGACGGTTGCGTCGGATTGGGACTGCTGGCGCGCGAAGGCGCCCAATATGCAAATACTCCAATCAGTTCTCGATACCTCGTTTCCGGCAGCCCGGACACCTTGGCCGGATACATTGTTTATTCGGACAAGAGTCTCTACCCGTTGTGGTCGCATCTCGAAGAAGCGGTGCGCGAAGGAACGAATCGATGGGAACAGACGTTCGGCAGCCGGGATTCTCTGTTTGCGCATTTCTTCCGCAGTGAAGAATCGAGCCGCGGCTTTTTAGGTGGTATGCATGGTTTCGGCCGTATCTCGTCGAATCGGATAATCCAGACGTTCGACTTGAGTCCATTTAAGCGTCTCGTCGATCTGGGTGGAGCGACTGGCCACCTCTGCATCGCCGCCTGCAGCGTCTATCGCGACATGGTGGCGACTGTATTCGATCTGCCGCAAGTAGAGCCCTATGCCCGCGAGCATATCGAGGAAAGTTCGTTAACCGGTCGTATCAGGTTTGTTGCGGGCGATTTCTTTAGCGACGAATTACCGCCTGCCGATTTGTATTCGCTTGGCCGTATTCTTCACGACTGGAGCGAGGACAAGGTCCAACGCTTACTCCGAAAGATTTACGCCGCGTTGCCGCCCGGCGGCGGCCTTTTGATTTCCGAAGCGCTTCTGAACGAAGACCGCTCAGGGCCGGTTTTCGCGCTCATGCAGAATTTGAACATGCTTGTCTGCACCGATGGCAAGGAGCGTGCTTGTTCCGACTACCGCGCGCTGCTTGAACCAGCGGGTTTTCGGGCCATCCAATGCCGCCGGACCGGAACGGTTCTGGATGCCGTGCTGGCGAGAAAACCGTAAGCAGGCTGGAGCCGCATGCGACATAATAGGCGACAATGCGCACGTTTACCGCTGTTCTTTTGCTGCTTGGAACCTCATTAATTATGAATGCTGCCGTAACGATTGAGAAAACGCCATACGATGGCTGGCCGAATTGCTACCGGATCACGAACGGAGACGTAGAACTGATCGCCACGAGCGACGTTGGGCCGCGCATCATGCGCTATGCCTTCGTGGGCGGGAAGAATGTCTTTGTCGAATTCAAAGAACAGCTCGGAAAATCGGGAGAGAAGCAGTGGATGATGCGCGGTGGGCACCGCCTGTGGGCAGCGCCCGAATCCATTCCCGACACCTATGCTCTCGACAACGGCCCGGTCAAGGCGACCGTGAAGGGCGACGTGATCTCTTTTGTTCAGCCTGTCGAGCCAGAGACCGGGCTTCAGAAAGAGATCACCA
>Ga0134126_10001200_pt1 | contig 32939 bp, 32 predicted proteins | sample KB31752_FD_96881 | JGI IMG/M metagenome (GOLD analysis project Ga0134126, IMG submission 96881) | Terrestrial soil microbial communities with excess Nitrogen fertilizer from Kellogg Biological Station, Michigan, USA - KB3-175-2 | ecosystem: Environmental > Terrestrial > Soil > Unclassified ...
CTGACGTCCCTGAGGTAGTCCTGGGTGGTGAACGGGTGGGCCAGCAGCCCGTCGCCGACCTCGCCGGCCACTTCGGTCATCAGCGTCCCCACCCCGGCCAGCACGATCTTGGGGTTCCCGTAGGGGTTGGGGCCGGCGCTGAAGAACGGGGTCATCAGGGTGTGGGTGTAGAACTCCCCCCGGAAGGCCAGCGGGCCGCCGGTCTCCCACGACTCCCAGATGGCCCGGATGGCGAGCACCAGCTCCCGCATCCGGGGGGCCGGGTGGGACCACGGCATCGAGTACCGCTTGGTGATGTGGGCCTTGATCTGCGAGCCCAGTCCCAGGATGAAGCGGCCCTTCGACAGCAGGTGCAGGTCGTTGGCCAGGCCGGCCAGGTTCATGGGGTTCCGGGCGAAGGCCACGGCGATGCCGGTGCCGAGCTCCAGGCGCTCGGTGGCCTCGGCGGCGATGGCCAACGGCAGGAACGGGTCGTGCCCGGTCTCGGTCGACCACACCGCCGAGTAGCCCGCCGCCTCGGCCGCTCGGGCCTGCTCGGCGATGCCGGCCCCGTCGAACCGCAGCGATCCGTCCACCTTCATGACCCATCCTCCCCTCGTAGGAATTGCTCGAGCTCGGCGGCGATCTCGTCGGCCGACGGCACCTCCTGCACGCCGAGCGGGTTGCCCTCCGACGCGTCGATGCTGGCCTCCAGTTTGCGGACCATGGCCAGGTGCTCGGGGTTGCCGGCGATGAGCTCGTCCACCTGCCGGCGGGAGTTGTCGGCCGCCGCCCGTAGCCCCGAGGCGTCCAGTGTCAGCTCGGCGATGGCGGCCAGCCCGTCCACCAAGGCGGCGCTGGCTTCGGGGAACGGCATGGCCGACACGTAGTGGGGGACCCGGGCCCACAGGCTGATCACCGGGATGCCGATGGCCCCGAAGCGGAGCTCCAGTGTCGCCTGGATGCCGGCCGGCACCTCCAGCTCCCCCTGGACCACCCCGACCCGACCCACCAGGTCGGCGGAGGACAGGGGGGCCGTGGCGGCCAACTTGACCGGCCGGGTGTGCGGGGCCGGCGCGGGGAAGGCCCCGAGGCCCACCACCAGGCGAACCCCGAAGTTGACCGCCAACCGGATGGCAGCGTCGGAGAACTCGGCCCAGTGGAAGTCCGGCTCCGGCCCCGTCAGGAACAGCACGTCGGCCCCCGCCCGATCGTGGCCGTGGCGGAGGGAGATGGTCGGCCACGTCAGCTCGGTGGTGATGCCGTCGACGATCCGGGCCACCGGCCGCCGGGCCCGCTGGTCCAAGAAGTGGTCGAGGTCGAAGGTGGCCAGCGGCTCGGCCGGTGGCTCCTCGGTCAACGAGGCGATGGCGGCGGCGGCCCCCAGGCCGGCGTCCACCCACCCCTCCAGGGCCACCACCAGCACCGGGTCGACGAGGGTGGGTGCCCCGTGGAGCTCGAAGAGCGGGGTCTCCGGCGGGGTCACCGGGCCGCCAGCATGGCGGCGGCCCGCTTGGTCAGCCGGCCGATGACCGACGGGAAGCTGTCGACACTGTTCTGGTCGCCGGCCCCGGCGCCGGCCTGGTAGCGGACGTAGACACCCTGGAGGATGCAGGCCAGCCGCCAGCTGGCGAAGGCCTGGTAGAAGGCGATGTCGGACACGTCGCGCCCGGAGGTCTCGGCGTAGCGGTCCAACACCTCTCGCCGGGTCGGGAACCCGGGGACCACGCTGGCCGGGTTCGTCCACAGCAGCCGGTCTTCGTCGCCGGGCTCGACCCAGTAGCAGAGCATGGTGCCGACGTCGGCCAGCGGGTCGCCGAGGGTGCAGATCTCCCAGTCCAAGATGGCCACGACCTGGCCGTCGTCGTCGACGACCACGTTGTCCAGCCGGTAGTCCCCGTGGACCACCGACACCCCGACTTGTTCGGGAACCCCTTCGGCCAGGGCGGTGCCCACCTCCTCGACCAGCCGGCCGTAGTCGGCGTCGCCGCCGCCCATGTCCTGGAACTGGCCGGTCCACCGGCGGACCTGCCGGCCGATGTACCCCTCCTTACGCCCCAAGTCGCCGAGGCCGACGGCGTCGACGTCGACCGCGTGGAGGGCGGCCAGGGCGTCAGCCAGGGCCAGGCCGGCGGCCTGGCGGGCCGGCGGGGCCAGGCCCTTCTCGGCCGTCGGGGCGTCCCGGAGGACGTGGCCCTCCACGAAGTCCATGACATAGAACGGTCGGCCGTTGACCGCCTCGTCGACGCAGAGCCCCACCGTCCGTGGGACCGGCACGTTGGTCGGACCGAGGGGTCATCACCTTGTACTCCCTGGTCATGTCGTGGGCGGTGGGCAGGACGTGGCTGACGGGCGGGCGGCGGAGGGCGTAGGCGTGGCCGGCGGCGTCCTCCACCCGGAAGGTCAGGTTCGACCGCCCACCGGCGACGAGGGTGAACGACAGCGGCGGCGTCGCCTCGGTGACGTGTTCGGCGAACCATCCCGTCACCCGGTCGCGGTCGATGCCGACCACCTCCGTGCTCGACTCCGGCCCTGCGTCTGCGGTCATCCCCATGGGGATCGACGCTACCGGAGCCGGAACCGGCCGTTGTCGTCCCCCCGGTTACGCCCGGCGGGTCCACCGGGCCGGCCAGCCTCCGGGCACCGGATCAACCAGCCTCCGGGCACCGGACCAACCGGCGCCGCTGCACGATAGGGTCTCGCCGATGACCGACGTGACCGACGCAACCTTCGAAGAGGCCGTCATCGCCCGGTCGGCCCAGGTCCCCGTGGTGGTCGACCTCTGGGCCCCGTGGTGTGGCCCCTGCAAGACCCTCGGGCCCATCTTGGAGAAGGTGGTGGCGCAGACGGACGGGGCGGTCGAACTGGCCAAGGTCAACGTCGACGAGAACCCACGAGTGTCCGCCAGCTTCCAGGTGCAGTCCATCCCGGCGGTCTTCGGCATCCGCGACGGGAAGGTCGTCGACGGCTTCGTCGGGGCCGTCCCCGAAGCCCAGGTGGCGGAGTTCGTCGGGCGGCTGGCCCCGGCGCCGTCCGAGGCCGACCAGCTGGTGGCGGCCGGCGACGAGGCCTCCCTTCGCCGGGCGCTCGAGCTCCAGCCCGACCACCCCGGAGCGGTGACCGGCCTGGCCCGGCTGTTGCTCGACGGCGGCGACCCGGCTGGCGCCTTGGACCTACTCTCCCGGGTGCCCGAGACCGCCGACACCCGGGCCCTGGCGGCCGAAGCCCGCCTCGCCGGCCAGGACGTGGCCGTCGGGGAGGACGTCGCCCCCCTGCTCGACGGCCTGCTGGGCCGGGTCCGCGACGACGAGGCCGCCCGACAGGAGTTCTTGGACGTCCTGGAGACGTTGGGTCCGGACGACCCGCGGACCGCCACCTACCGGCGGGCCCTGGCTTCCCGGCTGTTCTAGGCCGGCTGTGCCGGGCCCGAGCCACCGACTCACCCGGGACCGGGCCTGATGGCCCTCGACCTCCCCTGATGCACCTCGACCTCGGCGGTCGCTCGTACGACCTCACCCACCGGGCCTTGGTCATGGGCATCTTGAACCGAACCCCCGACTCGTTCTACGACCGCGGCGCCACCTACGGCCTGGACGCCCTGCTGGCGCGGGCCGAGCAGCTGGTGGCCGACGGCGCCGATCTGCTCGACGTCGGCGGGGTCAAGGCCGGGCCGGGTCCCGAGGTGACCGAGGCCGAGGAGCTCGACCGGGTCATCCCGGCGATCGACGCCCTGGCCGCCCGGTTCGACGTCCCCATCTCCGTCGACACCTGGCGGGCCTCCGTGGCCCGGGCCGCCTACGCCGCCGGAGCGGTCGTGGGCAACGACATCAGCGGCTTCGCCGATCCGGACTACCTGGACGAGGCCGCCAGGGCCGGAGCCGCGGTGGTGGCCACCCACATCCGGCTGGCCCCCCGGGTTCGGGACCCCGACCCCCGGTACGACGACGTCGTCGGCACAGTCGCCGCCTTCCTCGCCGACCGCGCCGAGCGGGCCCTGGCCGCCGGGGTCCGCTCGGACCGCATCGTCCTGGACGCCGGCCTCGACCTCGGCAAGACCGCCGACCAGTCCCTCACGTTGCTCCGGGGATCCCCGAGCCTGGCCGCCCTGGGCTACCCGCTGCTCCTGTCGGCCTCCAACAAGACCTTCCTGGGCGTCCTCTTCGACCTCGACATCACCGAGCGACGGGAGGCCTCGCTGGCCGCCGCCGCCCTAGGGGTGTCCCTGGGCTGCCGACTGCTCCGGGTCCACGACGTCGCCGGCACCCGCCGGATCCGTGACGCCCTGCTCGCCGTCATGGAGGCCGGCTGATGCCGGCCGGCGGCCCAACGGATACGGCCGGTGCGGGGGTGGGGCCCCGCACGCCGGAGGAGGATGGGGTTGGGGCCCCATCCGGGTCAGGGACATAGTGATGGCAAAGGACGCGCCGGCCTACCTGGTGAAGGGGGACGACCCCTCCCTGGTGGCCCAGGCCGCCCGGACGCTGATCGAAGAGCTGGTGGGGGAGCGGGACCCGGCCCTGGTGGTCGAGGAGCACGGTGGCCCGTCGGCCGACGACCTCGACGTCGGGGCGGTGGTGGACGCCTGCACGACGCCGCCGTTCTTGATCGACCGGCGGGTGGTGGTCGTCCGCGACGCCGGGCGGTTGGTGGCCGCCGACGGCGCCCGGCTGGTGACGTTGCTGGCCGACCCGTTGCCGTCCACCCGGCTGGTCCTGGTTGGCGGCGGCGGGACCGTCCCCCAGGCGCTGTCGAAGGCGGTGTCGTCGAAAGGGGTCGTCGTCGACGCCTCGGCCGGCACCGGGCGTGACCGGGGACGGTGGCTGGCCGAGCAGCTGAAGGACGGCCCGGTCCGCCTCACCGGAGGGGCCGCGAAGCGGGTCGGCGACCACCTGGGGGAGGATCTCGGCCGGCTGGCCGGCTTGCTGCAGACCCTGGCCGTCGCCTACGGCGAGGGTGCCACTGTCAACGAGGACGAGTTGGTCCCGTTCCTCGGCGAGGCCGGGTCGGTGCCGCCGTGGGACCTCACCGACGCCATCGACGCCGGGTCCACCGCCACCGCCCTCGCCACCCTCCACCGCATGCTCGGGGCCGGGGGTCGGGCGGGCCCGGAGATCGTGGCCATCCTGCACCGCCACTTCTCGGGCATGCTCCGGCTCGACGGCACCGACATCGGCTCTGGTGAGGAGGCGGCCGCCCTGCTCGGGGTCCGGAGCCCGTTCGTGGCCAAGAAGGCCCTGGCCCAGTCCCGCCGACTCGGGTCGGACCGGGTGGCCCAGGCCATCATCCTGCTGGCCGCCGCCGACCTCGACGTGAAGGGCCTGAGCGCCCTGCCGGCCGACGTGGTCCTCGAGGTTCTGGTCGCCCGCCTCAGCCGGCTGGCCCGTACCCGGACGCCGGCCCGAAAGTAGTTATTCGGCGGCTTCGAGGGCGTTGATGCGGCGCATCAACCGGGACTTGCGGTTGGCGGCCTGGTTCTTGTGGATCACCCCTTGGGCGGCGGCCTTGTCGATCCGCTTCACCGCCAGCCGCAGGGCGTCGACGCTGTTCTCGGCCCCTTGCCCGGCCGCGTCCACCGCCACCTTGGTGCGGGTGCGCATCTCCGACCGCACCGCCTTGTTGCGGAGGCGGCGCCGCTCGTTCTGACGGTTGCGCTTGATCTGGCTGCGGATGTTGGCCACGTGAAATCCCTGTCGTGAAGTATGGGGGGTCGACTGTCGGTGCGCCGGGTCCGGAACGGACCACCGGCGCTGCCGGCGAGGCGAGGATCAATCGTAGCAGTCAGCCACCGGCGCGACCGCCGGGACAGCCAGGGCCCAGGATCTCGGCCACGGCGAACGTGACCTGTGGCAACGCCCTGGGCACCAGGACGTCGCCGGGCCGGGCGGTCGACGACGTCTGGTAGCCGTCCGGCCCGGGGTCGGTGAACACCAGCACCACGTCGTGGGCCAGGTCCACGATCCAGTACTCCGGGATGCCGGCCTTGGCGTACATCGGGCCCTTGCGGTCCCGGTCGAACGGGAGGGAGCTGTTCGCCACCTCCACCACCAGCAGGGTGTCCGCCGGGAGGGGCTTGCCGGAGGCGTAGAAGTCGTCCCGGAAAGCCAGCAGTGCCAGATCCGGTTCGGGCTCGGAGTAGTAGGACGGTCGGATCGGGTTCTGCACCCACACCACCGCGTCGTCCCCGGTCGTGGTGACGGCCAAGCGGTTCAGGTGGGCCACGCACGCCGCGTGCCGGTCGCCGATGGGCGGCATGTCGAAGATCTCTCCCTCGATGAGCTCCACTCTGGCCTCTTCGTGGAAAAAACCGAGGCGACCCAGCTCGTGCCACTCGTCCACCGTGAACCGGTGCGGGGTGGGGGCGCCGGAGGTGGTGGTGATGGTGGCGACGGCCATAGAAAAAAGCGTACCGGAGGGGTGGTTCACCCAGGCCCGAGAATGTCGGTGACGGCGAACGTCACCTCGGGCAGTAACCCGGGCGCCAGGGTGTCACCCGCCCTGGCCGTGGACGCCGACCGGTAGCCGTCCGGCCCGGGGTCGGTGTACACCGGCACCACGTCGTGGGCCACGTCCACGATCCAGTACTCCGGGATGCCGGCCTTGGCGTACATCGGGCCCTTGCGGTCCCGGTCGAACGCCAGCGTGCTGTTCGCCACCTCTACCACCAGCAGGGTGTCCGCCGGGCCAGGCTTGCCAGAGGCGTAGAAGTCGTCCCGAAGGACCAGCAGTGCCACGTCCGGCTGCGGCTACGAGTACCGGGAGGGGCGTACCGGCCCCTGTACCCGCACCGTCGCGACGCCTTCAGCCCGGAGCACGGCCAAGCGGGTGAGCCGGTCCACGCAGGATGCGTGCCGGTCGCCGATGGGCGGCATGTCGATGATCTCTCCCTCGATGAGCTCCACTCTGGCCTCTTCGTGGAAAAAACCGAGGCGACCCAGCTCGTCCCACTCGTCCACCGTGAACCGGTGCGGGGTGGGGGCGCCGGTAGCGGTAGTGGCGGTGGTGACGGCCATGGAAATAAGGCTACCGGAGGGGTGTGTCGCCAGGGCCGGTACCATCGTCAGACCGTGTCTTTCGTCCCGTCGCCCGCCTTGTCGTCCGGTCCGGTGCCGACCGACCGGATCCGCAATTTCTCCATCATCAGCCACGTGGACCACGGGAAGTCGACGCTGTCGGACCGCATCTTGGAGCTCACCGGGGCAGTCGACCCGAGGCAGATGCGGGAGCAGTACCTGGACTCGATGGACATCGAGCGGGAGCGGGGCATCACCATCAAGGCCCAGAACGTCCGGGTGGGGTTCGCCGGCCACGTCCTTCACCTCATCGACACCCCCGGCCACGTCGACTTCGGCTACGAGGTCAGCCGGTCGCTGGCCGCCTGTGAAGGGGCGGTGCTGCTGGTGGACGCCTCCCAGGGCATCCAGGCGCAGACCCTGGCGAACTGCTACCAGGCCATCGAGCACGACCTGGAGATCGTGGCGGTCCTCAACAAGATCGACCTGCCCGCCGCCGACCCGGAGCGGTGCGCCAAGGAGATCGAGCAGGTGCTGGGACTGCCGGCCGACGACATCCTGCACATCTCCGCCAAGACCGGTGAGGGGGTCGAAGCCCTGCTCCAGGCGGTGGTCGACCGCATCCCGGCGCCCACCGGCGACCGGACCGCCCCGTTGCAGGCGCTGATCTTCGACTCGGCCTACGACCAGTACCGCGGGGTGGTCAGCTCCATCCGGGTCAAGGAGGGCACCCTCCGGGCCACCGACCGGCTCCGGTTCATGCAGGCCGCCGCCAACCACGACATCGAGGAGATCGGCGTCCGCACCCCGGTGACGGTGCCGGTCGCCGAGTTGGGGCCGGGAGAGGTGGGGTACCTCATCGCCGGGATCAAGGACGTCGGCAGCGCCCGGTCCGGCGAGACCGTCACCACCGCCGCCCATCCCGCCCCCGAGCCGCTGGCCGGCTACCGCGACCCCAAGCCCATGGTGTTCTGCGGGTTGTTCCCCATCGACGGCGACGAGCTGCCCGACCTCCGCGACGCCCTGGAGAAGCTGCGGCTGAACGACGCCAGCTTCACCTACGAGCCCGAGTCGTCCCAGGCCCTCGGCTTCGGGTTCCGTTGCGGGTTCCTCGGGCTGCTGCACATGGAGATCGTCCGGGAGCGGTTGGAGCGGGAGTTCGACCTCGCCCTCATCGCCACCGCCCCGTCGGTGGCCTACCAGGCGTACCTCACCGACGGATCCATGGTCTGGGTGGACAACCCCAGCGAGCTGCCCGATCCGGCCCGGCTGGACCACGTCGACGAGCCCATCCTCAAAGCCACGATCCTGACCCCGTCGGAGTACACCGGCACCGTGATGGACCTAGCCCAGAGCCGCCGGGCCGACATGGAGCGGATGGAGTACCTGTCGCCGGAGCGGGTGGAGTTCGTCTACCGCATCCCGTTGGCCGAGGTGGTCGTCAACTTCTTCGACCAGCTGAAGTCCCGCACCAAGGGGTACGCCAGCCTGGACTACGAGCCGGCCGGCTACGGGTCCGCCGACCTGGTGAAGGTCGACCTGCTCATCAACCACGTCCCGGTCGACGCCTTTTCGACCATCGTCCACAAGTCCATGGCCGACACCTACGGCCGCCGGATGGCCGAGAAGCTGCGGGAGCTGATCCCCCGGCAGATGTTCGACGTCCCCATCCAGGCCGCCATCGGTGGCCGGGTGCTGGCCCGGGAGACGGTGAAGGCCCGCCGCAAGGATGTCCTGGCCAAGTGCTACGGCGGTGACATCACCCGGAAGCGGAAGCTGCTGGAGAAGCAGAAAGAGGGCAAGAAGAAGATGAAGAACATCGGCCGGGTCGAGGTCCCCCAGGAAGCCTTCGTCTCCGCCTTGCGCTTGGAGGATTAGCCCCCGATGGGCCGGCGGGCCGAAAGTATTGGCACTCGGTAGAATCGAGTGCCAGACAACCACTGGAGCATCGATGTCGAGGAGTAGCAGCGAGAGGGCCGACGGCCCCACGATGAAGGACGGGGAGGGGGTCAGCGAGCTGGACTCCCGCAAGGCCGCCATCCTCGAGGCAGTGGTGACGGGGTACATCGGCACTGCCCAGCCGGTGGGTTCGCAGCACGTCGCCCAGGTGGCCGGGGTCAACGTGTCGTCGGCCACCATCCGCTCCGAGATGGTCGCCCTCGAGCACGAGGGGTACCTGGTGCAGCCGCACACCAGCGCCGGCCGGATCCCGACCGACAAGGGCTACCGGTTCTTCGTCGACCATCTGGCCGAGCCCGGGGTCCTCGGCCCGGCCCAGCGCCAGAAGGTCAGCCGGTTCTTCGACCAGGTCCACGGCGAGATGGAGCTGATGCTGGAGCAGACCTCCGGGCTGCTGTCGGAGCTGACGTCGTACGCCGCCGTCGTCGTCGGTCCGGGACACGACGCGGCGGCCGTCCGTTCGGTCCAGCTGGTCGGCCTCGGTCCCCGCCACGTCCTCCTGGTGGTGGTGCTGGCCGACGGGGCGGTCGAGAAGCGGTCCATCGAGCTCCTCGACGACGTCGACGACGAGCTGTTGGCCACCGCCACCGCCCGGCTGAAGGCGGCCGCCCAGGGGCGCCGGTTGTCGGACGTGGTGCCGCCCTCCACCGGCGGCGACGTGGCGCTCGACCGGGTGGTCGGCCTCGCCGTGTCGGCCGTGGCGCAACTGGCCGCCGATGGCGAGCCGGACCAGGTGTTCGTCGGCGGCCCGTCCCGGCTGGCCGGGGCGTTCGACGCCCTCGAGACCGTCCGGGCGGTGCTGGCCACCCTCGAGCAGCAACTGGTGGTGGTCAGCCTGCTGCGTGACGTCCTCGACCTCGGCCTCTCGGTGGCCATCGGCGCCGAGCACGGCTACGAGCCCCTGGCGTCGTGTGCGGTGGTGGTGGCCCCGGTGGCGGTCGACGGTGGCCACGCCGGCGCCGTCGGCCTGTTGGGGCCGACGCGGATGAACTATCCCCAAGCCCTCGCCGCCGCCCACATGGTCGGCGAGCGGTTGGGGGAACGGATCGGAGGGAACCGGTAGGGATGGACGACCTCTACCAGCTGCTCGGGGTCGCCCCGGACGCCAGCGACGAGGACATCAAGCGGGCCTACCGGCAGAAGGCCCGGGAGCACCACCCGGACGCCACCGGCGGTGACCCGGAGTCGGAGGCCCACTTCAAGGAGGTGTCCTTCGCCTACGAGGTCCTCCGCGACCCCGAACGCCGGGCCCGCTACGACCAGTTCGGCCCGGCCAGCTTCGGCCAGGGTGGCGGCGGCCAGCAAGGGTTCACCTTCGACGGCGGCCTCGGCGACATCTTCGAAGCCTTCTTCGGTTCCATGGCCGGCAACCAGGGCCGCGGTCGCCGGCGAGGGCCGCAGCCGGGGGCCGACGCCGAGGTGACCCTCCAGCTCGACTTCGCCGAGGCCGTGTTCGGCGCCCGCAAGGAGCTGGGCATCCGGCTGCCGGTGTCCTGTGACACCTGCAGCGGCAACGGGGCGAAGCCGGGTACCCAACCGCTGGACTGCCCCGACTGCGGGGGCACCGGCGAGATCCGCCGGGTCCGCCAGTCCCTGCTCGGCCAGGTGGTCACCGCGGTGGCCTGTGGCCGCTGCCAGGGCATGGGGCAGACCATCCCCGACCCCTGCCCGGACTGCCGCGGTGAGGGCCGCCGGTTGGAGGACCGCAGCTTCGCCGTCGAGGTGCCGGCCGGGGTCGAGCACGGGTCGACCCTGCGGCTGGCCGACCGGGGCCCGGCCGGGCTGCGGGGCGGCCCCAACGGGTCCCTGTTCGTCCACCTGGCCGTCACCCCCGACGACCGGTTCGAGCGGGCCGGCGACGATCTCCACACCGCCCTCCACGTCGGCGTGGCCCAGGCCGCGCTCGGGGCCCAGCTACCGGTGCAGACCCTCGAGGACCCCCGGTCGCTGGCGGTGGCCCCGGGGACCCAGAACGGCCACGTCGTCCGCCTGAAGGGGCTCGGCGTCCCCCACCTCCGCGGCCGCGGCCGCGGCGACCTGTTCGTCCACGTCACCGTCGACACCCCGACGACACTGACCCCTCGCCAGCAGGAGCTGCTGGCCGAGCTGGCGTCGGAGCGGGGCGAGCCGGTCGGCGGGGGCGACGGCCACCACGACGGCGTGTTCTCCCGCATCCGCTCGGCTTTCGGTTGACCCGGTCCCCGCTGCCCGGATCTTCGGCCGACCCGGTCTTGTACTGAGCCGGTGCCCGCCGGAGGCCAACCGGAGCCCGGGGCCGGGCCGGCCGGGCTCGACGGGGTCATCGAGCGGGCCGCCGCCGCCGCCCAGGTCCTGGTGGCCGATCCGGGTGCCCCGGTGGTCGACGACACCGACGCCCACCACCTGTCGCGGGTCCTCCGCCTCCGGCCCGGCGAGGTGGTGGTGGCCACCGACGGCCGGGGCCACTGGTCGTCCTGCCGGTACTGCGGCCCCGGGGACCGGGGCGGAGCCGCTCCCGCCGACCAGGTCCTCGACCTCGACGGCCCGGTCAGGTTCGAGCCGGTCCCGGCGCCCCCGCTGACGGTGGCCTTCGCCCCCGTCAAGGGCGACCGGCCCGAATGGGTCGTCCAGAAGCTCACGGAGCTGGGCATCGACCGGATCGTCCTGCTGGTCACCGCCCGGTCGGTGGTCCGGTGGGACGGGGACCGGGCCGACAAGGCCGCCGGCCGCCTCCGCCGGGTGGCCGCCGAGGCGGCCGGGCAGTCCCGCCGGGTGTGGCTGCCCGACGTCATCGGGCCGTGCGACCTCTCGGCGCTGGCTGCCCTCCTGTCGCCGACCCCCGGGGAACCGACGGTCGGGGGACCGGCCCCGGGTGGACAGGCCCCGGGTGGATGGGCTCTGGCCCAGCTCGGCGGCGGACCCCCCGCGGCCACCACCACGGCCGTCGCCGTCGGGCCCGAGGGGGGGTGGTCGCCGGACGAGTTGGCCGCCGCCCCGGCCACCATGGGGCTCGGTTCCCTGGTCCTTCGGGCCGAGACCGCCGCCGTGGCCGCCGGGGCGATCCTCTCCGGTCTCCGGGCCGGTACCGTGGTCGGCGAGGGACGGCCATGATCGACACGCACCGACACACCCAGATGCCAGAATCCCGGTGATGGCCGAACGCGTGCGGTGGATCAGCACCAAGGAGGCGTCGCTGCGCCTCGGGGTGACCTTGCGGAGCCTCTACCGGTTCATCGACGAGGGCGAGCTGGCCGCCTACAAGTTCGGCCGGGTCATCCGGTTGAAAGAGGACGACGTCGAGCGGTACATCGACGCCTGCCGGATCAGCCCGGGCGACCTGGAGCACCTGTACCCGGCCCGGCGGGCGGACGGCGACGACGGCGCCGAGGACGACGGCTCCCTCGACGAAGCGGTCGTCGGTGGGGGCCACGTCGGCGACGGGTCCAATGGTGACGGGTCAAGTAGTGACGGCCCTGTTCCCAACGGCATCGACAATGGGGAGCGCTGAGCGGATGGCCGACTGCCTGTTCTGCGGCATCGTGGCCGGGGACATCCCGGCCGAGAAGGTCTTGGAGACCGACCGGACGGTGGCGTTCCGGGACATCAACCCGCAGGCTCCGGTGCACGTCCTGGTGGTGCCGCGCCGGCACATCGACAACGCCGCCGCGGTGGTCGACGGGGACGCCGACGACGTCATGGCCCTCCTCACGGCTGCCCGGCAGGTGGCCGAGGCCGAGGGCATCGCCGGAGCGGACCGCGGCTACCGGTTGGTCTTCAACGTCGGCCCCGACGCCCTGAACTCGGTGGGACACCTCCACCTGCACGTGCTCGGTGGCCGGACCATGGCCGGCGCACTCGGGTGACCACGCCCGACGCCACGGCCGGGGTGCGTCCCGCCGAGGCGGCCACCGCCTGGAGGACCGAGGTCCTGGTCCCGCACAACCATCTGATGGCCGGCCTGCTGGGAGAGCGGGACGAGCTGCTGCGGCTGGTCGAGGGGTCGTTCCCCGAGACGCGCCTCGCCGTGCAGGGGAACCGGATCACCGCCGAGGGACCCGACGCCACGGTGGTGGCCCGCCTGTTCGACGAGCTGGTCCTGGTGCTGCAGTCGGGGCAGGGGCTGGACACCACCAAGGTGGCCCGGACCGTCGACATGGTCCGAGAGGACGTCCGGCCGTCGGAGGTGCTCAACGCCGAGGTGGTCCGCGGCGCCCGGGGCCGGACGGTCCGGCCGAACACCGCCGGGCAGAAGCGGTACACCGACGCCATCGCCGCCCACACCATCACCTTCGGCATCGGCCCGGCCGGCACCGGCAAGTCGTACCTGGCCGTCGCCCTGGCCGTCCAGGCCCTCCAGAGCCGGCAGGTGAACCGGATCATCCTCACCCGGCCGGCGGTGGAGGCGGGGGAGCGGCTGGGGTTCCTGCCGGGGGACCTGATGGCCAAGGTGGACCCCTACCTGCGGCCGCTGTACGACGCCCTCTACGACCTGCTGGAGCCCGAAGGGGCCCAGCGGCTACTCGACCGGGGCACCATCGAGGTGGCCCCGCTGGCCTTCATGCGGGGGCGGACCCTCAACGGCTCGTTCATCATCCTGGACGAGGCCCAGAACACCACCCCCGAGCAGATGAAGATGTTCCTCACCCGGATCGGGTTCGGGTCCAAGTGCGTGGTCACCGGCGACGTCACCCAGATCGACGTCGCCGGCGGCCGGTCCGGCCTGGTCGGCATCGAGCAGGTGCTGGCCGGCGTCGACGGCATCGCCTTCGTCCACCTCACCCGCCGGGACGTGGTCCGGCACAAGATCGTCGCCGACATCATCGACGCCTACGAGGCCGCCGAGCAGACCCCCGCGGGCACCGATGGCCGTTGACGTCTACGCCGCCGACGAGCAGGCCAGGACCGACGGCCAGGCCGGGGCCGGCGACGGGCCTGTCGACCTGGACCGTTGGGTCGCCCTGGCCCGGGCGGTACTGAAGGACCGGAAGGTGAAGGGTGACTGCGAGGTCTCCCTGTTGTTCGTCGACCAGGAGACCATCGCCGGGTTGAACCAGCAGTTCCTGGGGAAGGCCGGTCCGACCGACGTCCTGTCGTTCCCCATCGAGGACGAACCGGTCCCCGGCGGCCGCTCTCCGGACCTCGGCGGCAGTGGCCCGGGGGCCGAGTCGGCACCGGACCCGTTGGTGCTGCTGGGGGACGTGGTCATCTGCCCGGTCGTGGCCGCCCGCAACGCCGTCGACCACGGGGTGACCCTCAACGACGAGCTGGCCCTGCTGGTGGTGCACGGCCTGCTGCACCTGCTGGGTATGGACCACGAGGTGGAGGCGGAGGCCGAGCAGATGGAGGGGTTGGAGCGCAAGCTCCTCGCCCGCTACCACCAGGCCGACGCCCCGGCGGTGGGGGATTGATCGCCGCCGCCGAGCGCGGGTTCCAGGCCACCGACTGGTTGCTGATCGCCGTCATCCTGGTCCTGCTGGCCATCTCCGGTCTCCTGGCGCTGGCCGAGACCAGCCTGACCAGGATGAGCCGGGTGAAGGCCAAGTCCCTGTTGGACCAGCACCGACGCGGCGCCCGGCAGCTGGTGCGGCTGGTGGAGCACCCCGAACAGTTCCTCAACGCCGTCCTCCTGCTGGTGCTGATCTGCCAGCTGGTGTCGGCCACCCTGGTCGGGGTGCTGGCCGACCGGTGGGTCGGGGCGCTCGGCGTCGTGGTCGGCACCGTGTTCGAAGTGGTCGTCATCTTCGTCATCTTCGAGGCGGTCCCGAAGAACTGGGCGGTGCACAACCCGGAGCGCTCCGCGCTGTTCAGTGCCCCCCTGGTGGCCGCCGTCGTCCGCTTCCCCCCGGTCCGGGCCGTCTCCAGCGTGCTCATCGGCCTGGCCAACCTGATCATCGGCCGCCGCGGCAAACAGGACGATTCGTCCGCCGTCACCGAGTCCGAACTGCTGGCCATGGCCGACGTGGCCCACGCCGAGGATGTCATCGAGCACACCGAGCGGGCGTTCATCCACTCGATCATCGACTTCGGCGACGCCGTGGTCCGCGAGGTCATGGTGCCGCGGCCCGACATGGTCACCCTGGAGGCCGACATCACGGTGGGGCGGGCGCTGGAGCAGGCCCTGGCCGGCGGCCGCAGCCGGTTGCCGGTCTACGAGGACAACGTCGACGACATCATCGGGATCGGCTACACCAAGGACCTCATCCGGGCCGAGCACGACGGCCACGGGGCCGACCCGGTCCGTTCCCACCTCCGGACCGCCCACTTCGTCCCCGAGACCAAGCGGCTCACCGACCTGCTCCGGGAGATGCAGGACCGGAAGTTCCACATCTCGGTCGTCGTCGACGAGTACGGCAGCACCGCCGGCCTGGTCACCCTGGAGGACCTCATCGAAGAGCTGGTGGGGGAGATCGTCGACGAGTACGACGTCGAGGAGCCCACCGTCGAGCGGCTGTCCGACGGCAGCGTGGTGGTCACCGGCCGGATGGCCATCGACGACGCCGACGACCTGCTCCACGCCGAGCTCCCCCAAGGGGCCTGGGACACCGTCGGCGGCCTTCTCCTCGACCTCGCCGGCCACGTGCCGGCCGAGGGCGAGTCCGTCGAGGTCGACGGGTTCCGGCTGGTCGCCCAGCGGGTGCAGGGTCGCCGGATCGGCCGGGTCCGCATCGAGCGCACCCGACCGCCCGACCACGCCGAGGTCGACGAGCATGCCAGCTGACGACTTCGACGACGACTGGCCGGAGCTCGATCCCGACCTCGAGGTGACCCCCCGCATCGACCGACCCGGCGGGCCGGGCCTGCGGGCCGGGTTCGTCAGCGTGGTGGGCCGACCCAACGTCGGCAAGTCCACGCTGGTCAACGCCATGGTGGGCTCCAAGGTCTCCATCACGTCGTCGCGGCCCAACACCACCCGTCACAACATCCGGGGCATCCTCCACCGGCCGGACGCCCAGGTCGTCTTCGTCGACACCCCCGGCCTCCACCGTCCGCGCACCGCCCTGGGCGAGCGCCTCAACGAGACGGCCACGGCCTCGCTGAACGACGTGGACGTCGCCGTCGCCCTGGTCGACGCCACGGCGGCGATCGGTCCCGGTGACCGCCTGGTGCTGTCCCGGGCCCTGCAGGCCACCCGGGGACAGGAGCTGGGAATGCTCGTGGCCGTCAACAAGGTCGACCGCGCCCGGCCCGACCAGGTGTTGCTGGCCCTGGCCACGGTGGCCGAGGCCGTCGACCGGCTGATCGCCGACGGCGCCGCCGCGGGCGGCGGGCGTGGAGCCGTCCCCGACGTCGAGTACTTCCCGGTGTCCGCCACCACCGGCCGGGGGGTCCCCGAACTGGTCGAGGCCATCGTGGCCCGGCTGCCGGAAGGTCCGGCCTACTACCCCGACGACATGGTGACCGACACCCCCGAAGCCGTCGCCGTCGCCGAGCTGGTCCGAGAACAGCTGATCAGGCGGGCGAAGGAGGAGCTGCCCCACTCCATCGCCTGCCGGGTCACCGAGTGGGAGTGGCCACGCATCCGGGTCGAGATCCTGGTGGAGCGGGAGTCGCAGAAGGCCATCGTCATCGGCCGGGGCGGGGAAGTGCTCAAGGCCGCCGGCATCGCCGTCCGCAAGCAGCTGCCCCCCGGGGCCTACCTCGACCTCTTCGTCCGGGTCGAGAAGCGGTGGCAGCAACGCCAGGACGCCCTCGACCGGTTGGGCTACTAGGCGAGCACCCGGGTGAGGAAGGCCTCGACCTCCGACCGGTCGGTGGTCCGCTTCATCGGGGGCACCCCGGCGAGCAGCACCCGCCGGTACCCGGCGGTGGCCAGCCGGGGGTCGAAGACGGCCACCACCCCGTAGTCGTCGGCCGACCGGATCAGCCGCCCCGCCCCCTGGGCCAGCAGCGTGGCCGCCCGCGGCAGGTCGACCAGCCGGAACGCTGTGTCCCCGGCCCGGTCCCGGCGGGCCTGGAACAGCGGGTCGTCCGGCCGGGCGAACGGCAGCCGGTCCAGGGTGACCAGGGACAGCGACCGCCCCGGCACGTCCACCCCCTGCCAGAACCCCAGGGTGGCGAACAGGCACGACGTCTCGTCGTCGGCGAACGTCGACAGCAGCCGGCCCTTGGGCAGCTGGCCCTGGACCAGCAGCCGGTACCGCAGCCTCGGCGCCAGGGCCTCCGCCGCCGCCTCGGTGGCCCGGCGGCTGGTGAACAGGGCCAGCGTCCGGCCGCCGGCCGCTTCGACCAGGGCCGCCAGCTCCTCGTGGATGGCCGCCTCGGACTCCGGCCGCCGCCGGTCCGGCAGGTGCTTGGCCACGTACAGCAGGGAGTGCGACCGGTAGTCGAACGGGCTGCCGACGTCCTCCTCGTCGACGGCGAACCCCCGCAGCCCCAGCCGCTCGGGGAGCTGCTGGGGGACCGTGGCGCTGGTCAGCACCCCGGTCACCTCCCCCCACAGCTGCTCGGCCAGCGGCGGACCGACGTCGATGGGGGACAGCCGCAGCACCGGCGCCCGCGTCGTCCCGTCCACCCACGCCACCTCGTCGTCGCCGCGACCGGCCAGCCGGGCCAGGTCCTCCACCAGGTGGCCGGCCGCGCTGACCGCCCGAGCCTTCGGCCCGTCGTCGCCCCCCGGACCACCACCGCCCCCCGGCCTGGCACCGGCCCCGTCGTCGAGCAGCCGCGCCGCCACCGGCCGGCGGAGGAGGGCCAGCACCCGGTCCACCCTCGACGCCGTCCGCTCCAGCACCTCCGCCAGCACCCGGTCAGCCAAGGTCCGGTCAGCCGACGTCCGGTCCGCCAAGGTCCGGTCAGCCAAGGTCCGGTCAGCCGACGTCCCGGCCACCGGCGTCGGGGCCTCGGGTGCCGGCCCGCCGGTCGTCGCCGGCCGTGGGCCAACCCGCTCCCGTTCCCGGCCGGCCGGCTCCGAACGGTGAGCGGGAGGGGCCGGTTGGTGCAACACCCGGGTACCCACCCGTGTCACCAGGGCCTGGTGGAGCCGGTCGGCCAGGACCCCCAGGTCCGCCGCGGCCTCAGCGCCTTCGTCGTCACGGAGCAGCGGCCGCACCATCGCCTGCAGCGCCCGCAGTCGGCCGGTCGAGATCTCGGCCCCGAGGGAGGCCGTCATGATCTCCTCCACCTCGTGGGCCTCGTCGAACACCACCACGTCGTGCTCCGGCAGCACCATCCCGCCACTGGCCAGGTGGGCGCCGTAGAGGTGGGTGTTCACCACCACCACGTCGGCCGCCGCCGCCTCGGCCCTGGCCCGCTCGGCGAAGCACCGGCCACCCGACGGACAACGGAACGCGCCGGGGCACTCCCGCGGTCCCACGCTCACCATCGCCCAGGCCCGGGGGTGTGGCTCGAACGACAGGTCGGCCCGGTCGCCGGTCTCCGTTACGCCGGACCACGTCAGCAGCTGCCTGACCTGGTCCACCAGCCGGCCGGGATCGACGGCACCGCCGTCGGCCTCAGTGCTAGTCGTCCCGGTGCCGGTCGCCCCGGTGCCGCCTCCTCCTTCGGCTGGGTCCCCGGTGACCGCCTCGGGGTTGACGGGGTCGGCGGTCAGCTCCTGCTGGTGCCCCCGCCCGTCCATCTCGGCCGCCCGTTGCAGGCAGAGGTAGTTGCTGCGGCCCTTCAGCACGGCGAACGAGAACGGCCGTGGCAGCCCCTTGGCGGCGGCCGGCAGGTCCTTCTGGGCCAGCTGGTCCTGCAGGGCCTTGGTGGCCGTCGCCACCACCACCTTCCGACCCGACGCCACCGCCGGCACGACGTAGGCCAGCGACTTCCCGGTGCCGGTCCCGGCCTGCACGACGAGGTGGCGGCCGCCGGCGATGGCCGCCGCCACCGACCGGGCCATGGTGGCCTGCTGGGGTCGTGGCCGGCCGTCGGGCAGGGTGGCCGTCACCCGGGCCAGCCAGTCTTCCGCCGTCGTGGCGGCGGCCGTCACCTCCGCCGCCGCTAGCTCGGCCGCCGCGGACCCCAGGCCACCGACAGCCCTGGCACCGTCCTCTCCGTCTTCGTCCCGGTCCTCGGCGGGGCCGCGGCCGGAGCCCCAGATGGCGTGCACCGGTCGATCATGCCCGCTACCGGTGCCACCGGTGGACCGCACGGCACGGCACCGGTGCTGGACCGCCCCGTCCAGGCGGTAATTTCGTCTTGTGCCACGTACCGTCGAGGCTTCGTCGCCGTCCGGTACTCCTCCCGGCCCGGTGGGTCCCGGTTCGTCCCCAGCGGCCGGAGGTGACCCGGTCCCCGACGCCCTGGACCCCGATCGGGTCCCGGTCCACGTCGCCTGGGCCCTGGCCGCCGGCGACCGTGACCAGGTGGACCGTTCCGGCTCGGCCCTCCTCGACGTGGTCGACGGCGCCCTGGCCATCGGGGTGCGGTGGCTGACCGTCTACGTCCTGGCTGCCGCCGACGTCGACGCCCCCGTCGACGGATCCGACGACGGGCTTTCTCGGGTGGACGCCCTTCTGGCCGATCCGGTGGGCCAGCTGGTCCCCCGGGGCGTCCGGCTGCGATGCACCGGCCGGGGTGCCCGGGCCCTCCCGGCGGACGGCGTCGCCCGGCTCGAACGGGCCGTCGAGGCCACCGACGCCGGCGACCGCCTCACCCTCACCGTGGCCGTCGGCTACGCCGGCCGGACCGAGATCGTCGACGCCATCACCGCCCTGGCCGAGGCCGGGGTCGACCCCGACCAGGTGGACGAGGCGGCCATCTCCGCCCACCTGTACCACCCCGACATGCCCGACCCCGACCTCGTCATCCGTCCGTCCGGCGACCCGCGGGTGTCCGACCTCCTGCTCTGGGAGATGGCGTACAGCGAGCTGGTCTTCGTCGACACCCCGTGGGCCGACGTCCGGCGTGGCCACCTGTACCAGGCCGTCCTCGAGTACCAGCATCGTGACCGCCGCTACGGCGGCATCGACTCGTCCGGCGCCGACCGGGGTGGTCCCCGATGATCGTCACCCGGCTGGTCATCGCCGTCGGCGTCCTTGTCTTCGGCCTGCTCTGCTGGATGGCCGTCGAGGGCGTCACCTTCGCCGCCGTCCTCATCATCACCGTCGGCGCCCTCGTCGTCCTGGTCGGCGGCGGCAACTGGATCGGTGGGCGGTCGTCGATGGGCCGGGGACGGCAGCCGTCGGGCACCGGGCCGCCGTCCTCCACCTATGCCCCCCCCGCCGAGCCCGCTCAGCCCGTCCCGCCGTCGGCCTCACCTGCCGAAGGCCGCACCGGGGAAGGCGAAGGCCCCGGGTGACCCTGTTCCGGGACAGCGGCGTCGTCCTCCGGACCTACCGGTTGGGGGAGGCCGACCGCATCGTGGTGTTCCTCACTGAGCACCACGGCAAGGTCCGGGCCGTCGCCAAGGGCATCCGCCGTACGGCCAGCAAGTTCGGCGGCCGCCTGGAGCCGCTCACCAACGTCGCCCTCCTGCTGTGGCAGGGTCGGAGCGACCTCGACATCGTCAACCAGGTCGAGGTCATCGACCACTTTCGCTCGATCCGCGACGACCTCGACCGGGTCAACCGGGGGCTGTCCCTCCTGGAGGTGGCCGACCAGCTCGCCCAGGAGCGCCATCCCGACCCGCGCCTCTACCAGATGCTCGTCGGCGCGCTGCGCACCCTGGCCGACCTCGACCGTGACCCCACGCTGGTGGCCCCGGCCTTCTTCATGAAGGCCCTCGTCGCCGAAGGGGCCGGTCCGCTGTTGACGGGCTGCGCCTCCTGCGGTCGCTCCGCCGACGAGGTCGAGCTGGTGGCCTTCGACCTGACCGAGGGTGGTGCCCTCTGCCGGCAGTGCCGTCGCGGCCGGCCGGTCAGCCCCGAGGCCTTCGACCTCCTCCGCCGCATCCTCGGTGGGTCACTCGGGGCGGTCCTCGCCGACACCCCACCCGATTGCGCCGACGAGGTCACCGCCCTGGCCACCGAGGCCATGGAGACCCACCTCGACCGGCGCCTCCGCAGCGTCCGCTCCGCCGCCCATCTGTGAACCAGTTCGGGGTGTACGTCCATGTGCCGTTCTGTAGGCACCGGTGCGACTACTGCGCGTTTGCCACCTACACCGACCGCGACCACCTGATGGGCCGGTACGTCGACTCCTGCGTCACCGACCTGCGCCGGGCCGCCGACCGGGGGGACCTGCCGGCGGCCACCAGCGTGTTCTTCGGCGGCGGCACCCCGTCCCGGCTCCCCGCCGCCGACCTCTGCCGCATCCTCGCCGCGGTGCCGCTGGCTGACGGGGCCGAGGTCACCGTGGAGTGCAACCCCGAGGACGTGACCGCCGAACGACTGGCCACCTATCGGTGCGGCGGGGTCACCCGGATCTCCCTCGGCGTCCAGTCCACCTCCCCCCACGTCCTCGCCGGCCTTGGCCGCCGCCACGACCCCGACGTCGCCATCGGGGCCGCCGCCCTGGTGGCCGCCGCCGGGTTCGCCAGCTGGAACCTCGACCTCATCTTCGGCGGCGCCGGTGAGGACGACGACGACTGGCAGCGCAGCCTGCACGACCTGCTGTCACTGCCGGACGCGCCTCCGCACGTCAGCGCCTACGCCCTGACCGTCGAGCCCGGCACCCCCCTCGCCGCCGATCCCGGCCGCCATCCCGACGACGACGTCCAGGCCGGCCGGTACGAGGTGGCCGACCGGGTGCTCACCGACGCCGGCTACCGGTGGGAGGAGATCTCCAACTGGGCCCTCCCCGGGCACGGCTGCCGGCACAACCAGCTGTACTGGTCGCAGGGCGACTACCTCGGCGCCGGGTCGGCCGCCCACTCCCACCGGGCCGGTCGTCGCTGGTGGAACCTCCGGACCCCCGACCGCTACGTCGCCGCCGTCGATGCCGACCGGACGGTGGTGGCCGGGGAGGAGGTGCTGACCGACCACCAGCGGGCCTTCGAGCGGCTGTCCCTGTCCCTGCGCACCCCGGCCGGGGTGCCGGCCGACCGCCTGGACGGGCTGGCCGACCTGGAGGGGGAGGGGCTGGCGGTCGTCGAGGGGGACCGGGCGGTCCTCACCGTCCGTGGCCGGCTGCTGGCCAACGCCGTCACCGCCCGCCTGCGGGTGCCCGCCGGCGCGTAATCACCGTGACGCGCGAGCACTTAGATGCGTACGTGCATAGGTGCTTGAGGCCGGTAACCTGCCGCCCATGACCGACCAGGCCACCGACGACCAGGCCGCCGAGGCCGTAGCCACCGACGTGGGCTCCCGCGCCGAGGGGGAGGCCGCCGACGGGGACCTCATGGAGAAGGTGGTCGGCCTCTGCAAGCGCCGGGGGTTCATCTTCCAGTCGGCCGACATCTACGGCGGGTTCCGGTCGACCTACGACTACGGCCCGCTCGGCGTCAACATGCTCCGCAACGTCAAGAACGCCTGGTGGCGGTCGATGGTGCAGCTCCGCGACGACGTCGTCGGCCTCGACGCCGCCATCCTGTCCCCGCCGGCCGTCTGGGAGGCCTCCGGCCACCTGGCCAACTTCACCGACCCCCTGGTCGACTGCCGGCACTGCCACAGCCGGTGGCGCGAGGACAAGATCGAGGGGGTCTGCCCCAACTGCGGGTCCACCGACTTCACCGAGGCCCGGGCCTTCAACCTGATGTTCAAGACCCACGCCGGCCCGGTCGAGAACGAGGGGGCCGTGGCCTACCTCCGTCCGGAGACCGCCCAGGGGATGTTCATCAACTTCACCAACGTCCTGCAGACCACCCGGAAGAAGCCGCCGTTCGGCATCGCCCAGGTCGGCAAGTCGTTCCGCAACGAGATCACCCCGCAGAACTTCGTGTTCCGGACCCGTGAGTTCGAGCAGATGGAGATGGAGTACTTCGTCCCGCCGGCCGACGGCCAGCAGTGGTTCGAGTACTGGCTCGACCAGCGCTACCGGTGGTACCTCGACCTCGGCATCCCCGAGGCCAAGCTCCGCCTCCGCCACCACGACCCCGACGAGCTCTCCCACTATTCGGCCGGCACCGCCGACGTCGAGTTCCTGTTCCCGTGGGGCTGGGACGAGCTCGAGGGCATCGCCAACCGGACCGACTACGACCTGAAGGCCCACGCCGCCGCCTCCGGCGAGCGCCTCGACTACTTCGACCCGACCACCAACGAACGGTACGTCCCCTACGTCATCGAGCCGGCCGCCGGGGCCACCCGGACCATGATGGCCTTCCTCCTCGCCGCCTACGACGAGGACGAGGTCGGCGGCGAGCGCCGGTCGGTCCTCCACCTCCACCCCCGGCTTGCCCCCTACCAGGTGGCCGTGCTCCCGCTGTCCAAGAAGGACACCCTGGAGCCCGTCGCCCGAGAGGTCCTCGGCGCCCTCCAGCCCCACTTCATGTGCGACTACGACGTCACCCAGTCCATCGGGAAGCGGTACCGCCGGCACGACGAGGTCGGCACCCCGTGGTGCGTCACCGTCGACTTCGACTCCCTCGACGACCGGGCCGTCACCGTCCGGGACCGGGACACCACCGAGCAGGTCCGGGTGCCCATCGACGGCCTGGTGGCCGAGCTCCAGTCCCGCATTTCCTGACCGGTCCCCGTCCCGGGCGGCCGGCCGAAGGGTTCCCTCGAATTCGTCGATTCCTAGCGATTCCGTCGGTTTGGTCGCTCGGTGAGGCAGACTGCTGCGCACCGGAACGACAACCGGAACGGCAAAACCGACGACAGGAGAATAGTCATGGAGCCAAGATGGAGCCGTTGCGGCCCTGGGGCCGAGGCGACAACTCGTAGGGAGAGGCCCCGCCGGATGGTCCGGGTGGCCGGAGCCGGCCTCACGGCAGCGCTCATCGGTGGTGGCGTCATGGGCCTGGGTGCCCTGGCCACCGCGGCGCCGGCCGGCGCGGCCTCGACCGGGACGACGGTCTTCGTCGGCAACCTCGGGTCGAACACGGTGCCGTCCTTCGCCGTGCCAGCCACCGGGAACGTCGCCCCTTCGAGTCACATGACCTCGAACATCGCCAGCACCGAGAACTTCTACGCCATGACCTTCGACGCCCAAGGCGACCTGTGGACGGCGAACTGCGAGGACGGCACGCTCACCGAGTACGGGCCCGGGCAATTCACAACAGCCACAGCGATCCCGTTGGTGACCCTCACAAACGACGGCACAGGCAGCCTCGCCTGTCCCGCCGGAGTGGTCTTCGACGGTGCCGGCAACCTCTGGGTGGGGAACTACTCCAGCGGCTCCGTGGTCGAGTTCACCGCCAGCCAGCTGGCGGCTTCTGGGAGCCCCACCCCGGCAGTCACGATCGCCAACGACGGGACAACAAGCATCGCCGGGCCCGAGGAGTTGGCCATCGACGCCCAGGGCGACCTCTGGGTCGCCAACTCGACAACCGCCACCGTGGTGGAGTTCACCGCCGCCCAGCTGGCCAGCTCGGGGGACCCGACTCCGGCCGTGACCGTCACATCGGTGACAGTCACATCGGTCCCCAGCCTTCACTACCCGACCGGCGTGTCGTTCGACGCCGCTGGGAACCTCTGGGTGTCCAATGACGAGGGCAGTTCATTGGTCGAGTACTCGCCGAGCCAGCTGACGGCCGGTGGCGCCCAGACGCCGACCAAGACGATCACCGGCCTCGACAGCCCGTGGCAGAGCGGGTTCGACAGTGCTGGCAACCTTTGGGTGTCCACAGGCGGGAACGGCCTGGTCGGCTACAGCCCGGCCCAGTTGGCCAGTGGGGGGACAGCGGCGGCGCCGGCCTATGCCATCGCCGGGACAACGACCGGCCTGACAGGCCCGGCCGGCCTCGCCCTCAAGACCGCCCCCACCGTCACCTCGGTGTCACCCAACGGTGGCCCGGCCGGCGGTGGGGGGACGGTGACCGTCAAGGGCACCGGGTTCACCTCGGCCACCACCGTCGACTTCGGCCCGACGGCGGCCACCACAGTGAAGGTGACCAGCCCGTTCGCCCTCACCGCCGTGGCCCCCCCCGGGCACGGCACCGTCGACGTCACCGCCACCACCTTCGGGGGCACTTCGGCCACCTCGGCGGCCGACCAGTTCACCTACGCCCCGGTGCCCGGCTACACCATGGTCGGCAGTGACGGCGGGGTGTTCAACTTCGGCACAGTGCCCTTCGAGGGCTCCCTGCCCGGTCTCGGGGTCCACGTCACCAACGTGGTGGGCATCGTCCCCACGGCCGACGCCAAGGGCTACTGGATGGTCGGGGCCGACGGCGGGGTGTTCGCCTTCGGCGACGCCGGCTTCGTCGGCTCCCTGCCGGGCATCGGGGTCAAGGTCAGCGACATCAAGGCCTTCGTCCCCACCCCCGACGGCAACGGCTACTGGATGGTCGGGGCCGACGGCGGGGTCTTCGCCTTCGGTGACGCCGGCTTCGTCGGCTCCCTCCCCGGGCTCAACGTCCACGTCGCCAACATCGTCGGCATGGTCCCGACGGCCGACGGCCAGGGCTACTGGATGGTGGGTTCCGACGGCGGCGTCTTCGCCTTCGGTGACGCCGGCTTCGTCGGTTCCCTCCCGGGCCTGGGGGTCCACGTCACCAACGTGGTCGGCATCGTCGGCACCGCCGACGCCCAGGGGTACTGGATGGTCGGTTCCGACGGCGGGGTGTTCAACTTCGGTGACGCCGGCTTCCTCGGTTCGCTCCCCGGCCTGGGGGTCCACGTCACCAACGTGGTCGGCATCATGGGCACCCCCGATGACCAGGGGTACACCATGGTCGGCAACGACGGCGGCGTCTTCACGTTCGGTGACGCCCAGTTCGCCGGCTCCCTCCCGGGCCTCGGCGTCCACGTCGACAATGTCGTCGGCATCGCCGCCGCCTGAGCCGAAGGAGTAGCTGGTCGCCGACACCGTCGGACGACCACGACCGGTCGCCGGGGTCCCCAGTGGGCTCCGGCGACCGGTCGCGTCCGGGGAGGTTCAGGCGCCGGGTCCGTCCCCGTCAGCTGTGGCCGGCGATGCGGTGCGGCTCGTACGGCGCTTCGAGCTGTTCGACCTCTTCGGCGGTCAGCTCCAGGCCCAGCGCCGCCAACGCCTCGTCCAGCTGGGCCGGCTTGGTCACGCCGATGATCGGGGAGGTGACCACCGGCTTCGACAGGACCCACGCCAGAGCCACCTGGGCCCGGGTGACCCCGCGCTTGGTGGCCACGGTGGCCACGGCGTCGACGATGGCCCGGTCCTGCTCGGCGTAGAGCCGGCGCCCGAACTCGTCGGTCTGGCTGCGCTCGGTGGCCTCGTCCCAGTCCCGGGTCAGCCGGCCCCGGGCCAGTGGGCTCCACGGGATCACCCCCAGCCCCTGGTCGGCGCAGAGGGGGAGCACCTCCCGCTCCTCCTCGCGGTACAGCAGGTTGTAGTGGTCCTGCATGGTGACGAAACGGGTCCAGCCGTGCCGGTCGGCGGCGTGCTGCATCTTGGCGAACTGCCAGGCGTACATCGACGACGCCCCGACGTACCGGGCCTTCCCGGCCTTCACCACGTCGTGGAGCGCCTCCATGGTCTCTTCGACCGGCGTGGTGGGGTCGAACCGGTGGATCTGGTAGAGGTCGACGTAGTCGGTGCCGAGCCGGCGGAGGCTGTGGTCGATCTCGGCCAGGATGGCCTTCCGTGACAGCCCGCCGCCGTTGGGCCCGTCGTGCATCCGGCCGTGCACCTTGGTCGCCAGGACGATCTCGTCCCGTCGGCCCAGGTCGGCCAGGGCTCGGCCCACGATCTCCTCGCTGCTGCCGGCGGAGTACACGTTGGCGGTGTCGAGGAAGTTGACCCCCGCCTCCAGCGCTTGGCGGATGATCGCCCGGGACTCCTCCTCGGCGAGGCTCCACGGGTGGTTCCCGCGTCCGGGGTCGCCGAAGCTCATGCAGCCGAGACAGATCCTCGACACCTCCAGGCCGGTGGGGCCGAGCTTGACGTAGTCCATCGGGTGGGCTCCCTTCGGTTCGGTGCTCCCACCCTATGGGGACCCGATCAGCTGACCTTGCGGTACCGCCAGACGGCCAGCGGGGCGAACACGGCCAGGATGCCCACCGCCCACAGCAGCGAGATCCAGATGGAGTTCGGCGTCCAGACGTGTGTGGGGCTGTTCCCGAGCATCAGCTGTCGACAGGCGTCGACGACCTGGCTGACCGGCTGGTTCTTGGCGAACGCCTGTAGCCAGCCGGGCATGGAGGCGGTTGTCACGAACGCCGACGAGGCGAACGTCAATGGGAACAGCAGCGGGAACGCCGCCAGCTGCGCCGACTCGCTGTTGGAGGCCGACAGCCCGATGATGGCGAACGCCCAGCCGAGGGCGTAGGCGAAGAAAAGCACCAGGAGCAGCCCGCAGAGGAACAGCCCGAAGTTCGTCTGCACCCGGAACCCCACCAGGTACCCCACGGCGGTGATGATGACGAGCACCAGCACGTTCCGGAGGGCGTCCGCCGTGGTCCGGCCGGCCAGCACGGCGGAGCGGGCCATCGGCAGGGCCCGGAACCGCTCGATCAGGCCCTTGTGCAGGTCGTCGGCCAGCCCCACGCTGGTGCTCACGCAGCCGAACATCACCGTCTGCACGTACACGCCGGCGATCAGGTAGTTGACATAGGTCGTCCCCGGGATCTGGATCGCCCCGCCGAACACGTACCGGAACAGCAGTACGAACATGATCGGCTGGATGCTGGAGAAGAAGATGGCGTCGGGGATCCGGGTGTAGGCGACGAGGTTCCGCCACGTCACCGTCACCGCGTCGGTGAACCCCCACCGCAGCCGGCCGCCCGAGGCGACCTCGGCGCCCCCGGCGTTCGGGGTCAGGGCGGCCGGTGCCGCCGCTTCAAAGGTCCCGGCGGTCATCGGCTCCCCTTTCCGGCCCTGCCACTTCCAGCCTTGCCATTGGCCCCGGCACCGGCCCCCGCGGGCACCTTGCCGTCGTCCTCTCCCTCTTGGTCTTCGTCCACCTCCGCCCGGTGGCCGGTGAGGCTCAGGAACACGTCGTCCAGGCTCGGCTCCCGCAACGCCAGCCCGGCCACCGTCACCCCGGCCTGGTCCAGGGTGCGCAGCACCTCCGCCGCCACCTTCGGGCCCTCCTCCACGGTCAGGTCCACCGTGGACCCGTCGAGCACCGGCTCCTTGGTCCCGAGCGACTGCAACCGCCCGGCCGCCGACCGCGCCGCGTCGGGGTCGACGAACGTCACCGAGATCACCGTGGTCCCCAGGTCGGCCTTCAGGTCAGCCGGGGTCCCCTCGGCGATGACCCGGCCGTGGTCGATGACCACGATCCGGTCCGCCAGCCGATCGGCTTCCTCCAGGTACTGGGTGGTGAGCAGGACCGTCGTCCCGGCCCGCACCAGTTCCTCGATGACCGCCCACAGGCCCTGCCGGCTCTGGGGGTCGAGGCCGGTGGTCGGTTCGTCCAGGAACAGTACCGGCGGCCGGCCCACCAGGGCCGCCGCCAGGTCCAACCGGCGCCGCATGCCGCCCGAGTAGGTCTTCAGCGGCCGGTTCCCGGCCTCGGTCAGGTCGAACTGGGCCAGCAGCTGGTCGGCCCGCTCCATCACCAGCTTCTTCGGCAGGTGGGTCAGCCGGCCCACCATCCGGATGTTCTCCCGGCCGGTCAGGTTCTCGTCCACCGTGGCGTACTGCCCGGCCAGCCCGATGAGCCGCCGCACCGTGTCCGCCTCGCGGACCACGTCGTGCCCCAGCACGGCCCCCCGGCCACCGTCGGGGGACAGGATGGTCGAAAGGATCCGCACCGCGGTGGTCTTGCCGGCCCCGTTCGGGCCGAGCAGCCCCAACACCGTCCCTGGTTTCACCCGGAGGTCCACCCCGTCCAGGGCCCGGACCTCCCGTTTCCCCCGGAAGACCTTCACCAGCCCGTCCGCCTCGACCGCCCACTCTGCCGGCATGGTCAAAAAACTTAGTGATAAAGTTACTTACGTGTCAAGGCAAGTTGGGGTCGGGCCCCGGGTTGGGTCTGCGGTCGGGTGCAGCCGGGGCGAGGCCTTCCGGCAGATGGGCCTGGCCCTGCGCGAGTACCTGGGGGCGGCCGACATGTACGAGGAGGCCGTCGCCGAACGGCTCGGCCTCAGCCGCACCGACATGCGCTGCGTCGACCTGCTGGAGCGCCGCGGCACCATGACCGCCGGCGCCCTGGCGGTGGCCAGCGGCCTCACCACCGGGGCGGTCACCTTCCTCATCGACCGCCTCGAGGCCCGGGGCTGGGTCCGCCGCCGACGGGACGCCACCGACCGCCGCCGGGTGCTGGTGGAGATGGTGGAGTCGGCCGCCCAGCAGGGGTTCGCCCTCCACCAGCCCATGGTCGCCGACATGCGGGCGCTGGTGAAGCGCTACAAGATGGAGGAGCTCGGCGTCATCTTCGACTTCCTCGTCGAAGCCCGGCAGGTCTACGAGGTCCACGCCCCGTTGCTCCGCGGTGGCCACGACGCCAAGAAGGGGGTCTGAACCCCCATCGCGGCCCTATCGGCGGGGCCGATAATGTGAGCGCGATGCCGTACGTCTTCGACTTCGATCACTCGCATCGCAAGCCCCCGATGGAGATGAAGGACCTCCTCGGCGGCAAGGGTGCCAACCTGGCCGAGATGACGTCGGTACTGGGCCTCCCGGTGCCCCCCGGCTTCACCATCTCGACCGACGCCTGCCGGGCCTACATGCAGGGCGGCTGGCCCGACGGCCTCACCGAGGAAGTCGCCCGGGCCCGGGCCCGCCTGGAGAAGGCCATGGGCAAGGTCATCGGCGACCCCGCCGACCCCCTCCTGGTCTCCGTCCGGTCCGGCGCCAAGTTCTCCATGCCCGGCATGATGGACACCGTCCTGAACCTCGGACTGAACGACCAGTCGGTGGAAGGCTTGGCCAAGCAGACCGGTGACGAGCGGTTCGCCTTCGACTCCTACCGCCGGTTCGTCGCCATGTACGGCCGCATCGTCCTCGACATCCCCGGGGAGGAGTTCGACTCCCTCTTCGAGGCGGCCAAGGAGCTGGCCGGCACCGGTTCCGACGCCAAGGTCCCCACCGAGCTCCTCCGGTACCTGGTCGACTCCTACCAGCAGATCGTCGAGCGGCACACCGGCAAGCCGTTCCCCCAGGACCCCGCCGCCCAGCTCCGCGGGGCCATCGAGGCGGTGTTCCGCAGCTGGAACGGCCCCCGCGCCATCGCCTACCGCGAGCGCGAGCGCATCCCCCACACCCTCGGCACCGCCGTCAACGTCCAGGCCATGGTGTTCGGGAACCGTGACGACCAGTCCGGTACCGGCGTCGGCTTCACCCGGGACCCGGCCACCGGGGACAAGGGCGAGTACGGCGACTTCCTGGTCAACGCTCAGGGCGAGGACGTCGTCGCCGGCATCCGCAACACCGAGCCCCTCTCCGCCCTCAAAGCCGCCTTCCCCAAGGTCCACCGCGAGCTCCTCGACATCTTCGACCGCCTGGAGCGCCACTACCGCGACATGTGCGACACCGAGTTCACCATCGAGCAGGGCAAGCTCTGGATGCTCCAGACCCGGGTCGGCAAGCGCACCGGGCGGGCCGCCCTGAAGATGGCCGTCGACATGACCAAGGAGCCCAAGATCCGGCTCAGCCGGGCCGAGGCCGTCCAGCGGGTCACCGAGGACCATCTGGCCGCCGTCCTCCACCCCCAGTTCGCCGGTTCCGGCCACCAGGTGCTGACCAAGGGCCTCGCCGCCTCGCCGGGCGCCGCCGTCGGCCGCGCCTACTTCACCGCCGACGACGCCGCAGCGGCCGCCGAGCGGGGCGAAGCGGTGGTCCTGGTCCGTAGCGAGACCTCCCCCGAGGACGTCCACGGCATGCTGGCCGCCCAGGGCATCCTCACCGCCCGTGGCGGCCTGGTCAGCCACGCGGCGGTCGTCGCCCGCGGCTGGGGCAAGCCCGCCGTGGTCGGCGCCGAAGCCCTCCGCTTCGGTGACCGCCAGGTCACCATCGGCGACGTCACCATCGCCGAAGGCGACTGGCTGTCCCTCGACGGCACCAGCGGCACCGTCGTCGCCGGCCAGGTCCCCCTCACCCCGGCCGACCCGCCGGCCGAGTTCACCACCCTCCTCGGATGGGCCGACGCCATCCGGGCCGGCCACCTCGACGTTCGGGCCAACGCCGACAACGGCGACGACGCCGCCAACGCCCGCCGGCTCGGTGCCGAGGGCATCGGCCTGTGCCGGACCGAGCACATGTTCCTCGGCGAGGACCGCCTCCCGGTCGTCCGCCGGATGATCCTGGCCGACAGCCCCGAGGACGAGAAGAGCGCCCTGGAGCAGCTCCGCCGGGTCCAGCGCGAGGACTTCGTCGAGATCCTCGCCGCCATGGACGGCCTCCCGGTCACCGTCCGGCTGCTCGACCCACCCCTGCACGAGTTCCTCCCGTCCACCCACGAGCTGGCCGTCAAGCGGGCCACCACCGGCCTCACCGAGGAGGAGGTGGTCCTCTACGAGGCCGCCCTCGCCTGGCAGGAGTCCAACCCCATGCTCGGCACCCGGGGTGTCCGGCTGGGGGTGGTCAAGCCCGGGCTCTACGCCATGCAGGTCCGCGCCCTCATGGAGGCCGCCCAGGACCGCGTCGCCGCCGGTGGCCACCCCATCGTCGAGATCATGATCCCCCTGACGGTCACCCGGGAGGAGCTGGCCCTGGCCCGCCGCTGGGTGGAGGAGGCCGTCGCCGACGTCGTCGGGGACGGCGCCGGTGGGGTCGGTGGCGCCGCTGGCGCCGACGGGTCAGCGAACGGGAAAGCCGCCCGGCCCAAGGCAGCTTCGTCCAAGGTGGCGACGTCCAAGGTGCCGGCGAAGGGGTCGGCGAAGGGTGGCGGTCAGCTCGACGTCACCATCGGCACCATGATCGAGACCCCCCGGGCCGCCCTGCGGGCCGATCAGATCGCCGAGGTCGCCGAGTTCTTCTCCTTCGGCACCAACGACCTCACCCAGATGACCTTCGGGTTCAGCCGCGACGACGTCGAGGGCCGGATGATGGCGGCCTACCTCGACCTGGGCCTGCTCCCTCGCAACCCGTTCGAGACCGTCGACCGCGACGGCGTCGGTGAGCTCGTCCGCCTGGGCACCTCCCGGGGCCGCAAGACCCGGCCGGACCTCAAGGTCGGCGTCTGTGGCGAGCACGGCGGCGACCCCGAGTCCATCCATACCTTCTACGACGCCGGCCTCGACTACGTCAGCTGTTCCCCCTTCCGGGTCCCCGTCGCCCGTCTCGCCGCCGCCCAGGCCGTGCTGGACGCCGGCGACTACCAGGACGGGCCGGCGCCGGCCAAGCCCGCCAAGGGCAAGGACCAGGCCGCCAAGGACCAGGCGACCAAGGCCACCAAGAAGCCGGCCAAGTAGTTCGTCGGTAGCCGGTCTGCCGGTAGCTGGCCTGGCGGCCGCTGGCGGGGGCCGCGGTGGTTGGCGGCGGGTCCGGATACCCTCCGGAGGTGGCCGTCGCCGAGAAGCTCGTCGCCCGGGTGCGGGCGGCCACCGATCTGGTGGCCCTGGTCAACGAGCAGAGCCCGTTGCGGCCGCAGGGCCGTCGATGGGTCGGTTGCTGCCCCTTCCATCAGGCCGGACAGTTTCCTTCTCGGTGAACCCCGACAAGGGGGTCTACTACTGCTTCGGCTGCCAGGCCTCGGGGGACGCCGTCACCTTCGTCCAGGCCACCGACCAGGTCGACGTGGATGAAGCCGTCCGGCGGCTGGCCGCCCGGGCCGGGATCGCCTTGCACTGACCCATCCCCGGGCCGGTCCCCGTGGCTGGGTTCCACCCACCACGTGGCCGGTGGTCAGGTTGGGCTGACCAGGACGTTTCCGCCGAGATGTTTCCGCGGAGACGTTTCCGCGGAAACGTCTGGGCGGGATCGGCCGACCGCGGCGGCACACCCGGGCGGTACCGTCCGGGGATGGCCATACCCGATGAGGACGTCGCCCAGGTCCGGTCGGCGACCGACATCGTGGCGCTGGTCAACGAGCACACCTCACTCCGCCAGCAGGGCCGGCGCTGGGTGGGGCTGTGCCCGTTCCACTCCGAGAAGAGCCCGTCGTTCAGCGTCAACGCCCAGGAGGGCTTCTACTACTGCTTCGGCTGCCAGGCCTCGGGGGACGCC
>Ga0134126_10001202_pt1 | contig 32927 bp, 21 predicted proteins | sample KB31752_FD_96881 | JGI IMG/M metagenome (GOLD analysis project Ga0134126, IMG submission 96881) | Terrestrial soil microbial communities with excess Nitrogen fertilizer from Kellogg Biological Station, Michigan, USA - KB3-175-2 | ecosystem: Environmental > Terrestrial > Soil > Unclassified ...
CATCAGGGGAATAATGGAATATGCTCCGGAATCGAAAAAGGATCAGGTAAAAGAAGTAGTGGGCAGAACGCGAAGATTGCTGGAAATATCAAATCCCGGCGATCAGCAGGAGATTGCTTTCCAGTTGATGGGGCTGCAATGGACAGCTGGTACTGCAGAAGCGAAATCAGCAGTTGCCAAAAAATTGCTTTCCATTCAGCATCCGGATGGCGGCTGGTCGCAGCTGGCTACGATGTCCAGCGACGCATACGCAACCGGAGAGGCTCTGTATGCATTATATATTTCCGGCCAGCTGAAACCGGAGGATGAAAAATATCAGCGGGGCATCCGGTATCTTTTAAAAACACAGGATGATATGGGTGCCTGGGAAGTTTTAACCAGGTCTTCTCCGATACAACCTTTTTTTACCTGCGGTTTTCCGCCATACGATGAAAATCAGTTTATATCGGCAGCCGCAAGCAACTGGGCTCTTATGGGCCTGCTGAATGCGCTGCCGGATAAGGAATAGTATTACAGCATCGCATCTTCCAGGTACTTGCGCCCGTATTTCCCCCAGTTTTTCAATCCGTCATTCAGCGTTTGCCGGAAAACTGCTTTCGTACATTTTTTTCCTTTAGTGGGTGGTTGCATCTGGTTCTTTGTAATCGGAACGCCTTCCACTTTGCTGGCAAACCAGGTGATATGCTGGTGCGGCAGGCTAACGCCGAGGATCATGCCGGGTAATCCGCAGAAGGATTCCGGTCCGCCGGGCGTAAGGATTTCGTCGGTATAAAAAGCAACCACATAAATCGAATCCATGATCAGGGCGTTGGCCCGGTGGCAATTAAATCCTGCAATCACCCGGGTCTCGTCGGTCAGTTTCCATTGTATCCTGCGCATGCTGTCAGCAATCAGGAAGGATTCTCCGAAAATATCTTTCTGACTGATGGAGTTGCCGGTGGTATAATCCGCGCTGATGATATTGTTTTCTGCCACATCCTGCGTCCAAAGCCTGTTGTTGTCAGGGTTCTCCCTGCCGGGCTGATATTTCCACCGGTTGTGCGAGAAATAAAGGTCAAAATAGCTGTTCTTGAATTTCGGCATAGCCTTTTTCTCCAGGTCCCCCCAGGATTCATCATCCGTAGTTATCCGGGCATACAGATTGACGGTGCGGGTAAATTCGATTTTTCCCTCAGCAATAAAAATAGCGTGCTGTGCCCGTCCATTGAAACAGATCAGCATCAGAAAAGGAATAAAATGAAAAATCTTTCGCATATTAAGGTTTTGCCTGAACTCCGCCGGCTTTTGTGAAGTTCCAGATGACGGATAACATGAAATATCTTCTGATTGTGGTATACGTGTTCTGGGAGATATAATTGCTGCTGACACTCCGGTTGAATCCGATATGCTGATCCAGGATATCATTGGCCTGAATTTTTATTAACAGCGATTCCTGTTTGAAGAATTTTTTTCCAATCCAGGCATTCCAGTAGATCGTTCTCAGGTTATCGTCAAATGCCGATGTCTTCTGCCGGATATTAAAATTGCAGTCGGTGTGCAATTCGAATTTCAGTGGGAAATACAGGTCCATGTCGGGCCTCAGTTCATATGTCCAGTAATGCGTGTTGACGGACTCCTGGATGGAAGAATTACTGGTGGTATAATTCGCCGATGAAGAAAAGCTGATATCGTATTTTTTTTGCTTTGATTTACTGATCCGGAAGTCAAAACCAACATTTTTCTGATTGGTTTCATTCAATTCATTGTTGACAATATTTTTGTACCGGTCCGCGCCAAAATTTGTACCCAGTCCGATGTTGATCTCCGGTTTTTTTATTTTCAGGTCATAGTTGATATTACCATTCAGTGAATAATTGCCGTTTACATTCACGGATTGATAAACTCTTCTTCCGAGGCTGTCCACAAAATCTTTTGAACTAATGGCATTTGAGGTAGCGTTCCCATACAGGTTAACAAAGAACCCGGTCTGGCTGAGGGGTTTATAGTTAAAGAAATTCATTCCGAAACTGTTATTGAAAGAGGGTTTCAGATCCGGGTTGCCGACATAGATGTTCAGGGGATCCTGGTTATTGGCCAGGGGTTGCAATTGCTCGATGCCGGGCTGGCGGGTGCTTCCGTAGTAGCGGAACGACAGTATTTTTTCCTGGCTGAATTTATAGGTGATCCTGCTCTGCGGATACCAGTTCGTAAAATGCCGGTTGAAGTTTAAGCCATTGTCCAGATTCTGCTGATTGAATCCGGTGAATCCGATATCCGTACCGATATTGAACTGCAGCTTGCGGGCATGTAAATTATACAACAGTCCACCTTTTTGGGTGAAAAGGGAAAAATGATAGTCATTGCTGTAAATACTGTCCCGCGTATCGTATTTTCCACCGGCGGATTTATTAAAAGAGCTCCGGTAAGACTGGTTATTACCTCCCGAAATTCCATAATTAATGGCGAGGGTTGAGGTCTGGGAAAGCGGCTCGGTATAAGCCAGCCTGGAATCCAGCGTCAGGGTTTTATTTTCAAAAGTTTTATACTGATCGATCAACTGTTCGGGGTTCAGGCTGTCTTTATTAAAAAACCGGGTGTCGGAATTCAGGTAACCGTCGCTGGTATTCTTTTGATAATGCTCCCTGAAATTGAACGAAAGGGTCTTCCCTTTTTTACGGAATTTCTTTCGCCATATCAGATTGGTATTTACATTTTCCACATCTCCGGTAGTGCTGGTTGTCCGTTTATTTTGGTTCACCATACTGCTGTCTTCTGCCAGGTATTCACTATAGAAATCGCTTTCGGTGGTTTTATGGTCTTTGTTGGCATCCATGTCGATCTTGATGGATGAACTGGAATCCAGGTTGAATTCATAAATACCGCTGACCTTATTCCGAAGAATATGGTTGTGATAATTTTCGGTTTGATTGTTAAAATAAGAAGTATCGGGAAGCAGGTACTGAGAGCGGTTCTCCTTTTCTCCGCTAACGTCAAGATCCAGGATCTTATAATTCAGGTTGAGGGATTGTTTGTCCTGGTTCCACTTGTTATTAAAATGCAGGCCGCCTGTTTTGACAACGGGTAATCCCTGTCCGTTATACTGGCCGCTCCAGGAATCCAGATCGTCACCGTTGCCTGAAATGGTGAAGTAGCCGCTGGTCTCATCGTAATCCGCGCCGCTGGCGAAGCTTTGGCCATAACTGTTATTGTCCTGCCAGTTCAGCCCGATCGTACCGATATTCGACAGGATGCCATAGCCGGAAAATTTTAATTTCTTTTTAAAGAGATTAAACATAAACTGATTGTGGTAAAACCCGTTGCTGCCGGCGCCGGCTTCCAGTTTTCCGAAATAGCCCTTCTTTTTATCTTCTTTGAGCTGCAGATTGATGGTCTTGTTCTTTTCCCCGTCATCAATACCCGTGAAAGCGGCCTGATCACTTTTCTTATCAAATACCTGTACCTTATCAACCATGTCGGCCCGGAGGTTCTGCGTAACCAGGGTCGGATCATCTCCAAAGAATTCTTCTCCATCCACCAACACTTTTTTTACGGTCTCCCCCTGTGCGGTGATCTTTCCGTTTTTATCCACCTGGATTCCCGGCAAACGTTTCAGCAATTCTTCCACTGTTGCGCCCTGCTGCAGTTTGAAACTGTCGGCTTTAAATTCCAGTGTATCTCCTTTCATGCGGATGGCGGCCATATTGCCGTGGACCACCACTTCCTCAAGCAGTTTGCTTTTCAGGGTCATCGGAATCATACCCAGGTCGGTTTCCGCAGAATCCTTCAACTCAAATTCCGTCACATAATCAGCGTACCCGGGATAGGATATTTTTAAAATTATTTTGCCGGGAGGTAAATGGGGAAATAAAAATGCGCCCCTTTCATCCGCCCGGGTAAAGGAGACGAGAAAGGAGTCCTTCTGCTGAAGGATCATGATGCTGCTCTGCGGAAGTAAAATATGTTCCGAGGTATCCGAAACGGATCCTTTTATAATGGCCCGTTGTGAAAAAAGCGACTGACTGAAAATAAATATAACGGTTATGATCAGGGTTATTCTCATGCAAAGACAGATAGGGGTCGAAATGTTGGCCTATTAAAAATAAGACTTCCTGCCCCGGCATCCGGATATCAGATGTTAGAATACTGTGAAATGTCTTTACTAAGTGTATTCATGTAACAGGTGTGGAACCCGTCGCAATTTTTTCACTCATTACCCTTCCGGCGGAAATGGTAATCGACAACCACCCCGTTGATCAGCATTTTCTGTCCGTCGAAGGTTTGCTTTCCTCCGGAGGGCACGCATACAATAACAGCGGCCTCCTGGGCTGGCAATTTTATTTTGCCGGTGGATTTTAGTTTTTTTGCAATGAATTTACCGGTCACCGTATTATAGAGGTCCGTTTTTTCTCCGGCGGGCAGGCTGATAGCTATTGTTTTTTCTTCGGGATACGGATTGAAATACAGGTAAGACGGATATGCTTTATCCCGGTAAAAATCGGTGGTCAGCAAATTCAGTTGCAGGATACGGGGAATGGCAGTAGGGCGTATGATTCCGCCGAAAATACCCACATGGGCACTTCCGTATACGCTGAACTGGGTGACATCCGGGTTTTTGCCGGGAACCCATTGAGGTCCGTCGCCCTGCGCCACGGGTCCCTGCAGTCCTGCATATTCTTTATAGGATGAAGTACGGATAATTCCTTCATAACCGATTACCCCTTTGGTAACAGCTGCTTTTTCCGGAATGGTTTGATGATCCTTTGGCATGTATTGCGGGTAAAAAAGTTTTGCCGCATTCGCTGCATTAAGCATCCATTTCCCGATGGCCCCGGCATAAAACTGGTTATATCTTACCAGCGGAATCAGTGGGATAGCCGCATCGTAGGTATTCATCAGAAATCCATAACCGCCATGGTCAACCGTACTGCCAACGATGCCGGATATATCCATTCCGTTCCAGTTGCCGGTTAAAATGCCCCATCCTTCCCGGCAGACGGCCGTTCCGTCGAATGACCATTGCAGCATTTTATCCAGGTCGTATTTTGTTCCCAGTTCTGCATTCATTTTTGCCGCCATATAAGCGCCAAATGGCATCAATACTTCGTAAGTGGGATTTATTTCATTGGATTGCAGAGCGCTCAGTGCACTGAGTGCTCCGTCAAAATACCGGCGGTCTCCGAATTTTTTGTACGCGGCGTATAACACAAAAGCATGCCCGGCGGCAACATCCGGTTGCGCGCAGATATTGTTTTTCATGGGCTGCATTTTACCGTAATCAAAAAAGGAATAGTTATAGTTGCCGCTTAAGATGGAATCAGCCAGGTAGAATTTTTCTGCAATCTGATGGGCAATGGTATCGAAGCCGGGTTCATCCGGATATAAATCGCAGATGGCATAAAACAATACATTGGGATAAACATCGTACCACCAGTCGCGTCCGTATCCTCCGCCCAGCAGTGCAACTTCCGGACAGGTATTGTTCATCATAATATCCCATCCCGTTTCCCGGTTGAAATAATTTTTCAGCATGCCCGCATAATCCATCTTTCCTTTGCTTTTGTCAATTCCCGCCAGCGTGGCGCCCAGTACCGAGCCCATATTGGCCAGGGCTTCATGAAACATGCCCTTGTTGTTTTCGGGACCCTGCCGAACATCCCCGATAGCAGTATACAAGCCGACCACAGGCTGGTTGAAATTCTTATTGCTGCTGTCCATCCAAACCAGCGGCCAGTACTTACCGGTAGCTGTGAAATCAAATACGGTTTTATCAAATTGTAAGGCCAGCTGATGAAAATCGATAATCTGAAAGGGTTGCGGAAAGTCTGACATTTCATCTACCCTGGACAAATGATGCTGGTTGGCCTGCGCGTATGCGGGCACCCGGAGGGCGATGATCAGCAGGCAGCAATACGTGATTCGAAAAATAAATTTCATCTGTTATTTTTTGATTATTCTGCGGACTGCGTGCTCCGGCAAAATTGCAATTCGTTCCCGGTTATTTTTATCGTATTCAAACTTCCCCCAAGATAATCTTTTCGCTGATGACTGCTGACGGAACAGGTTTAATTTCTCCCGAGAGTTCAGATCCTGTTTCAATGATCTTTTTTGCAACGACAATGGAATATAACTGAAGAAACGCAATGATAATGATGGCGTACCGCAGCGCTATTTCGGTGGAAATGGCATAAGCGAGTACCAGAAAAGTACCTGCACCCAGGAACCGGCCAACATATAATCCGGCTTCGTGATTCAGGATGTATGCAAACTCTCCTCTGTTTTCGATTTTTGAAACAATGTCGATCACCCGGAACTGGATCGGGAAATAGGCCAGGTCCAGCAGGGGCTTTGCCACCAGCAGAAATAGCATAAAGAGAATAACCCCGAGGGCATTGAATAAAATACCGTTGAGGATCGCAGCTATGGCAAACAGGATCAGTCCCGCTGCAAATGTTTTAATCCGGTCCGATGGTTTGGAAATCCTTCCAACCAGGTACATCAATACTGCGGCAATAATTGCGCCTATGGACTGAGCCGTGCCCAACGCGCCTTCCTTACCGAGCAACAGCATGATCAACATGGCGGGCGCCGTAACCAGGAAACCCTGGGCCAGTCCTTTCAGCAGCGCCAGGAAAAGCAGCCGGTACCAGAGCGGATGAAATTTGAAAAAGATGTATTTCTTCTGTGCCGGATTTCCAAACGTCCCTTTAAAACAAACCACGGAAGCGCCGATGGTGATCAGAAAAACCATTCCGGTGATGATCTTGTACTGGCGGTGCACGGTTGAATCCACGCCATTCGATTCCAGGAACCAGCCAATGGCAACCGGCACAACAACTGCGATGATGGTATAAAAAAAAGTTTCAAGTCCGTAGTAATAATTCCGGTTTTCATCACTGGTAATGGAAAGCGCAAGATAATCCCGGTTTGCCCAGTAAAATCCGAACGACATGCCCATGGTGATGCCGGCGAATCCAATGCCGGCGAGATCAAGCGTATGTAGGGACATCATGATCATCATAGACACGCCGCTCAGCATCATGCCGGCAGAATATAGTTTTTTGATGTTGAAATGTTTTAACAGAAAGCCGTTTAACAGGAAGGTAAGCGGAATACCGGTATAGATGGTTAACTGGTAAATCACCACTTTTACCGGATCATTGGAACTCCGCATCACATAGGCGGCCACAAATATATCAATCACCGGCAACACGATGGCATAGACCATATTGGTGAGCACCAGTATCCGGAAATTATGCGGCTGGTTATTGAAATGGTTAATTTCGAGTTTAAGTCTTTTAATCATGACAAGGTTTTAATAATGAGCATATTTCTTTTATGGAAAAATGTGCGCCGCATACAAATTCATCCGATGCGCCATAATACAGGGTCAGCCCGTCTCCGTCCGGTTCAGCGATATGTCCGTTTGTGAAGACTACATTTCCAAAAAATCCACTGAGTTCGTAATCTGCGGAAGGAATCATGATGGGCTCTTCCGTCCGGGCAAGTACTTTGAAAGGGTCATTCAGATCCAGCAGGAAGGCGCCCAGACAATATTGATGTTGCTCATTGGCTCCATGATATATTTCCAGCCATCCTTTTTCGGTTTTAACGGGCGCCGCACCGGCGCCCACACGCGCGCTGTCCCAGCAATTCTTTCTTGTCCGGATAATACAGTGGTGGTCCCCCCAGTGCATGCCATCCGGCGATTTGCCGATCCAGATATAGTTTCCGCCGATGTCAACGCTGCTGGGACGATGCAGGGCATAATAAAATCCATTGATCCGTTCTTCGAAGATTGCGCAATCCTTATTGTGGGGAGGGAGCATCAGGCCATGGGATTTGAAAGATCTCCAGTCAGTTGTTGTTTTTAATCCCACCCCAACGCCATTTTCAGAAACAGCCGTGAACGTGAGGTGGTATGTATTCTCCAGAAAACTGACTCTGCAATCTTCCACGCCAAAGGACTGAAGCGGACCTTCTCCATGTAACGCGGGGTATCCCTCCGGTTCGTAAAAATGCATCCCATTATCACTGCAAAGGAGCCGAAGGTGGGAGAGGGTGGTTAAATAGTCATTCCCTCTGTAGTTGATCACGCGCGGATCTTTTGCATCGAGTTCCGGATCATTGAGGGGAATCTCCATGATCTGAATATTTCCTGATTTCAATACCGGGAAAGAGATCAGTCCGTCTTTTTGCACCGGCCTTTCTGCCACGCGAACGATCAGCCAGGTTTTGTTTTGAAACCGGAATGCTCCGGGATTTAGCAGGCAGGCAATTTCGAGACCAGCATGACTGGCTTTCAGATCAGCCGGGGACAATAATGGGTTTTCTGCAAATCGCATGGCCAGATCTTTCATAAACTTTTTTGAGTATCAGCAAAAGGATCCCGAATTAAGGAAAGCCCTTAAATTTTTGTTGGAAAGGGAAGGGCCTCATGGCCCTTCCCGTACGAAGTACAGACTGCTGCTATAAAATAATTAATAACCGGGATTCTGTGTTAATGTTCCTGCCGAAGCATCGATTTCGCTTTGGGGAACAGGATATAAATAATGCTTGTCCTGAAAGTTCTTTCCAAGCGCATTCATTACATCTTTTGCCATTCCCCACCTTTTCAGATCAGGCATCCGCTCGTTTTCAAAACCGAGTTCCGCTCTTCTCTCGGATACGAGCCAGGCTTTCACCGTTGCCTTGTCCGTAGAAGCCGGACGGTCCGGCAATGAACCGGCGGGAACCGTTCCGCCCGTAGCGGTTGGCGTCGTCCTCGCCCGCTCCCTGATCTTGTTGATATACAAAATCGCATTTGGATAGTCCCCGGTTTCCAGGTAAGCTTCTGCCTTCCATAACAGGACGTCCGCATAGCGGATCAATATCTTATTGTTGGAGGCATCATCGTTTCCCTTGTTGGTGCCGTCCAAAGTCCCAAGCAATTTATTTACATTTTGATTTGCCACATCCACGGTAAATAATTTACGCGGATCATTGGGTTCAAAGGAATTCATAAAATCGGTGCTTGGCGCAAAGAAACCCCAGCTTAGCGGAGCGCATATCCCGTTGCCGTTCGGCGGATTCTGCTGGCTTTCGTGGTCGTAGGCAAAGATCACTTCGTTGTCGGTAAACTTGGTATTAAAACTGCTGAAGTAATCTGCATTCAAACTATAAAAGCCTGTGCCTTCCAGTTCAGATACGAAATTCAGTACGTCAGTCCATTGCTGGGTATATAAGGCAGCCTTAGCCTGCAACGCAATAACTGCTCCTTTTGAAACCCTCCAGGGTTCAGTGGCTGAGCTTAGCTTGCTATCGGGCAGCAATCCTTTTGCCGTAGCCAGGTCAGCTTTTATTTTATCCCAGACAGAATCCTTGCTCACCCGTACGGCTACCTTGAACGCCTCCTGGTAGGTTTCGACAGACGATGTAATCAGCGGCACATCACCGAAATTGGTAACCAGGGAAAAATAGTAGTATGACCGAAGGAAATAGGATTCCCCCAGCAGTTGATTTTTTCTTTCCGTGCTGATGCCGGTGATGGATTCCAGGTCGGGATTTGTTAAAAAAGACAAGGCAATATTCAGTCTTTTTATTCCTTCATAATCGTATTTCCACAAACCATTGGGCCCTCCGTTAGAGGAAGTAAAGGTAAAATTGTTGATATCGTCTATCCAGGGCTGGTCACCGTCGGCCGCCCATTTCTTTTCCATATCATCCGATTCCACATCTGAGATCACCACATCATTCTGAAATACCAGCCCACCGGCCCAGTCCCATTCCCCCAGGATATTCAGCGTGTTGGACAACAGCCTGTACGATGATTTCACGGCAGTTTCTACGGTATTGATTGTCGGGGTGGCATTTACCTGGTCCTGTGTCAGCAATCCGATTGACTGCGACGTCAGTTGTTTTTTACAACCTGATGCAGCCCCGATTGCCAGGATACTGATGATTATTGATATCTTTTTCATAAAATTCATTTCTGTAAATGTTATTAAAGATTGATTTTGGCGCCCACAATAAATGCTTTCATTTGCGGATAAGTCCCCTGGTCTTTTAAGGAGGTGGATTCAGGGTCCAGGCCGGTATATTTTGTAACGGTGATCAGGTTCTGACCGGATATGTAAAAGCGCAGGCTCTTGATCTTAGCATTCGGAACTCTTAAGGTATAGCCCAGTTCGATATTCTTCAGCCTTAAATAAGAAGCGTCTTCCACGAATACGCTGGAGACCTTGCTGCCTCCGACATCATTAAATGACAAACGCGGTATGCTGTTGGTGGACCCTTCGCCGGTCCATGCGCCCAGGACTGCGGTAGTGGAATTAAACGGGCGGGTATCGTAATTCAGGATCTGCTTCAGATCCAGGTAGCGGTCTACACCCTGCACGCCCTGAAACAAAAAGGAAAAATCGAAATTTTTATAGTCCGCATTAAATAAAAATCCATAGGTGAATTTAGGAACCGGGTTGCCGATAAAGGTCCGGTCGTTGGCATCGATCTGACCGTCCCCGTTTATATCCTTAAACTTGATATCGCCGGGCTGGGTTCCGTTTGTGCTGGTGAAGAGCGTTTTACTAACCTCAGCGGCAGTCTGATAAATTCCGTCAAACTGGTAACCGAAATAGGCATTTATTGGTTCGCCGACCTCTGTTTTGGTATTGTTTATATTGTCGATGATGTTGGGCACGAAAGTGTAGAGTTTGGTTACCACATTCTTCAGCGTCGCTCCGTTTGCACTTACACTGTATCGGAAGGCATGATCTGAGTTCTGGTATTTCAGACCCAATTCAAATCCTTTGTTGTTAACCGAACCCGAATTGATATAGGTGCTTTCAATGACTCCGACAGATACAGCCGGCAGGGGCACGGCCAGTAAAATGTCATCTGTATTTTTGTTGAAATAATCGGCATTGATGGTTAACCGGTTGTCGAGCACGCTCAAATCCATACCGATATTGGTCTGGGTAGTAGTTTCCCATTTTACATCCGGATTGCCGTAACGGATTTTATTGACGACCCCCCCGACCTGGGTTACGACTGTCTGATAGGCATCATTTGGAATTTCCTGGTTGCCCGAAAGCCCCCAGCTTGCCCTGAACTTTAAGCTGGAAATCCAGCTGACCTGCTGCATGAATTGTTCCTGCGATACGACCCACGCGCCGGACAAGGAAGGGAAGAATCCCCATTTATTATTAGGCCCGAACCTTGATGAGCCGTCTTCTCGGGCGGTAGCAGTCAGAAAGTATTTGTTCTCATAACCATAGGTAGCCGATCCGAAGAAAGAGATCAGATTCCAGTTATTCGGTTGTGTTCCCCCGTTATTGATCAGGGTAGTGCTGCCATTGTCCAAATACCGGAACGGAGGGGTGGAATTGTCAAAATTGATTCTTGAACCGCTGATATAATCATAACGGCTGCTAATGGATTCCTCCCCCAGAATGACATTGATGCTGTGTTTTTCATTGAAAGTTTTCTGATAGTTCAGGGTATTGCTGAAGGTAAAATTGTTTGTCTGTCCTCTCAGTTCATTCAGGCTGTTGGGCCGGTTGTTTCTTCCCATTCCGGCATAAACACCGCCCCCACCATCGTCATCGCCAAAATTCTGCTCAAAGTCCTTATTGTGGTTAAAGCTTATGTCAACTCCGAGGTTTGTTTTAAATTTCAAAGATTTGTCTTTTAAAAAACTATATTCCGCGAACACATTTCCAAATGTTCTGAAGCTGCTTAACGTATTATCCGTGTTATGCACGATGGCAATGGGATTCATGTCAAATTCAAAATAGTTTTGCGAGCCGTTCCAGACCCCGCCGTTTGCAGCGAGATTGTCTGCGTAAAAAGGCAGGTCCGTATAGGGATTGCTGGCGGAATAAGTCGGATCGGTCGGGTCTTTATAAACGGCCAGCACCGGTGGGCGCAACATGGCATGACGGATCACGCCCGGTGCATCGCCGCTTGAGGACAGCTTATCCTGAATGGCGTTACTGAGCGACAGGTCAACGCCCACCCGCAGGCGGTCGCTTAAATTGGCATTGATATTTGCCCTGAAATTGATTCGCTGGTACTTGTCATGATTCTCCACCACAATGCCATCCTCGCCGAAATAACCGGCAGACAGCAGATACTGAACATTGTCCGATCCGCCGTTTGCGGAAACCTGTACGTTGTCGGACATCCCGGTGGTAAACAGTTCCTTCTGCCAGTTGGTATTTGCCAGACCGCTATGGCTCCTTATTTGTTGATAGGGGCTGGTGGCACCGGGTGCATTCCCAATGGTATTGTGCCAGGCGATATCTTTTGCTGTCAGGTACTGGTCTGCATTCAGCATCTTTGGCAAATTTGTAGCGTTGTAGAACCCCCGGTTATAGTCCACGGTAATATTGGTTCTCCCTTTGACGCCGCTGTTGGTCGTGATGATCACGACACCGCTTGCCGCCCGGGACCCATAGATCGCTGTGGCAGCTGCATCCTTTAAAACCGTCATGGATTTTACATCCGACATATTTAAGAATGAGATGTCCCGGGTCGGTACCCCATCCACCACATACAGGGCATCGTTGTTTCCCAGGGTTCCGAGTCCCCTGATCCGTATCTGTACCCCGTCGCCCGGAGCACCGGTATTAGCGGCTACAAATACACCTGGCACCTGGCCCTGCAGTGCCTGTGACACGTCGGCTATCCTGGTTTTTGAAACATCTGTCATATCCACATTGGTCATTGCCCCGGCTATGGATACTTTTCGTTGGGTGGAATAACCAACCACCACTACATCGTTCAGGGTATTTACACTTGCCTCCAGCGTGATGCTGATTTCGGTTCTGCCGGATAGGGCCACTTCCTGGTCCTTATAACCCACGTTGCTGATTTCCAGAATCGCATTATTTGCGGCAGAAAGCGTAAAATTTCCGTCTGCATCCGTAATCGTTGAACTGGTTGTATTTTTTACACTGACGGTAGCGCCACTTAATGGCTCGCCATGCACTGAAGTTATTCTGCCGGATATTTTAATATTGTTATTTTGCTGCGCCCCAGCCGTAAATTGTAAAAACACACCTGTAATAACGCAACAAATAAGCCTGATACCCGGCTGGACTTTCCTGAAGATGCAAAGAATGCTATTCTTAATTTTCTTTTTCATACCAGCTATGTTTTAGTATCGTAAATATAGCTTTTGGACCCTGCCGCCTTGTACACTATGGTTACATTTTGCTGCACAATAGTTACAATTTGAAGTAAATCCTGACCAGCCGGCCAACTTACGATCAGGTTCCTGGACAATATTCGCGGATGATGATCTGAAGGGGTACCGTTTTAAATGATTTGGGAAGATTTGAAACCCTCAATTGTATCTATTTGTAATTCAATAACTTACTAAGCTGAGCCGATGGGTCGGACAGGCTGCAGTCTAAATAATCCGCTGTTCCCGGTACTCATTAGGTGCACAGTTGTACCGTTTCCTGAATTCTCTGAAAAAATAGGATTGGTTGTTGAATCCGGTCCGGTAGAAAATTTCGGTTACGTTTAAACTGGTAGTGGTCAGGAGATTTGAAGCACGCTTTAGCCGGATATGTTTGATAAATTCTCCGGGGGTCATGCCGGTGAGCGTTTTTAATTTCCGGTATAACTGCATTTTACTGAGATGAAGCATTTTTTCAATTTCCTCCGCGTTGAATTCCGCTTCTTCCATCTTTTCTTCAATAATATTCACCAGCTTACACAGGAACTGTCTGTCGCTGTCCGGCAGGCCGGCCTCCACCAGGGCATCTGTTGCATTTTCATTTTTAAAAAACTGGTGCAGCTTGTGCGCCTGCTCCAGCATCTTCCGCACGCGGATTTTCAGGTGGGCGGTATGAAAGGGCTTGGCAATATAAGCATCCGCGCCTGATTCATACCCCTCCATGTGTTGTTCTGCGGTATCCCGGGCAGACAGGAGGATGAAAGGAATATGACAGGTGGTCGGGGCGTTCTTTATTTTATCGCATAGCTCCAGGCCACTGATATTCGGCATCATAACATCACAGATGATCAGATCGGGCGCCAGCTTTTGCAGGATTGCGATGGCTTTGGCGCCATCTTCCGCCTCCGTTATAATATAGTCATCTTTAAAAATGTCCTTCAATAAAAACCGGATTTCAGGCTCGTCTTCAATGATCAGGATATTTTTCCGGCTGTTTTCCTGTAGGGTTTCGATGATGGCTTGTTTATTGGCTTCCACTGTGGATCCGGTGGCAAAGGGTTCATGGTATGAAGTGATGGACTTAAATAAATAAGAAGGGTTTCCGGAAATCAGATTGTTTTTCTCCGTTACCGAAGGATCCAGGCCCCGGGGGGTCAGCGGCAACCGAACCGTAAAGCAGATCCATCCATCTTCATTTCCGGCTTCAATGCTGCCATTCATCAGGCTGGATAATTGACGGGCAAAAGCCAGCCCGATGCCCGTTCCCATTTTCTCCGTCCCCGGCGGACTGCCGCCCGCAACATAGAACTTAACGAACAATTTATTAAGTTGTTCCTGGCTCAGGGTGCATCCGGAATTCGACACCGATATTTCAAGCGAATCATTTTGCCCATTTTCTTTTGCGGAGAAAATGATTTTTTCATCAGCTCCCGCGTGTTTAAAGGCATTGGATAAAAGATTGAAGACGATTTTTTCCAGCTTGTCCTTGTCCATCCAGCCGGTTATACCGGATGTTATGCTGATCTCGTAACCCATCCTGTTTTGTTCGCTTAACGGGATGAAGGGCTCGGTCAGGTTTTGCAGCAGTTCGGATATATTCAGATAAACATACTGGTTCTTGAAAAATCCGGCTTCCACTTTTCTGAATTCCATCAACTGATGTACCAGGTAGGTCAGTTTGGATGCCTGCTGATGGATCAGGGATAAAAAATAGGGTTTTTCCGGATGAGTCCTTGCTAAAGATGGTTTATCCATAAACCGTTCAAGAGAACCCATGATCAGGGTTAGCGGCGTTTGCAGTTCATGCGCGATATAAGTGAAAAAGCTGATCCGGTCCTGGTGCAATTCTTCTTCCCGGGTACGCATGGCATGTTCTACCGCCAGTTGCTGCCGGATCACCTGTTTGTTCTTCTTGTACCGGTAAAACGCATATCCCAGAAGTGAAACTAACAGGACATAAACCAGAACGGCATAGCCGGTAAGCCAGAAGTATTGCTTTACGGTCAGATCAAGCAAGGGTATTTCCGAAGTCCATATTCCCTCTCCATTAGACCATTTGACCTTCAGCGTGTAGTTGCCCGGCAGAATATTGCTATAGGTGATCTTTCCGGTACTGCCGGGATAGTGCCAGGCCTTATCATACCCCTCCATGAAGTAAGCATATTCGCATTTCTCCGCATTCAGAAAGCTCAGCGCTTTCATTTCGAGTTCAAAAAAATCATCCTTGCGTTCGATAGTAGAGTTCATCGGGTGAAGGATATCCGGTTTCAGCACCTTAAAACTGTTTTCATTGGCTGCTTTGCCGCTCATCATGATATTTGATACCAGCAGGTTGGGCAGCGAGCTTGATCTCCTGATATTTTTCGGAAGAAAGTAATTGATTCCGTAGGTTCCACCGAAAAACAACTGACTGAACTGGTCTTTCCATACCGCACCATCACAGAATTCATTGCTCTGGAGTCCATCGATCTGCTGGTAATTTGAAATTTTTCCGCTGGCAGGATCTACCTGAACCAACCCCCGGTTGGTACTTGCCCAGATATGCCCGGCTCCGTCTTCCGTGATGCCATGAATGGTATTGTTGGGTAATCCGTTTGCAGTGGTGAATTTTTTAAACAGCGGTTCGTTGGCAGAACCTGCTGCATTGTCGATCAGGTTTAGTCCGTAGCTGGTGCCTACCCATATCCGGTTCCGGCTGTCTTTATAAACGGATAGCACATCGTTGTTGGACAGGCTGCCTTCATAGGTAAAAGCCTTAAAGGTTTTGAAATTCCTTGTTTTTTTATCCAGCAGGCTCAGTCCTCCGTAACGGCAGCCGATCCATAATTTATTGTTTCCGCCATCAGCGAGGGCATAAATGATATCGTTGGCCGGACCGGTATTATTATTATTAAAGGCATATTTTTCCAGGAAAGCGAGGGAAAGATTGCCCGCCGCATCCCGGTTGATCTTTAAATGAATCAGGCCGTAACCGCTCGTCCCGAGCCAGAGGGAATGATCGGTATCCTGCAACATGGCATATACGGAGCCGAATTCTGTATACTGGTCATGTCCGCGGATCGAGGCCCATTTGTGAAAATGTTTATTTTTTAAATCGTAAACGCCAATGCCCTTTCCGTCGGTGCCGATATAAATCAGATCGTCCGTTCCTTTTTTTAAAGCGTACACCGCGTTGTTGTCCAGTTGTTGCGGCGCCAAAAAATTTTCTCTTGCGGAAACAGCGGAGGGGTCAGACCAGAAGTCCGGGATTTTTATGATTCCGTTTCCTTTGGTGCCGAACCAAAGGTTCCCGTTTTCTTCACAAAAGGCCCTGACGGATTTATTATAGGGATTGCCGTTTTCCGCTGTGGAAATAGTGCCGAAGGATTTGGTTTTGGGATATATTTTTATGATCCCGTTTCCGTCTGTTCCCAGCCAGAGTATCTGTTCACTGCCCTGCGCGAGGGAAGTTACCTTGATATCCTGCATTTGCCTGGCTTCTGCTCCCAGGAACCCGGCAGCTTTGAAATCTTCCCCGAATACCCCATAGCCTTTGGTGGACCAGGCCAGCAGGTAGTGGTGCCGGTACCAGATCATGGAAGTAATGCCATGCGGCATTTGCATGACCTGCCTGCTGATGAGTGTGCCGGGATCAATTTCAAACAACCTGTCGTCTGAAGTGGTATAAAATATATGCCCGTTAACCGGGAAAAAGTGAACGATGATATTTTTTTCCTGAAAAATTTTTACCGGATTAAAATTATGCCCGTTTTGGTTGAATACTTCCAGATCGCCATGGTTGTTTAATGACCAAAGCCTGTTGGCGCTGTCGAAGGAAATCCGGGAGATTTTGGAATCATTCCGTGGTAAAGTGCAGATATGAAAGGTATCCAGCGCCGCATCGTACCAGGTGAGGCCATATTTGGAAGTCTGACAGAAAATCGCGCCGGTTTTATCTACAGCAAGTTCGTATTCCTGTTCACTGATGCTGCTGCGCTGGTATTGATCGTAAAAATAATTCTGGAATTTCCCGGAATGTTTTTCAAACCGGGAAACGCCGCCGATTGTACTGATCCAGATATTCTGCTGATGATCCTCCACCACCCGCTGGATCACATTACTTCCAATACTCTTATAATTATTTTCCTTGCTGTAGTTGAATACATGAAAAGAAGTGCCATCGTACATGTTCAGTCCATCCCAGGTGGCTACCCAGATGATGCTATCTGCATCCCGGAAAATATTATTGATGGAACTGTTGGAAAGCCCGTTCCGGTTGTCGAGCTGCTGTATGAAAAATTGCACGGGAGGCTGGGAATAACATAAGGAAGGAAAGGCCTGCCCGGAAAGCAGAGCCAGTAAAATAAGGGGGAGTCTTTTTTTTTGTGCCCTAAACCGCTTCAAAATTCCGGATAACATCATTCAGGTAGCTATCGTATGGGTATGAAAATAGCGAAATAATCGCTTACTTTGGCATTCAATCTTTTTAAAACCGTATTCATGAATAAGCGCCGCCTGCAGATCCTGCTCATCCTGTCGTTTTTGTGCTGCACAGCCCCGTCTTTTGGGCGTCCGGCCGACAGCCCGCGGATTTATTTAAGTAATTATTCCTTTCCGGCAGCACAGATGAAGGGAGCCCTTTGCCGGATAATGGGAGATAACGTGGATCAATATACGCCGGCACTTACCGGAGTGAACGCGGATCTGTTTAAGCTGAAAAAAAACGAACTCTTCCTGAGCAGGAGGGGAAGGAAATATTTTAAAAAGTTTAGCCGGGTAGATATTTCCTTTTCTTTTTCATCGGAAAACAAACGGGTAATGGAAAGAACATTCACCCTGTTAAAGGGAAATTTTGCTGCCAATAAGGTGGTTGCGCACCGCGGCGCCTGGAAGAATACTGCACTGCCCCAGAACTCCATCGCTTCCCTGCAGGCAGCCATTAAACTGGGATGCGCAGGAAGTGAGTTTGACATTCAGTTAACCACAGATGAGGTGCTGGTCATTAACCACGATCCCACCTACCAGGGAATGGTAATCGAGCGCAGCAATTACACGGATCTCCTGAAATTCCCCCTCCCTAACGGTGAGCCCCTGCCAACATTTGAAAATTATTTGAAAGCAGGGATTACCCAGCAAAACACCCGGTTGTTTGCCGAAATAAAACCTTCGGTCATTGATAAGGCGCATGTGCTGGACCTCGCCAGGCGGGTGGTGGAGGAAGTCTGGCGGAAAAAGGCCCAGGCCTGGGTGATCTATATCAGTTTTGATTATGATGCTTTAAAGGAAGTGCTGCGACTTGATCCTTCCGCCGTAACCATGTACCTGAACGGTGACAAGTCTCCTGATGAACTTAAAACGGATGGTATCCAGGGACTGGATTATCATTACAATGTTTATCATAAGCAGCAGCAATGGATTGGGGAAGCGCATGCTGCAGGTATGGAGGTAAATGTCTGGACCGTGGATACCGTCCCGGAAATGGAATATTTTCTTGCGCAGAAAGTGGGATACATTACAACCAACGAACCCGAGAACCTTTTTTCTCTTCTTCCAAAACCAAAATAAAGACCGGGAATCTGTCAGGATTCCCAATATCATATCTTCATCTGATTGTCCCGCGGGGGTTTTATTCCTTTTTTTGTAACAAAAACATGAAAAGGATTTTACTTTTTGCCTGCAGCCTGTTTTTCTGTCTTTCGGTTTATACAGCCCAGGCTCAGGTAAATGATCCGGGTCAGGTTGCAAAAGATGCAGCAAGCAACCACGCCAATAGCGATATGGACAATGCCGCTGACCAGGGAATGAATAAGGCGGAACAGGGTATTGGCAATTTATTTAAGAAAAAGAAGAAGGATAAAAAAAGCGCCTCCGAATCAGCGGAAAAATCTACCGCTCCGGCGGCAGATAATAATAGCCGGAATCCTTCCGGCACCCAGGTGCCTCCCATTAAAACCTACCAGAATTATGATTTTGTAGCAGGTGATAAAATTATATTCGATGATGATTTTACTGCTGATCAGGACGGTGAATTCCCTGCGCACTGGGGATTGAACAAGGGGCAGGCCGTAGTTAATAAGCAACAGGGCTTTTCCGCATTTACCTTAACAGACGGGAATTACGTGGAAGTGTATCCGAAGATGACGGAGAAGAGTTATCTGGGGAATGAGTTTACCCTGGAATATGATGTTTATTTTGAAACCGGCGGCTATGGAGTCTACCTGTCGCTTCACCTGCCGGACGGGCAGAACAACCAGGACGGCCTGCTGGGTGTGACAAACAGCGAAGCGAATTATTACAGCGACCAGGCCGGCGTAAGCCTGCAGGCGCCTTTCCCCGATGCCCTTGCGGGAGACAAATATGAAAATAAATGGCATCACGTTGCCATCGGGTATAAAAATAAACAGATAAAAATTTACGTAGATCAATACCGGGTACTGGTGATACCGGATTGTAAAATGGACTTTGGCAGCCTCACTTTTGTCGGAGTGGCTTCGCAGGAAGCGCCCATCATTTTTAAAAATGTAAAAATAGCTCAGGGCGGCTCCCAGAATATGATCGGCAATATCCTGACCAACGGGAAGTTTGTTACCCACGGGATCACCTTCGATATTGATAAATCCGTTATCAAACCGGAAAGTATGGGTGTACTGAATCAGGTCGCTAAATTCCTGAAGGAGAACAGTGCTGTGAATATGGAGATCGATGGCCATACCGATAATAGCGGGGCCGCTGCGCATAACCTCACGCTTTCCCAGCAAAGAGCGGATGCGGTTAAAGCGCAGTTAGTGAGTATGGGCATTGACGCATCCCGGCTTTCGACCAAAGGATTTGGAGATACGAAGCCGATCGGCGACAACGGATCCCCGGAAGGCAAGGCGAACAACAGAAGGGTGGAGTTTGTGAAGAAGTAGTAAGCTTTTACTCATAGGCAAAGCAATCTTATTCTTAACTGACATAAATCCATTTTGTTGAAAACGAAATATCCGCTCTGCATCTTTTTGAGTATGCTATCCGTTCTGCAGATAAAAGCCCCGCTCTTTTTGCCTTTAGCCCATCGAATCCCTTCAAACCACCCAATGCACCGAAGATTATCAGCGCTGTTGTTTTTATTGTTTTTCATTTTTCATAACGGCAAAGCCCAGTCGGATCTTCAGAAGCTGATCAACTCGGCAAGGGTGATTAAGCAAAAGGGGCCGGCAAAAAATAACGTAAAAAGTCAGTTGCCTCCCGGAACGAATAATTCCTGGAGGGTATCCGTGACACTCAGCCGGTCGCTCGCCGAAGCGTCAGATGTGATCTCTTCCGGAGGTTGTCCAATAATGGCTCATTTTAAAAATGAAAGGGAATCAATCGTCTCTATTCCTTTTGATAAAAATAATAACCATTTGGCGGATGCCTGGGAAAAGGGGCTTGGCATCTTTGATAAAGGATATTCACCTGAGTGGGACGATGAAGCGGAGACAGGGAATAAACATAATGGCGATGGGATTACGCTGTATGAGGAATACCGTGGAGTTGTTGCTCGGGATAAATTTAAAAGGCTTGATCCTAAAAAGAAAGAATTATTTATAATTAACAAGATTGGGCCGCTGATCAGGCCCGGTCTCAGATTATTGGAAAGAGCAGCAGATATCAAAGTGGTAGAACTGAGCTCCTCAGAAATCCGTGACGATAAAATCGTCAATTTTAATTCGAAAGCGTTTCATGGCGGGGATCAGACTGCCATTCGCTGTGTGAAACATTCATTTTTAGAGCCAGACGCAACGGATAAGCAGAACGGGGCTAAATCAAATTTGGTCATGGGACTCTTGGAAGCTAAAACGATGATTGATGGAAGTCCGGTTGTAAGATCTCCTAAAGATGCCATTGAATACAGGGTAAATGAAGAGCGACTGGGGGAGGCCCTACATTTGCTAAAAAATGTTCCCCATGAGCTGGCTCACGGTTGCGGCGTTAAGCATCATGGTGCTGACGTAGAACTCAAATGGAAAATAGCCAAGCATTTTGCCGTGGGTCATGATGAAATGGTTGTTGTAGATATGAATGGGAATAATATTCTGAATACGATCTTTCAGCCCGCAGATGATGATGACATTGCAGAGACCAACGGGGCTGCCACCGGCAACGTTCGCTGTTTAATGACCTATGACGACGACTATGAATACATCATGGCAAAGAAGGTAATTGGTGTGGAAACAACAAAATATACGTTTACAATTACCCCCTACCGTGTAAAAAAGAGAACGGATTCAAAAAAAGAATTTTTGCAAACCATTTTTTGCACCAATCAGACCGGAACGGAATGGAATGGAAATGGGAAGCTTTCCGGTGATGCGGCGAATGGGAATTGCCTCAGTCAATTTCAAATCAGGGACTGGTAAAAATGCAATCGGGGATTCGGGGAAGCTGGCGGTATACCCAACCACTCCAGATCGTTTGATATAAGTCTATTTTTTCTTTTTTTAAGGGGTATGTGATAGAAATCCTGTACTTTACGCTTCTGGCTATAGCGGCCACCACCCCTCCCGACTCTATTTTTACTGCAAAGGTTTGAAGAGTTTTCAATTCAAACTGTTTCGTTCCCCCCTGACAAATGGTACGCATTCATTTCTCTAATTTCTAAACCTAAATTTATTTCCATGAGAGCAATCACTCGCAATGGTATCGTTGCCCTGCTGGCAGCTTACCTGACCATTAACGCCGTTCATGCCCAGATTCAATGGACTCCCGAACAAAAAGCCGTTTGGAAAACGGAAACTGCTATTACGGATGCCTGGATCAAAGGCGATCAGCAAACGGCCAATTCCTATTATGACGATAGTTACCAGGGCTGGCCAATGAGGTCGCCCATCCCGATTCCGAAAACAAATATGGACGCGGCTTCCGCCTATTATAATTCCGAAGGTGGAAAATATTTATTCTGGAATGCCGTACCATTGGTCATTTGGGTGAAGGGGGATTTTGCGTACGCTGACTATTATTACCGTTCTGTTTTCCAGGATAAGGACGGAAAGAAGACTGAAGAACATGGCAAGTGGATGGATGTGCTGATGAAGAAGGACGGTAAATGGTTATTGGTGGGCGATCGCGGAGGAGCCGATCCTGCGCCGGCAGGTAAATAATATTATTTCATTGGCAGACAAGCCGCCCTGTTGTTGGGGCGGCTTTTCTGTGTGCCGAATGCAGGGGATCAAATAAAAAATAAAAAAGTTAAAAATATTTGTAAATTGTCTTCCACTTGATAGCGCATCTTCAAAACATGCCGAGAAACCCCGACTGGCTTTAACTTATTTAATCCTTTTAGGCAAATGGACACCCTGCAGGCATCGCCAAATAAACCGGCGCATAGATCCGAATCAAAGAAAATTATCCCCGCTCTCCCCGAACGTCTTTATTCCCTGGATGCGCTCCGGGGTTTTGATATGTTCTGGATCATGGGCGCGGACGCCCTTTTCCACAATATTGCAAAGGCAACCGGATCGCCGTTCTGGGGCGCACTCTCCGATCAGCTCGAACATCCGGCATGGAATGGTTTCCATTTCTACGACCTCATTTTCCCCCTGTTTCTTTTCATGGCGGGCGTTTCCACTCCTTTTTCTGTTGGAAAACAATATGAAAAAGGAAGAACCCGGAAACAAATCCTTTATAAAGTGATCAAAAGGGGACTTATCCTGGTTTTGCTGGGTCTGGTGGTGAATAACGGCCTCGAAATCCGGCCCATTGCGGATATTCGCTTTGGCAGCGTGCTGGGCAGGATCGGGCTGGCCTATATGGTTGCTAATATTATTTATCTCTATACGTCGAAGCAGAGGACCCAGATAATCTGGTTCTGGGGACTGATCATAGGATACTGGCTCCTGCTGAAATTCACTTCCGCACCGGGCTTTGCGCCGGGCGACCTGACGATGCCGGGGAATTTTGCATCTTATGTGGATCGCCTGCTCATGCCCGGAAAACTTTACCTGGGTATTCATGATCCCGAAGGAATCATGTCCACCATACCCGCTATCAGTACGGGCCTGCTGGGCATTCTGACCGGGAACCTGTTGAAGAACGGTAAGATGACGCCAACTAAAAAAGCAGGATTAATGGCCGCCGTAGGAGTTGCCTTCCTGATACTTGCCCAAATCTGGAACCTCGATTTTCCAATCAATAAAAATCTGTGGACCAGTTCCTTTGTTTTGAACGTCGGTGGGATCAGCCTCTTACTGATGGCGCTTTTCTATTATGTTATAGATATCCTGGGCTATAAAAAATGGGCCTTTTTCTTTAAGGTGATCGGAATGAATTCCATCCTGATTTATATTTCCGGACATTTCATCAACTGGCAATACACAACCAATAGCTTTTTCCACTGGCTGGGACAACTCGTAGGAGATCCTTATAACATCGTCATCCTTTCCATGTGCCTTATATTCATCAAATGGCTTTTCCTTTATTTTATGTATAAGAAAAGAGTTTTTCTCAGAGTCTGACAGAGCAGTGTTCACATCGCCTCCAGGTAATCGCTCAGCTTCAGCAAAGCATCCGCGGTTCTTTTAATTTCTACCGCTGCTTCTTTAAAATCCCGTTGTTCGATGGCTTCGCGGATGCCGGGCATGGTCTTAACGCCGTAGCCGGTATAGAGGCCCGGTGCATACAGCACATGTTTGTACCAGGAGCGCTGCGGAAGGCCGTTTTCCAGTAATAACTGTTGTTCCGCCCGGTAGAGCAATTTATTCAGGGCATCATGATTTTCTTTGCTGAGTTCCGCGCGATCCCACACTTCGTGTGCGTGGGCCACGGCTTTCTCCAGTACGGGAATCGCATTCAGCAAAGGAGAAAAATCGATGAACGGGACTTCTGCTTTTGGCTTGGGAGGAAAGAAAGGTTTTGCTGTATCTGCGGCAAGCGTCAGATAATTTCCTTTCAGTATTTCATTATTGACTTCGGTGCTTTCCCGCAAATCGCTGATCAGTGTTTGCAGTTCCGTGCTGAATGTTTTTATTTTGGTCAGCAGGCTTCTGAAATCAAAAGGCAGCAGATCGGCGTTGGCCATCCGCAGGGTGAGATGCCCCGCTGTTTTGGAAAGGAGGGCGGCATAATGGAATCCCGGATCCTTAAAACGGATGAAATTATCCCAGGAATCATAAATGGAATGATATTCTCCGCCATCGTCTTCGCCGCCATAGCCGATGTTCAGGGAAGGAACGCCCAGGTGCTGCAGGAAAGGGGAGAAGTCTGACCCGCTGCCCAAAGCATCCAGTGTCAGGGATTTCTTTTCCATTTCTTCTTTTGCTTTTTTTGGATTTGGAGCGTTAGCCACCTTATAAGCTTTCAGCCTTTCATAAACGCTCACTTTGGTTTGCGGATCCGTGATCTCTTTTGCCACTTCATCCACGAAACCTTCCAGTGCCTGAGATCCCCCGGCATACAGAAAGCCACGGCCATTGCCATCTGAATTAATATAAAGTACCGCATTCCGCTTTAACAGGGAATCATGGTCTTCTGCCCATTCGGTTGAACCGAGCAGGGCGGGTTCTTCCCCGTCCCAGGCACAGTAGACCAGGGTGCGCCTGGGTTTCCAGCCTGTCTTTACGAGTTCACCGACAGCCTTTGCCTCTTCTAACAGGGATGCCTGACCGCTAACCGGATCCTGGGCGCCGTTTACCCAGGCATCGTGGTGATTGCCGCGGATCACCCATTCGTCCGGAAAATCGGATCCCTTCATTTTTGCAATTACATCGTAGCAGGGAACCAGCTTCCAGTCGAACGCCAGCTTCAGATGCACGGTTGATTTCCCCGGCCCCACATGATAGGTAAAAGGCAGGGCGCCCCGCCAGCTTTCCGGGGCAACGGGTCCGGTCAGCGCTTCCAGCAAAGGTGCGGCATCGTGGTAACTGATAGGCAGTACCGGAATTTTCAGGAGATTGGGTGCTTCGTTATGTGAAGTGATTCTTTTGGCATCCTTCGTAGCGCCAATGCCCGGTGTCAGCGGATCTCCGGGATAGATCGGCATATCCATCACACTGCCCCGCTGCACGCCATATTCATTTTTGAAAGGGCCTTTGGGATAAACATCCCCCTGAAAATATCCATCATCCCTGGGATCGGAATAAATGATGCATCCGATGGCGCCATGCTCCTGCGCAACTTTGGGTTTGATGCCTCGCCAGCTTCTGCCATATTTTGCAATTACGATTTTACCTCTTACATCTATTCCCATTTTTGCCAGCTCTTCGTAATCATCCGGCAGTCCGTAGTTTACAAATACCAGCTGGGCAGTCACATCCCCGTCGTTACTCCAGGCATTGTAAGTGGGCAGTTGTCCTTCCTGCCCGCTCGTGGCATCTCCCCTTACGGCAGGCTCCTTTAACAGGGCGCGATAAGCAGTAGGCGATGTCATTTCGAGGATCCTTGTTTTCGGCGTCGGAAACAATACCTGGTAAACATCCATGTGGGTGTCAAATCCGTATTCCTGAAATCTTTTCTGAATTTTCTCTGCTACTTCCCTGCTTCCTGCTGAACCCAGATTATGGGGTTTGGCAGAAAGTTCATGGATGGTGCGGCCAATATTTTCCCTGCTGATCCACTGGTCGAAACCAGCCTCCGTTTTGGATTCCACAGCAGCGGAAGAAGGGGTAAATCCGGACATTGGTTTGGTTTGTGCAGTAAGCCTTGTATTGAGCAGCAGGATGGCTGCAAAGCCGAGGTATATTTTTATCATAAATTCTCCGGTTAACTTAAATGTAGCATAAAAATAACTCTTAGTAACTTGTTATAAAAATTGCAGATGGACAGGTTTAATCCCGAAAAAGTGAGGCAGTTCTTCTTCCTGGTCATCCTGGTGCTAATGGGAGTTTTGCTTTTTTCGAAACTGCAGGAGTTTCTGCCCTCGATTCTGGGAGCGTTCACTTTTTATGTCCTCATGCGGAAATATATGAAGCAGTTGCTCACCCGGAAGTGGAAACCCTGGGCAGCGGCCCTGCTGCTGATGCTGCTTTCCTTTCTGATCATCCTGCTGCCCGTTTTTTTTCTGGTCAATACCGTTAGCGCCAAAGTGGGTTATGCCATCAGTCACGCCCAGGAACTTACCGGCTCACTGCTCAGTTTTCTCCGGAACCTGGAAACGCAGATCGGATACCATTTTCTGAATGAGGAAACGGTTCGTAAAATAAGCGGCATGGCCATTCAGGAGCTTCCCCTGATCCTGGGGGCAACTTTCAGCTGGGTGCTTGCACTGTTCATGCTCTATCTCGTTCTGTATTTTATGCTCACGAGCTGCCAGCAGATGGAGGACTGGATAGAAGACGTACTGCCATTGAGAAAGGATAATCGCGTGAAAGTGCAGCAGGAGGTAAAAAATATGGTCATTTCCAATGCAGTCGGCATCCCGTTGATCGCTGTGATGCAGGGTATTGTCGGACTGATCGCCTACCTCGTGCTGGGAGTAAATCAGCCCTTTCTCTGGTTTGCGCTCACCTGCTTTACTTCCATGATTCCTATTCTGGGTGCCGCACTTGCCTACGTTCCACTGGCCATCGTGCTGTTTGTTGGCGGAGAAACAACGAAAGCGATAATTATTCTCCTCTACGGACTGATTATCATCGGAACAACCGACAACGTATTCAGGTTCTGGCTGCAAAAGAAAATAGGAAACGTGCATCCGCTGATCACCGTATTTGGCGTGATTGTCGGAGTTTCGCTTTTTGGATTTATCGGTCTCATTTTTGGCCCGCTGCTCATTTCATTATTTATTTTACTGATGCGCATTTATTATGCGGAATTTATTGGGCCGGAGAAGCGGATTGCGAAGGATGGTTGAAGGGTGAATCGTGGATGGTATATGGTGGATGGTGGATGGTACTTGTTGAAATTTCGGGATATGGATTCATCGAAAGAAAAATTAATCTGGACGATCGGGCATTCTACCCGGGAATTGGAAACCCTGATTGCGATGCTGCATTCTTTTGCCATTGAGCTGGTTGCGGATATCCGGAGTTTTCCCGGGTCGCGGCGCTATCCGCAGTTTAATAAGGAGGCATTGGAAATTTCCCTGCCGGAGAACCATATTCAGTACCTCCATATAAAAGAACTTGGCGGTAGAAGAAAAGCTCATCCCGGATCGCTGAACACGGCTTGGCGCAATGCGGCATTTCGCGGCTACGCGGATTATATGGAGACCGGCGATTTCAGGAAAGGAATTCAAATACTGGAAGCAGTGGCTTTGAAACGAAACACAGCTTTTATGTGCTCCGAAGCGGTATGGTGGCGCTGCCACCGTTCAATGGTTGCCGATTATCTGAAGGCGCAGGGCTGGAAGGTTATGCATATCATGGATATCGGGAAAGCGATCGAACATCCCTTTACTTCTGCAGCGGCTGTGGTGAATGGGACTTTGAGTTATCGGGGGGTTGACTCTTGACCAACGACTCCCATCCACCATTAACCGTCAACCATCCACGATCTGCGCTTCCGCCCACTCATTGTACAACCAATATCTCCACGCGCATATTCTTCCGTTTCTCCTCTTCATTCGATGCAAAGGGATAAATCATTTCCGTATTGCCCATTCCCTTGTAGCGCATTCTTTCCGGCGGAATGCCCTTGTCAACCAGGATATCATAGACCAGTTTTGCCCTGGCGGTTGACAATTTATTCATCTTTTCGCGGTAACCCGAATCAAGTCCGGGGTCCCCGGTTTCATTCCAGTTTACGTGACCCCGGATTTCAAATCTTCCGTTGGGATAAGCTTTCAGAATTCTGGCAATATAATCCAGGTAGGGCATGGATGATGGCTCAAGAACCGGTTCGTCGGGCCTGAAGTATAATTTATCAAGCCTGAAGGTTTTCAATACGACTCTTTTACCCGTATCGGCCAGTTCAGGTTGTTTTTTCAACACGCTAAGCAGGAGTTCTACCCGGCGGTTTAGCGCATTATCTGCGTGACTTACCGGATGCTGCTCCCCGTAGTTTTGTACAATAAATTTTTGAGGTAAGGTGAAATGTTCTCCGAGCAAATGAAGAATATTTTCGCTCCTTTTCCGGGACAAAATAATATTGCTTTCAGCCGAACCGACTGAATCCGCATACCCTGCAATGCGCTTAAGGGTAAAATTTATTCCTTTCAGCGCAGCTATTAATTTATTCGTTTCCGAAACTGTCGGGGAATATTTTCCTGAATTGAAATATACGCTGATGCTGCTGTCCGAATATTGCTGTGCTTTCATCCGGGAAGATGGCAGGATGCAAAGAATCCATATCGGGCGCAAATACTTAAGCACTGGTTCTGTTTATTGTCACACGAAAGCAATGCAATCCCTCTTTAAAGGAATATTGCAGGGAGAACGCGTATAAGTCGCAAATCCTTTTAACGATGGCGAGGCCGAGCCCCGTGCTATCCGGATGGCTGCTTTCTTTATAGAAACGCGTGAATATTTTTTCCGGGGAAAGTGCTTTTTGCCGGCCTGTATTGGAGATCTCGATGGAATTTTCCTTTATTTCAATCCTTAACTGGCCGCCGGGAATATTGTGGCGGATGGCATTTGCAATTAAGTTGCCAATCAGGATTTCCATCAGGGAAACATTGACCTTCAGTTGGGGGCGGGCTTCAAAAATTTCGGTTAACCGGATTTCCTTTTTATCCAGAAAATCATGGGACGAATCCACAAGTTTCCGGGTCATTCCTGCCAGGTCAACCGACTCGGCGGGACTGTATTCATTATTTTCGATCCTGGTCAGTAACAATAATGACTTGTTCAGCCGGGCCAGCTTTTTATTGCTGGCTTCGAGTTCACTGATCAGATTCGCCTGGGCTTCAGTTAATGGGGAAGTCTGCATCAGTAATTCAACCTGACCCTGAATAATGGCCAGCGGCGTCTGCATTTCATGGGATGCATTTTCTGTGAATTCCTTTTGCTGCAGGTAGATTTCATAATTCTTTACCAACAGGTTTTTAATGACCTGGTTTAGTTCAATAAATTCACTGATCCGTGTTTCAGGGAAAGCGATCTCATTGTTTTTTTTCAGGTCGTATTGCTGCATATTATTCAGCAGGCCGTAAAATGGTTTCCAGATCTTTTTAGAACTGATGCGATTGATCCACAGGATACCGGTCATTAGTAATAAGAGCAGGATGGCCTGAACAAGCATGATGCTTCCCAGCAGATCCTCGTTTTCAACGAGGGAACTGCTTATGACCAGCTTATATAACTGACCGTTTACTGAAATGGTCCCTGCAATTTCGCGGTAGGGATCTTTGTCTGTTTCATTTTTATGCCATGATTTTTCAATATACCCGGTATAAATGGAATCGGGTGCAGCAGTTGTTGCGGAATAAAGCGAAATGTCCTTGTCCAGCCCGGACCAGATGTCCAATTCCTGCTTTGAATGAATGGAAGAAAGATTGTTCCTGATATCCCTTAACTGGGTTTTTAGGGACCTGTCCACCGAATGCAGAAGCACATGCCGCACAACTACATAAAATAACGGGATTGTAATCAGTAAGATGACAGAAGAATAAACCAGGTATGTCCTTATGGTTTTGTGGAGAAGTTTCATGCCTATACCTCAAACTTATAGCCGATGGCGTATAAAGATCTGATATTATCCGGGTAACCGGCCGACCCCAGTTTCTTTTTCAGGTTTTTCATGTGGGTATAAATGAAATCGAAATTGTCGAAGACCTCCGCCCCGTCGCCGGAAAGATGCTCCGCAATGGCCATCCTCGAAACCACTTTATTTTTATTGGAGGCAAGATATAGCAATAGTTCATATTCTTTCCGGGTCAGGTCAACCGGCTTATCCTGTATGCAGACTGTTTTCGCAACGAGATCGATCACCAGGTCATTGAAGACAAGTATGTTCTGACCTTCAAAGCGTCTTCTCCTGATCACTGCGGCTACCCGGGCATTCAGTTCGGACAAATGGAAAGGTTTTACGAGATAATCATCAGCCCCGAGATTCAGCCCGTGAATGCGGTCACCGATGGAATCTTTTGCGGATATGATAATCACCCCGTCTGTTTTTTTATCTTTTTTTAGTTCGGCCAGGAGGGTAAGGCCATTCCCGTCCGGCAGGGTGACATCCAGCAGAATACAATCATAATCGAATCCTTCAATCTTATTTCTTGCCGCACGGAAATTGCTGGCCGTTTCGCAGATATAGTTTTCCGATTCCAGGTAGGCAACCATGCTTTTCAGCAACTCCTGCTGATCTTCAATTATCAGGATCTTCATGGTATTTAATGAATATAAAATAAAGTTATCAATCTGAAGAGAATCTGAATTCAGGGCGTTTTTTCTGAATCCGGTTCATATTTAGTTAATCCTCCGGTAACGATGCGGTAATATAGCCCTTCTAGTTTTGCGGCATTAAAACCAGCCCAAAAATTGACCAGACTCCTACTGTTCCTTTCCTTCTTCCTGCCGGGAACCCTCCTGAGCCAGAACCTGAAAGCCCAGCAACCGGCTGAAAAATTATCCGGCAGGGTGCTGGATGCGCAAAGCGGATCACCGCTGGTCGGGGCGTCCATAATCGTGGAAGGATCAACTGCCGGTGCCCGCACCGACGTGGAAGGCCGGTTTTTTATTCCGGTAGAAAATAATAGCCGTATTAACCTTACCATCAGCAGTATCGGATACCAGACCAAGCAGATAAATGATGTACCGGGTTCCGGTAAGGAACTGATATCTGTTTCGCTGGACAGAACGACGGCCCAGCTTGAAAATGTCGTTATTGTAGCCAGTGTTAAAAAAGAAACCCTTTCTTCCTTATATCAGTTACAAAAAAACAGTTCGGCGATTTCAGACGGCATTACCGCAGAAGCAATAAAGAAGTCGCCAGACAGGAATACCGGCGAGATACTAAAAAGAGTTAGCGGAACTTCCGTTCAGGACAACAAATTCGTAGTGATCCGGGGTATGAGTGAACGCTATAATATTTCCATGCTCAACAATTCCGTGCTGCCCGGTACGGAAGCGGATAAAAAGGCCTTCGCCTTTAATATTATTCCCGCCTCGCTGGTGGATAATGTAATTATTTATAAGTCCCCTACGCCGGATCTGCCCGGGGATTTCAGCGGGGGTGCCGTGAAGATCCTGACCCGCGATTATCCTTCCCGACCACTGAGCGAATTGTCGGTCTCGATCGGATATAATAGTTTAACCACCGGAAAGAACTTTTATAAGAGTTATCCGGACGGCTCCCTGGACGCACTTGGCTTTTTTGATGATTCCCGGCTGATCCCCGGCCCCTATGCCCGGAATGAAAAAGGATTTATCCTGAAATCACCGGAATTCAAAAGGGCGGTTACCAAAACCTTTCCCAATACTTTCGGGTATGAGGCCGCCAACAGAAGTATGCCAAATCTGAGTGTATCCTATACCGGTGGCAATACAAAACTGTATCAGACCGGAAATAAGCTGGGCTATATTTACAGTGTCGGGTACAATAACGGAAGAAGTGTTTCCGAGCGGATAAGAACGGAGTATCCGATCGATAAGACCCTGATTTATGATTATAACACCGTAAACTATGATGAAAAGAATAGCTTATCTGCCCTCCTGAATCTTTCTTATTCTTATAAGCGCAGCAAGATTTCCTTTAAGAACCTTTTCAATAATGATTTCGTCAGCACAACAGGTATCCGCACAGGATACAATACCACAAATTCCTTTGATCCGTTTTATATCCGCAGCACAAACAATGAAGCCCGGAACAATGGAATTCTGAATTCTGTACTCGAGGGGCTGCACCGGATGGGTAAAAGCTGGACGGTTGACTGGAGCGGATCTTTCGGATACACGTACAGAAACCAGCCCGATCAGCGGATACTGACTTTCCGGTCCGACGGAGACGCCGATGCGGCATATTATCTGCGGCTGAGCAATGAAAATTCTCCGGAGATCAGGAATGCCGGAAGGGTTTACTCTTTCCTGGGTGAATACATCTACGGAGCCAATGCCAATGCAACCCATCAGTTTGAGCTGTTCGGCCAGACACAGAAGTTCAGGTTTGGAACGATGAATTATTACCGGGACCGGGCAGTGGAAGTTACTGCACTGGGTTATGCATCCCTGGATCCTTATGGGGTAAAAATCCCGGTGACGGCGAAGACCGGCTTTAACAATATTTTCAGTGCGGCCAATGTTGATGAGTATAATCTCTCCGTTGCCAATATTGAAACGAATTCAACAAATTATACTGCAAATGCCCTGCTGAATTCCGGGTACCTGATGCTGGACAATAAGTTTTCAGATAAGATAAAGCTGACCTGGGGTTTACGGATTGAAAAATACCATCAGCAACTGGAGTCTTCGGGGAAAAATAATATTGAAAAAGACAATACCGATCTCCTGCCTTCTTTTCTCCTGACTTATGCCCTGAATAAAAAAACAAATATCCGCCTGGCCGGATCGCAGGCGGTGAACCGTCCCGAGTTCCGGGAACTTGCGGATTATAGTGTATTCGACTATGATAATTATTTCGTGATCAAGGGGAACCCGGATCTGAAGCGCGCTAAGAACAGCAACGCAGATCTCCGGTATGAGTGGTTTCCGGGCGTAGGGGAAATTGTTTCCGCAAGCATTTTCTATAAGCATTTTACCGATCCCATCGAGCAGACAAACCTGGGGAATGACGTGCTGTCGTATGAGAACGCAGATCAGGCAACAGTATACGGCGGAGAATTTGAACTGCGCAAAAGGCTGGACTTTATCCAATCCGGATTTCTCCGTCAGCTTACCGTTTACGTGAACGCGGCCTATATCAAGGGCTCGGTTACATTCGGCGGTAAGGATATCAGAAGCCCGATGCAGGGGCAGTCGCCCTA
>Ga0134126_10001203_pt1 | contig 32898 bp, 36 predicted proteins | sample KB31752_FD_96881 | JGI IMG/M metagenome (GOLD analysis project Ga0134126, IMG submission 96881) | Terrestrial soil microbial communities with excess Nitrogen fertilizer from Kellogg Biological Station, Michigan, USA - KB3-175-2 | ecosystem: Environmental > Terrestrial > Soil > Unclassified ...
AGCAGCAAGGTAGAAGACACATTGGCAAGTGGATCAGACCTTTTAAAAGGCGCTGAACATTTGAAAAATGAAGCAGGCGATGCACTGAAACAAGGTATGAAAGGTACCGGTGCCGGCCAAACTTCATCAAACTATGGCTCCGGTTCTTCAGACTACGGAAAATCATCATCAAAAAGCACCGGGTCAAAAGGAACCACTTACTGAAACCGGTGAAGAACTGAGATCATCCAAATGAATAAAAGCTAAGATATCATAAAGGTATCTTAGCTTTTTTTTATTGATTAGATTTGAAGTTTGAAACTTGAAATTTGTGATTTGGGCTTGCGCCGGATAGTAATGCGACCTGGCTGAAATAGATAATTCCTAATTATTAATTCTTAATTAACATGGAAGAACCTTTTTATGAAGAACCTAAAATAGATTTCGGGAACATCAAAAAGCATGTAACCGATTATCTCAAAAACAGGCTTGAGTATTTTAAGCTCACTGCCATAGAATACTCCGCCACGCTGTTGGAATCGGTAGTGCTGGTAGTTGTTTTAGGCGTTATATTCCTTTTTGTTTGGGTCCTCGCAAATGTTACGGCAGCTATTGCAATTGGAGAGTCCATCGGCAAAATGTCGATTGGGTTTTTGATTATTACTTTATTTAATCTTGCTTTAGGCCTCATCATAATTGCGGTACGTAAAACGTTAATATTAAAACCATTAAGCAACTGGATTGTTAAAACCCTCACTAAAAGTTTAGACGCTGATGAACATAACTGATCTCTCCACACTTAAAGGCGAAAAAAGGCGCCTCCAAATTGAAGCAGAATTGATGACCGCTGCCTTAAAATCGGATGCAGAAATGCTGAAGGATGCTGCGCGTCCCTGGGCGCTGCTTCACAGGGCGGTTACCGCTATCATTCCGAAAATCCTGAAAGAAACAAAAATAACGCGGGTACCCATTAATTTTCTCCTCAAAACAATTTTTGGTGAAAAGCTGAAAAAAAAGACGGAAAACCCACCACCTGCTGATAAAAAGCAACAGATTAAAAATGTTGCCATGGGGCTGGCAGAAACAGCGGCCATGTTCTTTTTGGCAAAAGGTATCCGCAAAAAATTTTAAAAGCTGAACAGGTTATTCTATATCATTGCAGGCATTTTAGTTCTTATCTGGGGCGTCGGGTTTATTGGCTATCATTCCACATGGGGCCATGTATTTGTTATCCACTATTTACTGCTTATTGCAGCCATCGCCATCGTCATCCGAAAGTTTCCTGATAAAAAGCTCAGATAAGAAATTGAATTGCAAAGTGACAGGCGCAAGCCCCAAATTTACTGACGTGAGCCTTCGGGTTCAAATTTCATGCCGGATAAAGTCCGGTATCAAGGTTCGAAAAGTGTCAGGCGTAAGCCCCAAATTTCATGCCGGATCAAGTCCGGTATCAATTTTCATCCTTCTTTTTCCTCCTGCTGTAAATTTCTGTTCCCAGAAGGAACCCATAATGTTTCAACGATGGGACATTGTTAAGGATAACCCTGAACATGGCCACAAGCGGAAGTGAAATAATAAGGCCTCCAATACCCCAGAGATAACCCCCTGCCACCAGGGCAATAAGGGCGGCCAACGGGTTGATGTTCACGCGACCACCTGTTATTTTAGGGGTGATGATATTGCCTTCCATAAACTGGATAAAAGCAAACGAAACCATAACCGCAAAAGGGTACCAGGCGCTGTCCTTGGTAAGCGCCGCATAGATAGCCGGCAAAAGTGCACCTATTATAAGCCCGATATAGGGTATAACCATGAGCATGGCGGCCAGGCAGCCAAAGAAAATGGCATAGTCAATCCCAATAATAAAAAGCGAAAGGGAAGTAAGGGCCGCCACGATAGTCATAACCGTTAATAGCCCAATGATATAATTCTGCACCACTTTTTGCACCTGGTACAGGATTTTTATGACGATGCCGTGCTTATCTGCGGCGGTCAGGTTCAGGACAAATTCCTTAAAAGATGTCCTGTACAAGAGAATGAGGAATACATAGAACGGCAGCAGCCCCAGGAAATTGAAAATGGCAATAAATGTGGCGATAGTGCCTCCCAAAAGCACCACCCCTGAATCCAGGATCTTGGATGAAGAACCCTGAAGCAGGTTTCCCTGCGCCTCGAGCTGGATATTATAATTTTTGAAGAGGAACCATTCAAAATCGTTCACCGCGTTGCTGAACCTTTCTTTAAGGTCGGGCAGCTCTTCTATAAACCGGTAAACCTGCGTGGAAAGCAAAACAATAACGCCGCAAAGGATACAAAAAAGAATAAACATGGACAGCAAAACGGCAAGGGTCCTCGGAAAACCGTGGTTTTCAAAAAAACGGCACAAAGGATAGAGCAGCAAAGCGATGATGCCCGAAAAAGACAATGGGAGCAAAATAGGCTTGCCATAATACAATATCACTACGGCAGCAATAAGGATTATCATTATTGCCGCGATCCTGTTTACCAGAGGCTGTTGCTGAATTTGCCGTATCAAGAGAAAGTAGATACTTTTTAGGTGAAATGACTGGCAATTTACGGACATTTAAGAGACTATTTTCAAAAATACTCTCCGTCAAGCCATCGTTTGTCTTTTTTCAGGATCACTGGCTTTTCTTCCCAACCATTTCCTTCAGCGGCTCCCAGTAATAGGTTTTCCAGCCATCTTCAATAGAATTGGCATGCTCCACGGGCACTCCTTCATGGGTAAAATTCAACAGAGTACCGCCCTTGTCCTCTTTCAGGTCGAAAGTGATTTTGGAAAAATAATCATCGGGCCAGTTTTCTTCTTCCGCGTGCCAGCTTTGAACGATTTTTTTGCCGGGTACAAGCTCCAGGTTTTTGCCCGTGATATAACCGTGGTGTACCGTAAAATTTCCGCCTACTTTATTCTCTATATCAGCGGGCGCACCCGTAAAAAGTGCATGCTTTTTTGAGTCCATAATGGCATTATAAATTTCAACCGGCGATGCGTCAAAATGCTCCTGTTGTTTAATGTTTCTTGTTTTCATGATTATTGTTTGTACATAGATATGACGAAATTAATGATAAAATCAGGACAAAAGGTCTATTTTTGCCTCTAAACAACCTGATGGCAATACCCACCAAATGAAATGGCTTAAGGATTATTTTGACCTGAGCAAAAAAGAAAAAGCCGGGTTCCTCGCGTTGCTTGGTATCATAGCTGTCCTTTTTGTCTTGCAGTTTTTTATCATCTATTTTGTTCCGGCCAAAAAAACAGATTTCAGCAACCTGGAGAAGATTGCCAAACAGTTGCAAAGTGGAGATATAAATTTAAGCGCTACAGATCCAGGTAGTAACAGCGGTTTGCCAGGCCCAAAAAAGTCGCTTACAGTACCTGTTGACATCAACACTGCCGATTCTATGAAACTCATTACCATAAAAGGGGTTGGCCCAGCTTTTGCAGGCCGTATCATCGCTTTCCGGCGCAGGCTTGGCTGTTTTATGAACATTGCACAACTGACAGATATACATGGTATTGGCCCTGAAAAATATAGCATCCTGAAACCACAGGTTTGCCTCAGTAAGGCACAGCCAAAATACCTGGACATCAATCATGCAACGCTTGATGAACTGGTAAATAATCCATATATTGGTTACAATCTGGCCGATGCCATTGTACAGTGCCGCAAGAACCGCGGGCGGTACAGTTCTGTTGAAGACCTGAAAAAAAGATTGACTATTGACGAGGCCACCTGGCAAAAAATAATGCCTTATATTAAAATCTGATGCTACATTCTGCAAAACATAAACTCATATTCCTGTTGTTCTTTTTAATTACTGCTTCCGCTGTAAAAGCCAAAACCTGGTACGTATCGCCCATGACTAACAAAGCCGGCTGGCGGGAAAATGGGGTTGGGTCTGACGCAAACCCGTGGGACCTGCAGACCGCACTGGCGGGAGGAAAAGGAATGGTGCTGCCGGGGGATACCATTTATGTGCACGATGGCGCACCCTATTGGGGTTATAAGATTGTAGAAATAAATGGCGCGACTGTTTTTGCGCCGCAGCTATATACTTCCACTTTAAAAGGCAAAGAAGGCGCGCCCATTATAGTAAAGGCATACCCCGGCGAGCACCCGGTTTTGGATGGGGCAACATGCACAACGCCGGAAGCCTTTGCCGCTGATGAAAAGGCGGCCGTTAAGATTTCTAATGCAGCGCTGATGGTGTCAGGCAGTTATACCTGGTTTTGGGGACTGGAAATAACGAACAGTTCTCATACACGGGAATCATCTATTGTGGACGGCGGGGGCGGCACAGGAGGAGTATATTTCCATGAATCCGACCATATTAAGTTGATAAACCTTATTGTTCATGACAATTCAGAAACAGGCATCAGCGTCTTCAGGGGGGCAACAAACGCGGAAATAGAAGGCTGCCTCATTTACTATAATGGTTATGTTGCCATAAAGCCTAGAAATAAACCGGCAACGGGCGGAGGGTATAAAACGTACGGCCCGGGGATCTATTCCCAAAACCGCAGCGACAGCACAGGTTATTCAAAAAAAACCATCAGGAACAATGTCATTTTTGAGCAGTTTTATAACGGGGTACAGGTTTATGGCAGCGACAGGTCATTTATCCAGAATTATGATTTTACGGGTAATACAATATTCAACAATGGCCTTATTTCAAAAATCACCGAAGACACCAACGACTTGAGGGGAGAATATAATCTTATTATGGGCGGTCAAACAGATGGGTGGGACCTTAATATCAGCAATAACCAGGTTTGTTATTTTTCAAAATACGGCGCCAAGGCGAATTTGAAAATCGGGTATAGCGAGAGCCATTTCATGCACCGTTGCATTATTGACAGCAATATTTTTGTTGCCGGGGTTACATATCCCGCTTACAATATCCTGCCCCTGATGATTAATAACGCATTAAGCTCCGAATTTAAATACAACCTGGTTTATGGATATGCAGAAGGTATCAGGTTAAATTATTTTGAATCGCTGGCACCGGGATGGGAAAAGGATTTTTCTAAAAATTTTACCAGTGATAAAAATGAATTCATATACTGCTCTTCTTCAAATATAAAACCCGATTTTTTTGATTTCCGCTTAAAACCCAAAAGTGAAAATATGCAGGAGTCCAGTTACAATCTTTTCAGCGGCTCGCCTCATAATTGGACCAATAATTTCGGGTTAGATAAAAACAGCGGGGAAACAAGCATGAATGATTATAAAAAGAAGCTAAAGAATGGTTTACAAATAATTGTAACCCCGGATGTATACGAGCCAGGGCTCGCCAAAATGGTGGTTTTTAACTGGGATAGTTTGCCTGAAATCAGTTTCAGCCTTTCTAATATTATTCCTCAAGGCAATCCATATTATTTTACTGACATACAGGATTATAAAAAAAATCCGGAAGAGTATAATCCTGACAGCGCACATTTTTATCATGGTAATATTAATGTAAAAATGACCGGGCTGAAAACAGTGGTGCCTAATGGCCTGGCAGGTAGCCCCGCTATGATACAGCCTGAACATACGGATGCGAGGTTTGGAGTATATTGGCTACAGTATTTCCCATATACTATGAAATTGGTAACCTATCATAAAGTTTTGGAATGTGTTTTTACCAATGCCAAAGGAAATGAGATTAAAAACCCGCCTTTCCTTCATTACTCCTGGAAACAGGATAACCGGCCTATTGAAAATGCGAACACGCCACAATGCAAACTGCATGGCTCCGGGAATTACCAGGTAACTGTAACCGATGATAAAAACCTGAAAAAAGAAGTGCACGCGCTGGTTGTAAATGGCAAAATTTCCTCCAAATAAGTGATTCTCTTATAATAATTGACCATGCCTGAATATTGCCTAATTTTGTGGCTCTTTATATAGGCAGCACCATGAATTTTGAATATACTGAAAACCAGAAACTAATTGCCCAGACCGTGAGGGAGTTTGGGGAAAAGCATATCAGGCCATATATTATGGAATGGGATGAATCCCAGCATTTTCCCGTGGAGCTGTTTAAAAAACTCGGGGAACTTGGCCTCATGGGCGTCCTGGTTCCGGAAGAGTATGGCGGCGCGGGCCTGGGGTATTTTGAATATGTAACGGTTATTGATGAAATCTCAAAAATAGACCCCTCCATTGGCTTGTCACTTGCAGCGCATAATTCCCTATGTACGGGCCATATCCTTGCTTTTGGCAATGAGACACAAAAGAAAAAATACCTTCCCAAACTTGCTTCGGCTGAATGGATTGGCGCATGGGGTCTTACCGAACCCAATACCGGAAGTGACGCCCTCAACATGCTCACCACCGCCGTGCGCGAAGGAAATAATTGGGTATTGAACGGCTCCAAATGCTGGATAACCCATGGCATCAGCAGCAATGTGGCAGTGGTAATAGCCAGGACTGGCGAAAAAAGAGACAGTCATGGCATGACGGCTTTTATCATTGAGAAAACCACGCCCGGTTTCGCAGGCGGGCGCAAAGAAAACAAACTTGGCATGAGGGCTTCTGAAACCACAGAGCTATTGTTTGAAAACTGCCGTGTTCCCAATGAAAATGTTCTCGGTAAGGTAGGGGATGGGTTTATCCAGGCAATGAAGGTACTTGACGGCGGACGTATTTCAATCGCTGCATTATCGCTTGGAATATTACGGGGCGCCTATGAAGCTGCTTTGAAGTATGCCAAAGAGCGCCACCAGTTCGACCAGCCGATAGCGAATTTCCAGGGAATTTCCTTCAAACTGGCTGACATGAAAACCGATTTGGAAGTAAGTGAACTTCTCACCCTACAGGCGGCAGACAGGAAAAATAAAGGTCTGAAAGTTTCCCTCCAATCCGCGATGGCCAAATATTATGCCTCTGAAGCGGCAGTGCGGGCATCTGTTGATGCCGTGCAGATCTTTGGTGGTTATGGCTATACCAAAGATTTTCCGGTTGAGAAATTTTACCGTGATTCTAAACTCTGCACCATAGGTGAAGGCACCAGCGAGATACAGAAACTGGTGATAAGCAGGGAAGTGTTGAAATGAGGAGTCAGGTATCAGGGGCCAGGAGCTGGCCCGATTGTTTTAGCCACCGACCCCTGACACCTGATTCCTGAAGCCTGACCTCTCTTTTTCTTACATTTGCTAAAACATTTCCAATTGAAGCAATTCAAACGTCTCATTTATTTTAGCTTTTTCAGCATTGTCTTTTTATTATATCTTTTTTTCCCTTCTCATAACAACAGCGGAGATGCCTGGAACTATGCCGCAGTTGCGAAATATGGCAATGAGCTGTTTAGCCCGCATCACCTCTTATATACAGCAACACTCTATATATTAAAGATTTGTACAGGTTACCAAAATATTCTTGCCTTGGGAATGGTAATGAACGCCGTATTTGCCATACTCGGTTGCATTGTACTATTTCAAATACTTAAGATCATTTCAAATAACCCTTTAAGAGCACTGATTTTAACTGCGCTAACTGCATTCAGCTTCGGGTTCTGGCGTTTTGCTACAGAAAATGAAAACTATATTATTCCTATTTTCTTTTCATTACTCGGCAGTTTCTTTTTTGTGAAATCTTATGTAAGGCAAGCATTTTCAGCAAAGTACATTTTATTAAGTGGCTTCTTTGCAACCATTGCCTGCCTGTACCACCAGATACATATTTTCTGGTTTATAGGGTTGTTGGCCGGTTGGGTTTGGATTGATGGCAAGACAGGTATTAAACGCGGGCTCGTTTTTACTTCAGCTTTTGTATTGGCGCCTCTTGTTTACTTCCTGGTTATTATATTCTATTTACATCAAAGTCTCAGTTTTTATAATATTACTCATTTTGTGTTCCATGATTATTATACAGGCGACGCCGGCAACCACTTAGGCGTCAATAATTTCCTGTTAGGGGGCATTAATTTTATCCGCACATTTTTCCAGGTTCACGGGCAGATGGAGGTTATGGTAGCCAACAATAAGCTATGGCTGGTTCCAGGGTTTTTGGCATTGGGCATGGTCTCATTTTCTATACTCCTTGTTTTGAAGGGGACTTTCAAAAGGGTATCAAATCTGAATATTGTAACAAAAACCCACATCCTTATTTTTATTCTGCAATTGGCTTTCGCTGTGTATAATGTTGGTAATGCGGAATTTATGGCTATGCTGCCGGTATTGCTGGTCATAGTTATTGCCAAAGCAGACTGGCTTCCCTTGAAATCAATTGCATTTACAGCAGGGGCATTGTTTATCTGGAATTTCAGTTATGGCATATATCCAAATAATCAATTGCATTTTAATGCCGATGCCCAGGTCACGCGGTTTATTATCGAGCATCCGAAAGATCAGTTTATTGCAGCGCAGCCGCCGGTTATTTTAAACCGGTATTATTATGAAAAAGGGAATTGGCCTGAAAACGTGTGGCCTGGGCCGGACTACTATCAATTGCATGCGCCTGTAAATCAATTAAAATCCAAAATTGACAGCGCTCTTTCTAATGGTGGAAATGTCTATACCGATTGTACAGGGCGTCCCGAGATAACGAACAGGGAGTCAATGCTGATAGGTAAACCGGATTTTTTTAAAAGTTATAATCTAAAAGATACTATCGCAGTATTTGAAACCGGAGCCGGAAAGCATGTGATTTTTAGGGTTAAGCGTTAAACTGCGCCTGATTTTTCAGAACTATTTAATTAGTTTAGAAGGCAAAAGTCAATTGTGCAATTTAAATGAATAATTCCCGTTGCATGTTGGAACCAGGAAAACAAAGCAATGCAAAAAGTTCTTCTGTTGTTAATTATATTTTCTCTCGTTGAATTAACCAAAGCCCAAACCAAGGGACAGATGCAACTTGGAATGGAATTTGGGCCGGATCAGTCAGAAATATATGGGTCACCGGCCCCAATAAACAAAAGCTATACAGGTGCTTATGCACTGGGGTTTACAGCTCAGTATGATTTCAATGAAATATTCTCTCTTAAAAGCGGCATTTACAATGAGGTAAAAGGTTTTTCCCAAAGTTATTCCTATGTTTCTAATCCTGCAAGCCAAACTCCATTCGTCTCTTATATTAACTACAATGGATTGGATTATATAACAATACCCCTGCTTATGAAAGCAGGTTTTGGCAGGAAATTGCATTGTTTTGCTAATGCCGGGCCATATTTGGGATGGCTGGTTGGCGCTCCGGCCAGCCAGGAATATACAGATTCTCTTATAAAGCGGCAGACTTCTACAGGCAATGCGGCAAACCTCTATAAAGCCGTGGATTTCGGGGTTGCCGGTGGGGCAGGTATTGAAATTCAATTGAAGAACAGGTTTATCCTGAGCCTTGAGGCAAGGTATAACCTTGGATTGGTAAATATTGATAATTCAGGTTTTTATAACATCAAAAATGAAAGTACCGATCTGCTATTTGGGGTGAGATACAGGCTATGATAGAACTTTTTTCTTAAGTTTGCCGTATTGATTAAAAGGATATGAAAGATGAAAGTAAAATAGTAGAATTGTTGGCAGAATCGCTATTGCGGGCTGATAGACATGAAGAGTTATTAGGTCAGTTAATAAAAAGGGCGGACAACCATGATATATTGTTAGAAAAATTGGTTAATGGGCAGAACAAAACAAACCTTGCCCTTAATGAGCTCGGGCTTTCTAATGTGAGGATTGTTGAAGTCCTTGAAAATAATCTTAAACTTGAAGGTCGGGTAAAAAAACTTGAAAACAAGGTTTTCAAAAGAGCCAGCTAAACTGAAATTTAATCCATCCGGAACCATTTTTAAGAAACCTTCCTTATCTTTGCGCCCTAAAACAAAAATTTTATAAGATTTCGGATGATTAAAGTTACAATTAAAGAGAACGAACCTATTGACAAAGCTCTGAAGCGCTTTAAAAAGAAGCTTGAAAAAGCAGGGGTTATCAAAGAATACAGGAACCGTCAATTCTTTGTCAAGGATTCTGTTACCAAACGTACCGCGGTAGGTAAAGCCATTTACCGCCAGCACTTTTTGGAAGACCAGGAAGCCTAAGCAAAAATCACCGCACCCTCTCCGCATTACTTTTAGGAATTGCATTGGCATGAGGCAAAATTTCATTATATTTGCCTTGTATTAATGTCCTGATCCCAGGGAATGAACAATATTGATGCTTTTGTGGCATATTTGAAAAATGAGAGAAGGTATTCTGTGCATACCCTTTCAGCTTATCAATCAGATGTAAGCTTATTTTTTGGTTTTATCTCAAACCAATATCAGGTAGAAGATTCTAATCTGGTCACCCCCCCGATGGTTAAATCCTGGATGTACAATGGTATCGAAGAAAAATTAAGCCCACGGTCTATAAACCGCAGGCTTACCGCCGTAAATACTTATTATAAATACCTTTTGCGTACCGGCTCTATCGAAAAAAACCCGCTTTCAACTATTTCAGGTATCAAAACTTCGAAAAGGTTATATGAGTGGGTGGAGCAAAAGGACATGGATACCCTATTGGATTTTACACCATTTGATCCCGGGTTTTCAGGACAAAGAGACAAATTAATCATTGAGATGCTTTATGGAACGGGGATGCGGCGCGCCGAGCTGATCGGCTTAAAGTCTCGTGATATAAACTTGAAAGCGAAAACCGTAAAAGTGCTCGGAAAACGGAACAAGGAGCGGATCATACCAATACCTGAAACGCTCCGGCAAGCAGTTGAAACATATCTTATCCTGAGAAAAGCTGAAGGTTTTGATGGAAGTGAATACCTGCTCGTTACTGATACGGGCGAACAGTTGTACCCGATGTTTGTGCAGCGTTGCGCTAAAAAGTACATCAGCGGGGTGAGCAATATATCCAAAACCAGCCCTCATGTGCTCAGGCACAGCTATGCCACACATTTATTGAACAATGGCGCCGATATAAACGCTATAAAAGAACTGCTGGGCCACGCGAGCCTTGCCGCAACCCAGGTTTATACACATAATTCAATTGAAAGGCTTAAAACAATTTACAAACAGGCACATCCCAAAAGTTAAATAAACATCAAATGAACATACGAATAGAGCATAACGGTTCGGAAATGAACGATGAGTTTGAAGAACAGATTCAAACAAAAGTCGGGAAGCTGGAACATCACTTCAACCACATACTCGATGCCATAGTTTACCTGCATGAGGAACGTGAATCCAAACAGGTAGAGCTGAAACTTAATGTAAAAGATGATACCCTCTTTGTAAAAGAGAGTAGCGATACATTTCTTAACGCATTGGAAGACACCGTTAAATCCATGCAGCTCAGGCTCAAAAAGTATAAAGAGCGCACGCTAAAAAATATTTAAAGATTTTTTGGCACGTAAATCATAAAAAAAGTTTTAAATTTGCAGTCCTTTTTGAAGGGATAGTACGCTCTTTACATACTGAAACGATAAAATTAATTACGCCGATGTAGCTCAGTTGGCCAGAGCTGCTGATTTGTAATCAGCGGGTCGGCGGTTCGAATCCGTCCATCGGCTCTCTTTTTTTGAATAAAAAAGGGGAGATACCAGAGTGGCCAAATGGGACGGACTGTAAATCCGTTAGCGTAAGCTTACGAAGGTTCGAATCCTTCTCTCCCCACCAGGCTGAAGTTAACAGTTATCAAGAAACAGTTAACAAAGGACTGATAACAATTAGCAAGAAACATTGCAAAAACAGTTAAAAAAACTGATAACTGTTCACAGTTCCTTGTTCACTGATAAGCGGGAGTAGCTCAGTTGGTAGAGCATCAGCCTTCCAAGCTGAGGGTCGCGAGTCCGAGTCTCGTCTCCCGCTCGGGCAAGGTGAAACGTAAGAAGTAAGTGGTAAGAAGGTTTTCAAAACATCTCACATTTTACTTCTCACCTCTTACCAGAAAAGCCGACTTAGCTCAGCTGGTAGAGTACGTCCTTGGTAAGGACGGGGTCACGGGTTCAAGTCCCGTAGTTGGCTCAAGAGAAACAAATTTTATCGTGAAGTGTATAAAGGGTTGATTAACTGGAAGAAACGATTTGAATTTAAATTTAACATCATCATCATCTACTAATTATTAATTGTCATGGCAAAAGAAAAATTTGAAAGAACGAAACCTCACGTAAATATCGGCACCATAGGCCACGTTGACCATGGTAAAACGACACTTACGGCAGCCATTACTAACGTTCTGTCAAAAAAAGGGTTTGCGGCAGTGAGATCTTTTGATTCCATTGATAACGCACCTGAAGAAAAAGAAAGAGGTATCACAATCAATACTTCGCACGTTGAGTATCAAACCGATACACGCCACTATGCGCACGTTGACTGCCCGGGCCACGCTGACTATGTAAAAAACATGGTTACTGGCGCTGCGCAGATGGATGGCGCTATCCTGGTTGTAGCAGCTACTGACGGACCTATGCCACAAACACGTGAGCACATCCTTTTGGCCCGCCAGGTAGGCGTTCCACGTCTGGTTGTGTTTATGAACAAAGTTGACATGGTGGATGATGAAGAGCTTCTTGACCTTGTAGAAATGGAAATCAGGGATCTGCTCACGTTCTATAATTTTGATGGTGACAACACCCCGATTATCCGCGGTTCTGCACTTGGTGCATTGAATGGCGAAGACAAATGGGTTGATACCGTTAATAAACTTATGGAAGCTGTAGATACTTATATTCCAATACCTCCGCGTGCCGTTGACCTTAAATTTGCCATGTCTGTAGAAGATGTGTTCTCAATCACTGGTCGTGGTACTGTTGCAACAGGACGTATTGAAAGAGGTGTGATAAACACCGGGGATGCCGTGGAAATCGTAGGTTTCAATGAAGAACCACTCAAATCTACCGTAACGGGTGTGGAAATGTTCCGTAAGATACTTGACAGGGGTGAAGCAGGCGACAATGCCGGCCTTTTGCTCCGTGGTATTGAAAAGAACGATATCCGCCGCGGTATGGTTGTGTGTGCTCCCGGTTCCATCAAACCACATACAGACTTCAAAGCAGAGATATATGTACTTAAAAAAGAAGAAGGCGGCCGCCATACCCCTTTCTTTAATAAATACCGTCCGCAATTCTATTTCCGTACCACTGATGTCACCGGCGAAATAAGCCTGCCAGAAGGTGTGGAAATGGTAATGCCAGGTGATAACGTAACAATAACTGTAAAGCTGATCGCTCCTGTGGCAATGGAAAAAAACCTCCGCTTCGCTATTCGTGAAGGCGGGCGTACCGTGGGTGCAGGCCAGGTTATTGAGATTTTGAAATAAGAATATTTAGCTTAAATAACTAAAAAGGGGTGTAGCTCAATTGGTAGAGCAGCGGTCTCCAAAACCGCAGGCCGGGAGTTCGAGCCTCTCCACCCCTGCGGGTAAATTTGGTAAATTGAAAGATAGGATATGTTTAAAAAAATATATGCAGGCCTTCAACTCACAGCAGATGAGCTGATAAATAAGATGACCTGGCCCACCTGGGAAGAATTGCAAAGCAGCGCAATCGTTACCCTTGTCGCGTCAGCGTTAATAGCTCTGCTCATTTTTGGCATTGACTCGGTACTGGAACAGGTTTTCAAATTCCTTTATACTGTTACTTCCTAAGGAAATATAAGAAATGCAGGAATTTAAATGGTACGTATTGAGAGTAATTTCAGGACAGGAAAAGAAAGTAAAACAATATATTGAATCTGAACTGAAAAGGGAAAAACTGGAAACTAATGTAGCCCAGATACTTATACCAATGGAAAAGGTGGTACAGCTTCGCAAAGGGAAAAAAGTTACCAAAGAACGTAATTATTTCCCGGGCTATATCATGCTTGAGGGCTCTTTGGAAGGCGAAGTAACACATGTAATAAAAGGTGTTACGGGCGTAGTGGGTTTTTTGGGTTCAAAGGGAAATCCTGAGCCATTGAGAGCATCAGAGATAAACAGGATGCTGGGCAAAGTAGATGCCCTGAACGAGCTTGGCGATAACCTGGAAGTGCCTTACCTGATTGGCGAACCCGTGAAGGTAATAGATGGGCCTTTCAATGGTTTCAGCGGTATGATTGAAGAGATAAACGAAGAAAAGAAAAAATTGAAAGTAGTGGTTAAGATATTCGGGCGCAGAACCCCGGTAGAGCTTAACTACATGCAGGTTGAAAAAGAATAGAAATTAGAAATTTGAAAGGCATGAATGAGCTTCCATCATTTGTGAGCCACTTTCAGAATTTCAGGTTTCAAAAGAGAAAATTTAGAGACAACAGGAATTTGAAGTAAGGTGCGTAAGCTCCAAATTTCAAATTTCAAATTTCAAATTACAATGGCAAAAGAAGTAACAGGTTTTATAAAATTACAGGTAAAAGGCGGCGCAGCCAACCCTGCTCCCCCTATAGGCCCTGCCTTAGGTTCAAAAGGGGTAAATATCATGGAGTTTTGCAAGCAGTTTAATGCGCGCACCCAGGATAAGGCTGGTAAAGTGCTCCCAACCGTTATTACGGTTTATAGTGATAAATCATTTGATTTTATCATTAAAACCCCACCGGTTGCAGTACAGTTAATAGATGCTTCCAAAGCAAAAGGCGGGTCGGCACAGCCCAACCGGGTAAAAGTCGCTTCCGTGAACTGGGACCAGGTAAAGGCAATTGCTGAAGACAAAATGCCGGACCTGAATTGTTTTACAGTAGAATCGGCAATGAAAATGGTGGCAGGCACCGCAAGAAGTATGGGTATCACCGTTTCAGGCAATGCGCCCTGGGCTAACTAATGGAGGATGTTATGAGCAAATTAACTAAAAAACAAAAAGCAGTAGCAGGGAAATTGGTCCCGGAAAAGAATTATTCACTTGCTGAAGCATCTACCCTTGTGAAAGAGATTACTTTTACAAAGTTTGATTCTTCAGTGGACATTGATATACGCCTTGGGGTGGACCCCAGAAAAGCAAACCAGATGGTGCGCGGAACTGTGGCACTGCCGCATGGCACCGGCCGTTCATTGCGCGTACTAGCCCTGGTAAACCCAGACAAAGAAGCAGCAGCAAAAGATGCAGGTGCTGATTTTGTAGGCCTTGACGAATATCTTAAACAAATTGAAGGCGGATGGGTTGATATAGATGTTATTATCACTACTCCAGACGTAATGCCCAAACTGGGTAAACTGGGCCGTGTTTTAGGTCCGCGCGGTTTAATGCCGAACCCGAAGGCCGGAACGGTTACCACTGATGTGGCCAAGGCTGTAAAAGAAGTAAAAGCAGGTAAAATAGATTTCAAGGTTGATAAATTTGGCATTATTCATGCCTCTATCGGCCGGGCAAGTTTCAATCCTGAACAAATCAGGGAAAATGCAGAAGAAATATTGCACACCGTAGCGAAACTGAAACCATCATCGGCTAAGGGCACGTATTTCAAGAGCATTACCTTATCAAGTACCATGAGCAAAGGAATTCCGATAGACTCTAAAACCGTAACGGGCATATAAGCAATGAAAAAAGAACAAAAATCGGAAATAGTAGGAGCGCTGGGCGGCGTCCTGGAAAAGAGGAAAAATTTCTATATTACAGATATTTCTACCCTTACCGTGGCGCAGACAAATGATCTCCGCAGGCTGTGTTTTCAAAAAGGCGTACAGATGCAGGTGGTAAAAAACACTCTTATCCGTAAGGCGCTTTCTGATGCAAATATTGAAACAGATCAGTTTAAGCCTGTTTTAAAAGGGCCTTCGGCCATTATGTTTGCCGAAAACTATACCACACCTGCAAAACTTATTAAAGAGTTCAGGGCCAGTCATCCCAAACCTGTGTTAAAGGCTGCTTTTATTGAAGCGTCATTATATGTGGGTGATAACATGATTGACACGCTGGTAAGCCTGAAATCAAAAGAAGAACTTATAGCCGATGTTATCGCGCTGTTGCAATCTCCAATGAAGTCTGTCATCGGCGGCCTTCAATCGGGTGGCAACAAAATTGCGGGCATCGTAAAAACACTATCTGAAAAAGAAGAATCAAAATAAAAAAAACTGTTTAAATTAACTTTCCTTTAAATCTATATTAAAATGGCTGACGTTAAAACAATTGCTGAAACTCTTGTAAATCTTACCGTAAAGGAAGTAAATGAGTTGGCACAAATCCTGAAAGATGAATATGGTATAGAGCCTGCTGCTGCAGCCCCTGTCATGATGAGCGGTGGTGGCGGTGGTGGTGCTGCTGCGGCTGCACCTGCCGAGAAAACAGAATTCAATGTAATATTGAAAGCTGCCGGCGGCGCTAAACTCAATGTTGTGAAACTTGTAAAAGACCTTACCGGCCTTGGGCTCAAAGAAGCTAAAGAACTGGTTGACGGAGCTCCAAAAGCCGTAAAAGAGGGCATTTCTAAAGAAGAGGCTGAAAGCATGAAAGCCAAATTGGAAGAAGCTGGAGCTGAGGTTGAACTACAGTAAGCGTATAATTTATTCTCCCCAACGGGAGACTGGAAGACCTGCCATAAAAATGACAGGTCTATTCCTATTTGTAGCTGTTTTATAGTGATTATTAAAATGTTCTTTAATGTCAACACCCTCGATGAAACAAAATATTGTAAACGGCAGAATTAACTTTGCCAAAATCAAAAATCCACTGGATTATCCTGATTTCCTGGATGTTCAGTTAAAATCGTTCCAGGATTTCTTTCAACTGGAAACGTCGCAGGAGGGCCGCAAAAATGAGGGATTATTTAAAGTTTTCGCAGAAAACTTCCCCATTTCAGATTCCCGTGGCCTGTTTGTCCTGGAGTTCCTCGATTATTTTGTTGACCCGCCAAAATACAACATTGACGAGTGTATTGAGCGGGGCCTTACATATAATGTCGCCCTGAAAGCCAAATTGCGCTTGTACTGTACCGATGCAGAGCATGAAGATTTTGCGCCAATGGTACAGGACGTTTATCTCGGAACCATTCCATACATGACCCCCAGGGGTACTTTTGTTATTAATGGCGCCGAGCGGATCATCGTTTCGCAGTTGCACCGTTCCCCTGGCGTGTTTTTTAGCCAGACCTTCCATACCAACGGCACACGTTTGTATTCTGCCAGGGTTATCCCTTTCAAAGGTTCCTGGATGGAGTTTGCCACAGATGTGAACAATGTGATGTACGCCTATATTGACCGCAGGAAGAAATTCCCGGTTACCACCTTGCTTCGCGCTATTGGTTTTGAATCTGACAAGGATATCCTGCAGATATTTGACCTTGCCGAAGAAGTAAAAGTATCCAAAGCAAAATTGAAGCCTCTTGTAGGGCGCAAACTTGCTGCCAGGGTACTGCGCAAATGGGTCGAAGATTTCGTGGATGAAGATACCGGGGAAGTAGTGTCCATCGAAAGGAACGAGATCATTCTTGAGCGCGATACCGTTCTGGAAGAAAGCCATATAGAAATGATCATTAATGCCAATGTAAAAAGCATTTTCCTTCACAGGGAAGACATGGATGTTAATGATTTTGAGATTATATACAATACCCTTCAAAAAGACCCTTCAAATTCAGGCAAGGAAGCGTTGGAGCATATCTACCGCCAGTTGCGTAATGCCGATCCACCGGATGAAGAAACGGCAAGGGGTATCATTGAGCGTTTGTTCTTTTCAGACAAGCGCTATGACCTCGGCGAAGTGGGCCGCTACAGAATCAACAAAAAGCTTGGCCTGAGCGAGTCTTCTGAAACCAGGGTATTGACGACTAAAGATATTATTTCGATCATAAAATACCTTATCGAGCTCAGCAATTCCAAAGCCGATGTTGACGATATTGACCACCTGAGCAACAGACGCGTAAGAACCGTTGGTGAGCAGTTGTATGCCCAGTTCGGCGTTGGTTTGGCCCGTATGGCGCGTACCATCCGCGAGCGTATGAATGTACGTGATAACGAGGTGTTTACAGCTACTGACCTTATCAACAGCCGTACACTTTCTTCTGTTATCAACTCATTCTTCGGTACCAACCAGTTGTCCCAGTTCATGGATCAAACCAATCCGCTTGCTGAGATCACGCATAAGAGAAGAATGAGTGCACTCGGGCCTGGTGGTCTTTCGAGAGAAAGGGCAGGGTTCGAGGTAAGGGACGTACATTATACCCATTATGGCCGTCTGTGTACCATCGAAACGCCGGAAGGGCCGAATATCGGGTTGATTTCTTCCTTATCAGTATTTGCCAAAATAAACGGCATGGGCTTTATTGAAACCCCATACCGTACCGTAGAAAACGGCAAGCTGCTTATGGACAAGCCGGTAACCTACCTGAGCGCGGAAGAAGAAGATGATAAAATTATCGCCCAGGCTAATGCCGCGGTTGATCCTAAGGGGCATCTTTCAGGCGACAAAATAAAAGCCCGCCAGAGTGGTGAGTTTAATATAGTTGAACCATCTGCCATCGGGTTTATGGATGTTTCTCCAAACCAGATCGTATCTATTGCAGCTTCGCTTATTCCATTTTTGGAACATGATGATGCAAACCGTGCGCTGATGGGTTCAAACATGCAACGCCAGGCTGTGCCATTGCTTAAGCCAGAGGCGCCTATTGTAGGAACGGGGATCGAAGCCAGGATAGCTGAAGACAGCCGTATCCAGCTCCGTTCAGAAAATGACGGCGTTGTGGAATATGTGGACGCTAACAAAATTGTCATTCATTACGAAAGAAGTTTTGATGAACGTATCCTTGATTTTGAAGGAGACGTTAAAACTTTTAATCTTATTAAATATCGCCGCACAAACCAGAATTCCTGCATCAACCTCAAGCCTATCGTTAAGAAAGGCCAAAAGGTTGTAAAAGGCCAGGTATTGACAGACGGATTTGCTACCGATGGCGGAGAACTTGCTTTGGGAAGGAACCTTACCGTGGCATTCATGCCCTGGCAGGGTTACAACTTTGAGGATGCCATTGTTATCAATGAAAAGGCCGTGCGCGAGGATTGGTTCAGCTCCATACATATTACAGAATATGAACTTGATGTGAGGGATACCAAACGCGGAATGGAAGAGTTCACTAATGACATTCCTAACGTAAGTGAAGAAGCCACCAGGAACCTTGATGAAAACGGGTTGATCCGAATCGGTGCAGAAGTACACGAAGGCGATATATTGATTGGCAAGATTACCCCAAAAGGGGAATCAGAACCATCACCCGAAGAAAAACTTCTTCGCGCTATCTTTGGTGAAAAGGCAGGTGATGTGAAAGATGTTTCCCTTCGCGTGCCGCCTTCCGGCAATGGTACTGTAATTTCTAAAAAGCTTTTTGAAAGAGCTAAAAAAGAGCGCAGCGCCAAAGACAAAGACAAGGTAATGGTTGCCAAACTGGAAACAGAGCACAAAAAGAACCTTGTTGCCGTAAAAGAGCTGCTCATCGAAAAGCTGGTAACGGTTTTAGATGGCAAGTCTTCAAATTCTATCTTTAATGTTTACAGCGAGGAATTGCTTCCAAAGGGTTCTAAGCTCAACCTGAAGAACCTGACAAAGATTGATTATACTGACATTGACCCTAATAACTGGACCAATGATGCAGATAAAAACAACCTTGTAAAAAAGATCCTTCAGAACTATAAAACAAAGATGAATGAAGAGATCGGCAGGTACAAACGCGACCAATTTGCCATAACTATTGGTGATGAGCTGCCAACCGGCGTTCTGAAACTTGCCAAGGTATATGTCGCTGAAAAGCGCAAGCTGAAAGTAGGGGATAAGATGGCGGGCAGGCACGGTAACAAAGGCGTTGTAGCGAAGATCGTTCCTGAAGAAGATATGCCGTTCTTACCTAATGGCATCCCGGTTGATATTGTACTTAACCCGCTTGGTGTGCCTTCACGTATGAACCTTGGCCAGATATACGAAACCGTATTGGGCTGGGCGGGCAAAACCCTTGGCGTGAAATTTGGCACCCCGATTTTTGACGGGGCTACTGAATCTGAAATTGACTACTATATTGAAAAAGCCGGTCTTCCTAAAGATGGCAAGGTGCGGCTGATCAATGGCCTTACGGGCGAGCAGTTTGACCAGGCAACCACTGTTGGGGTCATTTATATACTGAAACTGAGCCACATGGTTGACGATAAGATGCACTCACGGTCAATAGGGCCATATTCTCTTATCACACAGCAGCCATTAGGCGGTAAGAGCCAGTTTGGGGGTCAGCGTTTCGGGGAAATGGAAGTATGGGCGCTCGAGGCATTCGGCGCGTCAAACATCCTCCAGGAAATGCTTACGCTCAAAAGCGATGACATCATTGGCCGTGCAAGGACATACGAAGCCATCGTGAAAGGCGACAATCTTCCGGAAGCAGGTATCCCGGAATCGTTCAACGTATTGTTGAACGAGCTCAAAGGCCTGGCATTGGATATTAAACTCGAATAAAAGAATCTGGAGGTTTTATGACTTTAAAAAGAGAAAAACTGAAGCTGCAAAGCGATTTTAATAAAGTATCAATAGGCCTTGCCTCACCCGAAATAATGCTTGAATGGAGCAATGGTGAGGTTGTAAAGCCTGAAACAATTAATTACCGCACATTTAAACCTGAAATGGGCGGCCTTTTCTGCGAAAGGATCTTCGGACCTGTAAAGGATTACGAATGTCATTGCGGAAAATACAAACGCATACGCTATAAAGGTATCGTGTGCGACCGCTGCGGTGTGGAAGTTACCGAAAAAAGGGTGCGCAGGGAAAGGATGGGGCATATAAACCTCGTGGTTCCTGTGGCCCATATCTGGTACTTCAAATCACTGCCGAACAAGATCGGGTACATGCTCGGCCTGCCTGCCAAAAAACTTGAACTTGTCATTTATTATGAGAGGTACGTAGTGGTACAGCCGGGTGTTAAAGAAAGCGACGGTATTCAATACCTCGATTTCCTTACAGAAGAAGAGTATCTTGAAATACTGGAAACCCTGCCAAAGGAAAACCAGATGCTTGACGACCATGACCCCAACAAGTTCATTGCTAAAATGGGCGGCGAGGCCATTATTGACCTTTTGGGCAGGCTGAACCTGAACGATCTCTCTTATGAGCTCAGGAACCAGGCATATCATGAAACTTCACAACAGCGTAAAAATGAAGCCCTCAAACGTCTTAAAGTCATTGAGAGTTTCCGTAGCGCCAATGTGAATTTCGAGAACAAACCTGAATGGATGATCATAAAAGTCCTTCCTGTAATCCCTCCGGAATTGCGCCCATTGGTGCCTTTGGATGGCGGCAGGTTCGCTTCATCCGACCTTAATGACCTTTATCGCCGTGTAATTATAAGGAACAACCGTCTGAAAAGGCTTATCGAGATCAAAGCCCCTGAAGTGATCCTTCGTAATGAAAAAAGGATGCTCCAGGAAGCAGTTGACTCATTGTTTGATAACTCACGTAAAGCCAATGCGGTGAAAACCGAAGGCAACCGTCCGCTAAAATCCCTCAGCGATATGCTGAAAGGAAAGCAAGGACGTTTCCGTCAAAACCTGCTTGGTAAACGTGTGGATTATAGCGGCCGTTCTGTAATCGTGGTAGGCCCATGGCTCAAAATGCACGAGTGCGGGCTGCCTAAAAATATGGCTGCAGAACTTTTCAAGCCGTTTATTATCCGCAAACTCATTGAGAGGGGCATTGTAAAGACGGTAAAATCAGCCAAGAAAATAGTAGAACGCAAAGATCCTGTGATCTGGGATATCCTTGAAAATGTATTGAAAGGACATCCAATTATGCTCAACCGTGCCCCTACATTGCACAGGTTAGGTATCCAGGCTTTCCAACCCAAACTTGTGGAAGGTAAGGCCATACAGCTTCACCCGTTGGTTTGCCAGGGCTTTAACGCTGACTTTGACGGTGACCAGATGGCTGTACACGTACCGCTGGGTAATGCCGCCGTTCTTGAAGCGCAACTGCTCATGCTTGCCTCGCACAATATTTTAAACCCTGCCAACGGCAACCCGATCGTTGTTCCTTCACAGGACATGGTATTGGGCCTTTATTATATTACTAAAGGCAGGAGAAGTACGAAAGACCAGGTTGTAAAGGGAGAAGGCTTGACCTTCTACAGCGCCGAAGAAGCCCTGATCGCCTTTGACCATAAAGTGGCAGACCTTCATGCCATTATAAAGCTGAAAGCGTATGTACGCGACAAGGAAACCGGACATCTTGACCTTCAAATGGTTGATTCAACCATAGGCAGGGTTATTTTCAACCAGGTGGTTCCTGAAGAAATGGGCTACATAAACGAACTGCTTTCCAAAAAGACGCTTCGCGATATTATCACTCAGATATATCAGAATACCGGGCTTGCCCGCGTATCCAGGTTCCTTGACGATATTAAGGACCTTGGTTTTAAATATGCCTTTAACGGTGGCCTTTCATTCAATATGTCTGATGTGCCCGTGCCACCCGAAAAGGTGAAGATGATCAACGAGGCGCAGGCAGAAGTTGATGAGATCACTGAAAACTATAACAATGGTTTTATTACCAATAACGAACGCTACAACCAGGTAATAGATATCTGGACAAGGGTTACCAATCGCGTTACTGACAAGCTGGTAAAACATTTGTCTGAAAATAACCAGGGCTTCAACTCTGTGTATATGATGCTTGATTCCGGTGCGCGTGGTTCCAAAGAACAGATTCGCCAGTTGAGCGGGATGCGGGGCCTTATGGCCAAGCCACGTAAACACGTTGGCGGCGGCGGCGGCGGTGAAATCATTGAAAACCCGATCATTGCCAACTTTAAAGAAGGGCTGTCGGTTTTGGAATATTTCATTTCTACGCACGGCGCCCGTAAAGGTCTTGCAGATACGGCTTTGAAAACTGCTGATGCAGGTTACCTTACCCGTCGTTTGCATGACGTGGCCCAGGATGTGGTTATCAGGGATAAAGACTGCGGTACCCTGCGCGGCCTTACCATTTCAGCGCTTAAAGACAATGAGGACATGGTAGAAAGCCTTTATGAAAGGATATTAGGCCGTACCTGTCTCCATGATATCTACCATCCGCTTACCAATGAACTCATAGCCCCGGCAGGGTCAGAGCTGGATGAAGAATTATCCACAGCAATTGATGAAAGCCCTATAGAATTTGTTGAAATACGTTCTGTATTAACCTGCGAAAGCCGCAGGGGGACTTGCGAAAAATGCTACGGGCGAAACCTTGCTACCGGAAGAATGGTACAGAAAGGTGAATCTGTGGGTGTTATTGCTGCACAAAGTATCGGGGAGCCTGGTACACAGCTTACATTGCGTACATTCCACGTGGGTGGTGCGGCTTCAAAAATCACTTCTGAAAGCCAGATCATTGCCAAATTTGATGGCGAGCTGGAATTTGAAGGGGTTCAAACCGTTAATTTTAAAGCTGAGGAAGGACCGGTTGATGTGGTTGTGGGCCGTTCTGGTGAAATACGTATTATAGACGTGGCCACTAAGGTATCTATGGTATCCTACAATGTGCCCTACGGTTCACATATTTTTATTAAGAGCGGGCAAATCGTGAAAAAGGGCGACAGGATATGCGCATGGGACCCGTACAATGCCGTAATTCTTTCGGAATTCCCAGGTAAAACATCTTTTGAAAACATTATTGAAGGTACTACTTTCCGTGAAGAGGTTGACGAACAAACCGGCCACAGGGAAAAGGTAATTACCGAAACAAGGGATAAAACCAAGATTCCTACCGTCAAGATCCTTAATAACAAAGGCAGTGAAGTACTCAGGGAATACAACCTTCCGGTAGGTGCGCATATCATTGTGGAAGATAAAGCAAAGGTTGTGGCAGGGGAGATATTGGTAAAAATACCTCGGGCAACATCTAAAACCCGCGATATTACCGGTGGTTTGCCGCGTGTTACAGAGCTTTTTGAAGCGAGGAACCCGTCGAACCCCTCTGTTATTTCTGAAATTGATGGTACGGTGGCATTTGGGGCTATCAAACGTGGTAACCGTGAGATACTGGTAACATCTAAAGATGGTGAAACAAAGAAATATCTTGTTCCGCTGTCCAAGCACATTCTTGTACAGGAAAACGACTACGTAAAAGCCGGCGATCCATTGTCTGACGGCGCGGTAACGCCTGCTGACATTCTCAAGATCAAAGGGCCGTTTGCCGTTCAGCAGTACATCCTGAACGGTATTCAAGAAGTTTATCGCCTGCAGGGTGTGAAGATCAACGACAAGCATATCGAGGTGATTGTACGCCAGATGATGCAGAAGGTAATGGTGGACAACCCGGGCGATACGCGTTTCCTTGAAGGTGATGCTGTTGACAAGTTTGATGTGGATGAAGAAAACAGCTGGATATTTGACAAGAAAATTGTTACTGACCAGGGAGATTCTGAAAACCTCAAGGCAGGCCAGATCATCAGCACCCGTCAGCTTCGCGAAGAGAACTCGATCCTGAAACGCAGGGACAAGGGCCTTGTTGAAGCACGCGATGCCGTGTCTGCAACTACAAGCCCGCTCTTGCAGGGTATTACCCGCGCCAGTTTGGGCACGCAGAGCTTCCTCTCAGCCGCTTCCTTCCAGGAAACGACCAAGGTGCTCAATGAAGCTGCCATTTCAGGCAAGGTAGATACGCTGAACGGTTTGAAGGAAAACGTAATTGTTGGCCACAAGATACCGGCAGGTACCGGCCTTCGCGAATACGATGACCTGATCGTTGGCTCGCAGGAAGAATACGACAAGCTGGTAGCAGCAAAAGTGTAATTTGAATAAATTGATGACAACCCCCTCTCATAAGAGGGGGTTGTCTTTTAAAAGATAAAAGGAAAATTTGGACACGGAACCGGCTTTGCGCTCTTTGCGAAGCCTTTGCGTTCTTTGCGTGAGATTTCCGTATTAAAAACATAACAATGGCAAACAACGAAAAAGACAATAAAAATAGCCCACAGGATCCCAACCAATTGAATATTGAGTTGCCAAATGATGTAGCAGAAGGTACTTACAGCAACCTGGCGATCATTACCCATTCAAATTCAGAGTTTGTACTGGATTTCATCCGCATCATGCCCGGAGTACCCCAGGCGCGCGTAAAAGCAAGGATATTGCTCACACCTCAACATGCCAAAAGGCTTCTGACGGCGCTGGGAGATAATATTGACAAGTTTGAAAAAACCCACGGCAAAATTGAGGAAGGCGAACGTTTTGAAGGCTTCCCGATGAATTTCGGCGGGCCTACTGCGGAAGCGTAAGTCAGTCATCAGTAATGATGGTTGGATAAAGATAAATAAACCCTGTCTCTTTTGAGGCGGGGTTTTTTGTTGTCAAATCTGGACTAACTTTGTAAATCAATTTTTAGGTAATGGCGGGGCAAAAAGACATACGCTGGGAACAAAGGTTTTCAAATTTTAATAAGGCGTTAAAGCAATTACAGGTTGCCATAGACATTACAGCTGACCTGGATAGGCAGGATCCAATAACTGATTTGCAAAAAGAAGGCCTTATCCAGCGGTTTGAATATACGCATGAGCTGGCTTGGAATGTGATGAAAGATTATTCTGAATACCAGGGAAAAACCGATGTAAAGGGATCAAGGGATGCCACGCGCGAAGCTTTTAAAATGGGGCTGATTGAAAACGGGGAAACCTGGATGGATATGATTGAAACCCGGAACGATACTTCTCATACCTACAATGAGGATATTACAGAGGAAATATTTGGTAAGATCGTTAGCTCTTATTATCCATTATTTATGGCTTTCCACGCAAAAATGGGGGAGTACCGTTCCTGAAAAGCAAATGAACATGAAGTTTGGTTTAAAAGACGAAGTGGTTCAAAGGATAAATAATGTATTCGAATACTTTCCCGAAATAGATGCAGCAATACTATACGGTTCAAGGGCAAAAGGAAATTTTAAGCCCGCGTCGGACATAGATTTGACATTAAAAGGTGATCGCCTTAACCTCACCATTATCAATAAGATAAGGCTGATGCTGAATGATTTGCTCCTGCCTTTTACATTTGATATATCAATCTACAAATCACTCAAAAATAAGGACCTGGTTGAACATATTGACCGGGTCGGGATTGTGTTTTATTCCAAAGCGGTTGTTTCAACTTAATGGTGGAAAATAATATTCCTACTTTTGATTCCCCAAATAATAAAAACATGACCTTCATCAAAAAACGTTTCGACGCCATATTCATTCTTATCATTGCCCTTATCCTATTGATATTAAGCGAATATGGTAACGTTGACAAACTGGCCAAATTCGCACTCGTATTTGCCCTGGGTTGCTACTATGCAGGCAAGTATGTGTCCAGGTGGCAACAAAAAGCTAAAGCTTAAAGCATTGTTAAATCCGATGCTCGTGATTGACAACTTCCCATCAAACTTAATATCATATCTATTTCCCTTTTATTTTTAAGCCTATTTTGTAAATAAAAGGCAGTTTGTTTTTGGATATATTATAATATACCACCGGGCTTGCCCCGAAAGTCCTGAAATAATTATCAATGTTCTTTATCATAGACCCTGCAAAGTCAAAGACTTTAATGTTGTTCATGCCCTTTACTTTTTGAATGGCATGCCATATAAGCAAATCACTGGCCCCGGTGTTCTTATATTCATAATTGAGTGCAGATGCTTTGAAGATAACACGTTCTTTTTCTATGATAAAGGCCCCTCCACAGTATATCGTTTCTTTTGCAGGGTCGGTAATGTAGATATTAAAACAAGCATCTAGTGATGAAAGGTAGTTCCACAGCTTTTTAAATTTGGCGCCTGCTGCCGATGTATTGATTTTTCTTTCACTCATCATTTTCACAAGTGGTGAGATATCACTGTTTTCCACAACAAACAGTCCGCGTTTTTCTGCGCGGGCTATTCTATTGGTGACGCTTTTGGAAAAATTCGAGTAAATATGGTCAAGGGTTTCGTTCATTGACAAACAATATGTTTGAAAGGGTTTTACAAGGAACCCATTCCAGCAAAAAGGAACAAAACAGTCAAATGCAGGGCTGAAGTTGTGATTGAACAAATGGACTGAGGGCGGTATTCTTTTTATGACTTCCTCTACAATAATCTTTTTTAAGTAAATGTTCTTGTAAACCTTATCATGCATCGGCTTGAAAAAGATGCCAAGATACTGTACCCATGGAGGTTTTAAAGAGTAGTGCTGCAAGTATTTATAACTTATATTTAAAGGCATTACGCCCACCCATTCATCTTTTTGCTTTACAATTACAGCACTCCATTGTTCGCAGATGCAATCAAGGTATCCGCAGAGTGCATATATAGAATACTGTGGTGATTTAAGTATAAAATTATCCCAGGCTTCCGGGGTTTATTTCATCCCTTGTCAACAACTGCGAGGTTATCATAGCGTTTGGATTAGTGGCAAAGACGGATATTTAATTCCCGGGCCCTGTTTACAAGCGACTGATTTATTGTGCTTTGTTTAAGAAAATTGGCATAAGGTTCATTGGCGTTTTTATCACTGTCGCGGTACCGGCGGGCCAGTTCCATATCATTGGTAAAACAATTAAAAATCGCGAATTTTTCAGTTTTTGAAATGATGGGTTTCCCTTTCCGGTCAAGTGCGAAGGTAGATCGGTGGTCGGCCTGGCTATTAAAGAGTACCATGTCCCCAATCTCAGACAAAATATTTACAGGGTTATCATTTTCTTCAATAGCAGTGAAGGGCGAGGCATTTACAAGTTTTGCCATTTTGTACACTACACGGTGCAATAGGTTGGGTGAATACATTTTTACAAACCTGTCTTTTCTTATATGGCTTCCGGGTACAATCGTTAACCCTCCGCCCTCTTCATTATTATCCTGGAAATAGACAGCGCACTGAATGAGCATTTTGTCTTTGCCTATATGTATTTTCTCACCGAGTTTTTCCATCCTGGTGGTATCCCTGTGCCAGTTTATGTACCGGTTGCGGTGCACGGCGCATTCCGGGATACAAATAAGGTTTTCACCGAGGATATCTTTTAACGTATTGATAACCTTTTCGCTGAATATAACATTCAAAATATCAGGAAAATGCAGGTATATATCGGACAGGATTTCATTGGTATCAAAGGCTGATTTCTTCCATAATTCCTCAGCAAACGCTTTATCAAATATTCCCCGGATCTTAAGAAGTTCATCAATGGGATAACCTCCTTTTACCACAAGGTATCCATCAGTATAGAATGCCTGTATCTGTTCTTTGGTTATTACATCAGGCATCTTTTTTCTAATTAATAATATCTATAAGACGAAAAATGGAACCAAAGGTAAGGTTGGGGGAAGTTGAAACCGAAAACACATTTGAGGCAGATTGTGAAATTATGACGTTGGGGTTAAAGTTGGCAACTTTTGGAAAGTTGTCAACTTATAAATATAACTTCGGGATTATTTGCTAAGTTGCCAATCCCGAGCGTTCGGGATTGACAACTTTAGATGAAGTAGTATTATGGCAAAAAAGGAACATTACGACATGCCTTTCGAGGCAGGAAATATTTACCATATCTACAACCGTTCCATAGATCGCAAACCGCTTTTTGTCCAGGATCGTAATTATGTCTTCTTCCTCAATAAGTTAGATTTTTATTTGTCCCCTTTTATTGATGTATTTGCTTGGTGTTTAATGAACAACCATTTTCACTTGATGGCGCGCATTAAAGACCTCGCAGATTTCCAGGAGTGGTATAAGTTGACAAACCCGGGCCTTTCGGGTGGCAGTAAGTTGACAACTTTCCAAAAGTTGCCAACTTTAGTCAATCAAAAGTTGCCAACTTTGGCTGAACAAAAACTGCCAACTTTGGCTGAACAAAAACTGCCAACTTTGGCTGAACAAAAACTGCCAACTTCTAAAAAGTTGCCAACTTTGCAAATGCCAACTTATGAAGACGTTCCCGCCATCGTATCTCATGCCTTCCAGAAAATGTTTCAATCTTATGCAATGGCTTTTAACAGGCAGCAAAGCAGGATAGGTTCTTTATTTCAGTCGCCTTTGAAACGCAATCTTGTTGATAGCGAGGAGTATTTTACCAATCTAATCTATTATATCCATGCCAATGCACAGCTTCATGGATTTGTAGATGATTTTCGGTTATATCCCTGGAGTTCGTACAACAGGATCTTTTCAACGAAGCCTTCCAAATTGCAAAAGGAACAAGTATTAAACTGGTTTGGCGGCGCAGACCGCTACCAGGAATATCATTCTTCAAATCCCCGTATTTTGGATTCAGGGATTGTTATAGAAGATGATTAACACCGAAAAAGTTGTCAACTTTTGGAAAGTTGCCAACTTTAAACTTAATTTTGGAGCAACATGAATTTGCAGGCACAGAAACTTGATTTGATCGCAAGGCTGATGGATATCGAAGACATTTCCATTCTGGAGAAATTGAAAGAAGTCCTTAAATCAGTTCCCTCAAATCAAAAATATAGTCTTGAAGCAGATGAAGAGGGCTGGTTGCTTCATTCCCTTCAAGAGTCTGAAGCTGATTACAAGGCCGGAAGAGTTCATAGCCAGCAGGAAGTTGAAGCATTCTTTAAAGCCAAAAAACATTAAGAGGTTTTAATCGCAAATAGCCCACGGTTTCAACCGTGGGACCCGAAATGTCATGGTAATATATGACCGTTTCAACGGTTTCCGGTTTTTGCCAACGAAGATAATAAACCGTTAAAACGGTTGTGAAATCATCACTATTATATGTATTCCCACTGATGAAACCATGGGCTATTATGTCTTTCTGGCTAATTGTCGTTTAAATGAATTTGATTTCGATTCGGAGGTGGTTTATCGAAATGGGGGAGCCTGTTACCAACTTTTACTGACCTTGTTTGTGGGATAAAATTATCTCAAATTTTTTTATGATTCTTTATTAAAATTGAATAAGTACATTTGTCAAGCGATCTAGGTATGTAAAATAAGGAGACTTTATGTTACTATTAATAGCCATTGGAATATCAATAATTTATGCTCTATTACGGCCATTCGCCGTTGGTCTAACAGATACAAGTTTATGGGTGGCAAAAATTATACAGTTTCCGGTTAGTTATTCAGAAACAAAGAGCTCAAAACAATTTTTAAGAATAGGTCAAGCTGCTGTAATTGGCGGGTGGTTAAGTAACGTTTCTTTTATTTCAAGCTTATTAATTTATGCTGCAATTATTTTAGGATTTATATATAGCTGGTGGGGTGGAATAGTGGCATTTTTAACAATAAGTATTTTAGGGTCAATTACAAAGCTTTTTATGGTTCGCCCTGTTTCATATTATTTGACTTTGTTATATAGTGATATGACAAGAAGAAAGCTAAATTATAAAAAGAAAAATGATGATGAAAGATATGAAGCAGCGGTTTCAATGAATCAAGACTTGGAAAATATTATGATGATTTATGAAGACAGTAGTGTGAAGCCACCTTCTGCTAACCAGCTGAAAAGTATTTCTTATGGGGATTTATATGCGCTATTAAATCGTGAGCCTGAAAGTAATGGTGGCGATAAATATTTAACTACAGGTATTAACAAATCCATGAGCGGTGACCCAAAAGGCGCAATTAAGGAGTTTAATAAGTCAATCGAAAATAATGGGAATAAACCGGATGCCTTCTCGTATAGAGCAATGGCGAAACTAATGTTAAATAATATCAGCAGTGCAATGGAAGATCATAATCATGCAATTCAATTGAATCCAAACAATTCCAATGCCTATTACATGCGGGGATTGGGCAAAGCAAGCCTTAAAGATCATATAGGAGCTATATCTGATTATTCCAAGGCAATTGAATTAGATCCCAAAAATTCAGATGCGTTTGAAAGTAAAGCTGGCTCTGAAGCGGCTTTGGGGAATTATGAAAGTGCAGTAAAGGATCTTGATAGTGTTATAGATTTAAAGCCAAGAAATGCCGATGCTCATCTGCATAGAGGCATGGCTAAATTCTTTATGAATGATAAAATTAGCGCGTGTACTGATTGGAGTAAAGCTGGAGAACTCGGTTCAAGTGAAGCATATGAACTAATAAGAACAAATTGCAGTTAGTAATAAAAAATATCCAGTTAGAACTTTTGAATAAACTTACAACATGAGAAATCTTAAAGATATAAAACCTTATATTGAATCTGGTTATCTTCTAAAATTCATGCCTATTGCTGATTCTGTATATTTGAATGTTTCAAAAAAGGAATTCGGCGGAACAGTCTCAGCGTATTTATTAATTGAAGGAACTATATTTGAAGGTGCAATTACCCCCGCTACGCTTGAATCGTGCGAAGATGAAATTTTACTTGAATTAATGAATCATATTTTCAGCATTGATAATTAAATGGGACTTTTGAATAATATAAATCTTTATCGTGATAATGAATGTCCTTTATGTGAGCAAACCATGACACCTACGGATAAAAATCCAACTTACGATAGTTATCAATATATATGTAAAACTTGTAAGCCAGATGGTAATGTTATTTGATTTCAAAGAAATCTTGCCTATGGTATTCCAGCGATTTTTGCCGAAAAACCTTATCTGAAAAATAAAATTCTAAATCTCCTGCAAGAAACAAATGGAGATACTTTCATTGATTTTTCGGATATAGAATAGGAAAAGGATTCAAAAACATATTATGTCGCTTATTCTTTTCTTTTTTTCCGTTCAACACCGTCAATTATATCCATAACAAATATTGTTGTGTCAGTACCTGATTCCTTTGATTCTCGTAAGTGCTTCTGGGCAATATTAGTTGCCTCTTTTGCTGTTAAAGATTCATCATAAGCTTTTAAAAGTGATGTTAAATAATGTGTTGGTAGATTTCCGACAATTAAAGAAGTAATTGTGCATCCCAACCCAAGAAATAAAATTAACCAAACCTTCCAGAATAGTCCCAATATTAGCCCAATTAGTGCCGCAATCATTCCGATTCTTATAAAGAAGATGCTCGCCTTGTACAACGGTTTGCTGATTTTATTTAAGAATGGATTATAGTTCATGATTCTTATGACATTTTAACAAAGCTACATAAAAATTGCTTTCTTTATCTTATCCCCTTCCTCTCATATTATTTTTCTCCCTCCCTTCCCTCCGCATTAAAATATTTCTTCCTACCTTTGCGCTCCCGATGGGATGCGGATGATGGAAGGTCCTGTCGGTTGGGTATTGTTCACATAGGAAGGGATAAGCTGGCCTGGCGTCTCGCAAATTACAGGCAGTCTTCCCGGAGGCTTCTTAAAAAGCTCTGATAAAGAGAAACATAAGTGGCCGGTGTTAAATTTTTAGCTGAAAACGCATATTTTTTTGGCTGAAGTTTAAATGTGTAGTACCTTTGCACTTCCAAAAAATGAAGGTTGTCTTCTTCAAACAGTTCGGGAAAGGAAGATAACAGATTTTAAAAGGATTAACAAAAACAAAAAAGGAACGACCCATATATGCCTACAATACAGCAATTGGTACGGAACGGCAGGAACAAAATGAAGAACAAGAGCAAAAGCCCCGCTCTTGATTCAAGTCCGCAAAAACGTGGCGTATGTACCCGTGTGTATACCACAACGCCTAAAAAACCAAACTCTGCCATGCGTAAAGTGGCCAGGGTTCGCCTTACCAACAGCAAAGAGGTGAATGTGTATATCCCGGGCGAGGGCCATAACCTGCAGGAACACTCTATTGTGCTTATCAGGGGTGGCAGGGTAAAAGACCTTCCGGGTGTTCGTTACCACATCATCCGCGGCGCGCTCGATACGGCAGGGGTGGATAAAAGAAAACAAGGCCGGAGTAAATACGGCGCCAAGAGGCCTAAAGTAAAGAAAGTTTAATTACGGTTACGATAGAGAATATAACTCATGAGGAAATCAAAGCCCAAAAAGAGACAAATTTTACCCGACCCTAAATACGGGGATACGGTATTGACAAAATTTGTGAACAACATTATGCTTGACGGCAAAAAAAGCACGGCTTTTAATGTCGTTTACGGCGCATTGGAAATTGTAGAAGACAAGACCAAAGAAAGCGGCCTTGAAGTATGGAAAAGGGCGATAAGCAACATCACCCCGCAGGTAGAAGTAA
>Ga0134126_10001204_pt1 | contig 32881 bp, 26 predicted proteins | sample KB31752_FD_96881 | JGI IMG/M metagenome (GOLD analysis project Ga0134126, IMG submission 96881) | Terrestrial soil microbial communities with excess Nitrogen fertilizer from Kellogg Biological Station, Michigan, USA - KB3-175-2 | ecosystem: Environmental > Terrestrial > Soil > Unclassified ...
CAATACACCGCTGTGCAGCAGACCCTGTCGCTGGACGCGGGTGCCCCGAATCGCCTCGGACGGGACCATGACGATTGAGGCCGCTTAGGGCGGCCAGCTCCAGCTGACGACGACGAGCGAGCCCGCCGCCGACATCGGCGGCGGGCTCGCTGTTTATTGGAACGTATGACTGATATCGCTGCCCGCTGGACCCCGCGGGTACATCCAAGGTAGCATGTCGCAATAGTAAACCAGTTTACAAAATAAGGCCGATGACGTGCGCGGTGCGACGGAGGAGGGACGCTCATTCCATCACGAGCTTGCGCAGCAGCCGCTTCAGAGTCTCGCGCTCCTCGGCGGTGAGCATGGCGGTGTATTCGCGCTCGTGCTGCGGAATGATCTGCGCCACCTCGCGCAGCATCCGCTCACCTTTTGGGGTGATGTAGAGCGAGAAGCGGCGCCTGTCATGAGCAGACACCTCCCGGCGGATCCAACCGCGCCTCAGGCAACCCGCCACCTGCTTGCCGACCGTGGCGCGCTCGACTCCGAGATACCTCGCGAGCTCCGTCTGGCTGAGGCCCGGGCGCACGCAGACGATGGTCGGTGCGCCGATGAGGTAGGGGATGATCGCGCGGTAGACGCGACTGCGGCTGAGACCCTGAAGGAGCTCCACGCCGGCGGTATAGATATAGAGGCCGAGAACAGTTTCGCCCGTCGGACAAAGCGTCCGCTCGAGCAATGCCAGGCGGTCCTCATGAAGCGCGCCTCCGCGGGGCTTGCGCCGGCGGGGTGCGGCAGTGGTGTCGCCGCCGTCCTGCGACGGCTGACCGCCGGTATGTGCGGGGCTGGAGGCCCGACTCGGCATGGTGTTCTGCTTGGTGAAAGTCGCGATTCTCGTTGATCGCGCAGGGTCGTTCAAGCTCCGAGCGCGGCAGCGAGGTGGCGATTGGATCCAAAAAGCACAACCAAAAGACATGAAGAGGAGAAGCAAAGATGAGCTGGATCAAGCGCGAGAAGCAAGATAACGGCCGCGACCTGGCGGGGGAGCCTGCATCCGGGCACGTGAGCACCCGGCGCTCGTGGCTGACCGGTGTTGGCGTTTTGTTCGCTGCCAATGCGGTCGCGTCGGCCGGGGTGTTGGGCGGCGCATCGACGGGCGAATCCGAGCCGCGCTCTCTCTGGCCCTACCAGACTCCCGGCACGCGCTTCCTCCTGGAGGCGCGCGTGACGATCGGCCCGGTGATCGACATCGGGGCAACCAGCTACGGCCACCGGCGGATCATTCCAATCAGCGGCGGCACCTTCCGGGGACCGCGACTTTCCGGCGAGGTTCTCGACCAGGGAGAAGATACTCAGCTCGTGCGGCCCGACGGAGTGACCGAGATTGCGGCGCGCTATACGCTTCGTACGCACGAGGGAACCCTCATCTACGTGACCAACTGCGGCCTGATCGTCCCGGGTCGGGATGCTGGTGCCGGGAATGCGGGGCATCCGGCTCCGCCGGTGCCGCAATACGTTCGTACCATTCCAAAGCTCGAAGCGCCGCGGGATGGCCACTACGAATGGCTGAATCAGGCGCTTTACGTCGGCACTTTGAATCCATTGCCGCCGGCGGAGCGTGCGGTGGTTGTGCGCTTCTTCGAGGTCACCTGAGACAGGAGAGGAGGCATGATCTCGACGCGCTTTTTCGGACTCGGTGCCGTACTCATGGCAGTTGCGGCCTCGTGCGGCTACGGCGGTAATGCGAGTGCGGGCGTTCCCGGGCCTGTGCAGTGCCGCGCTGCCATCGCGGATCGCGTTACGCACGGCGGAGTCACTCGAGCGGACTGGGTCCCCGCCGGGACTTCGATCCAAGTTGGAGTTGCCGGTAGTGCAATCCACGGATTGCCGGCCCATTGCCTCGTTGTCGGCGAGGTCAACAGCCACACTGGTCGAGACGGTATCGCGTACGGCGACCGTTTCGAGCTGCGGCTGCCGGCGCGATGGAACGGGCGATTCCTCTTCCAGGGAGGCGGAGGCTTGGACGGGGTGCTCCAGCCTGCGCTCGGCCTGATATCGGCGCCTGCGGGCGCCGGCCCGTCGAGTGCGCTGGCGCGCGGCTTCGCAGTCGTGTCGACCGACGGCGGCCACGAGCAGGCGGCGCTGAAATCGCCGGGCGACTTCGGTCGCGACCCGGGCGCCCTGGCGGATTACGAATACGACTCGACCAGGCGCGTGACCCGGACGGCGCTGGCGCTCGTGGAATCGTATTACCGCCAGGCGCCGCGCTGGACCTATTTCATGGGCTGCTCCAACGGCGGTCGCGAAGGCTTGATCGCCGCACAACGCTATCCGCAGCTCTTCGACGGCATCGTTGCAGGATCGCCGGCTTTCGACCTCACGGGGGTCATGGTGGCCGAAGCCTGGAACAGCGACGTGCTCGCGGGCATCGCGCCCCGGGACGCGCAGGGACGGCCCGAGCTGTCACAGGCACTGTCGGACTCCGACCTGAATCTTCTGGCGCACGCCGTGCTCGCGCGCTGTGACGCGCTCGACGGTGCCCGCGATGGGCTCGTGAGCGACCCGGCCGCATGTCACTTCGATCCGGGCGTGCTCGTGTGTCGCCCGGGTCAGCTCCATGGCTGCCTGAGCACACGCAAGCTCATGGCGATCCGCAAAGTCTTTGCCGGACCGGTCAGCCGCGACGGCCACCGCCTGTACTCGAGCTGGCCGTACGACCCCGGGATAGCGGCGCCGGGTTGGCGTTTCTGGATGCTCGGCAGTGCGCAAATGCCGGCACTCAATGTGCTGATCACGCCCGCGGCCATCAACGGGTTGGTCCTTGGAGGTAAAGCGCCTGCCATCGATCTGTGGAGGTTCAACTTCGAGTCCGATCCGGCGCGCTTCGCGCGGGTGGCGAAAGACCTCGACGCGGTCTCTACGGACTATGCGGCACTGCGGAAGCGCCACGGGAAGCTCCTCATGTATGCAGGCATGGCGGACCCGGTGTTTTCCGCCAACGAGCTCATCGCCTACTACCGGCGAGTCCTCGAGGCCAACGGAGGCACTGCCGCGACGCAGCGTTTTGCGCGCCTGTTTCTCGTTCCCGGCATGAACCATTGCGGCGGAGGTCAGGCGACGGATGAGTTCGATCCGCTGTCCGCGATGCAGCATTGGGTAGAGCAGGGCCGTCCGCCCGGACGGCTCATCGCAGCGGGCCGGGCCTTTCCCGGCGTGACCCGGCCGCTCTGCCCTTATCCGGCAGTCGCGCGCTACAGCGGCTCCGGCAGCATGCGGTCGGCCGGCGCATTCATTTGCCGCTGAGCTCAGCCGGCGCGTAACCCGCGCCGCAAATCCCACCGACCCGCCGAGTACGGGCTGCGGATTCAAAAGTCCTTCTGATCGGGACCCGCCGCCGCGGGTGCGGCAGCAATCGAGCATAGCGCGGCGGCCGCGTCGCTCTCGTGTTCCAGGTTGAGCACGCGCTCGACGAAGCGCGAGGCGCGTGCCGCTGCGACGGGATTCGCGGCGCGCGAGACACAGTCGATGAACTTCGTGCGCAGCGCGGAGTCGCTCAAGGGGCGCGTGGGCTCGCCGAGCGCATGAGGAACCCGATGACGCAGAGTGCGCCCGTCACGGAGCCGCAGCGCGATCTCGCCGCACGCGGCATGCGAGAATTCCTGATCCTCGCCGAGTTGAAACTCGCATTTGGCCGCAAGGTCGAGAAGCCGCGCGTCTTCGAGTGCCGCCGAGTTGAAACTTGCCAGGGTAACCTCCGGCTCGGTCAGCGCGAGAGCGACCGCGAAAGGGATGCTGAACTTGGCATCGATCGGCGTCCGCGGCCGCCGCTTGCGCGTGGGCGGCTCGGCCAGCATCCGCTGGATCATTCCTCCCACGCAGACGATCGACTCGATGTCCTCGGCCTGAAAGCCTGCGCGGCGCAGGATCTGAGCGGCTTCGATGTAGGCATGCGTGCCGCGGCAGCAGGGCCAGGGCTTGAAGCTGAGCTCTTCGATTGTAAAACGCGTGCCCAGGCCATCGAACAGCGCCGCGGCGTCGTACTCACCACCGGCAAAGAGCGCGTAAAAGCCGGCTTTGCCCTCCAGTGGAGCTTCGAAACCGCGCACACCGCGCGCGGCAAGCTGGACCGCGAGAACTGCTGCGTGGGCGGGGAATGCCTCCCGTACCGCACGCAACGTACTCCCGGCGCTGAACTTGATCTCGCCCGGACAGCTGTTTTGCGCCAGCAGCAGAGACCAGGCGTCGCAGAGTCCGCGAGCGTCGAGTCCGGCGAGCCGCGCCGCCGCGAGCGTCGCTCCGAAGGCACCGAGAATGGGGGGAGGGTACCAGCCGCCCGCCTCGAGCGGCCGGCGCAGTGACAGTCCCAGTCTGCACACCAGATCGCAGCCGAGCGCAACTGCCGCGAGGAACTCGCGTCCCGTGCACGCGCGGATTTCGGCTGTCGCCAGCGCAGCAGGCAGCAGCGAGGCATTCGGGTGCAGCGGTACCCGATCGAAGGCGTCTTCGTAGTCGAGCGCATGCGCGAGGGCACCGTTGACGAGCGCCGCCTGCAGAGTGCCGGCACGGATGTTGAATCCGAGCACGGTGGCCTGCGGCGAGCATGGCTGCGCCCGCACCAGCTCGAGGAAGGGACGGACGTCCGGGCTGTCACCGCTTGCAGCCATCATCACGCCGATCCCATCGAGGATGGCCCGCTGCGTCGCCCGGATGACCGCGGGCGACAGTCTCTGCGCATCGAATTCGATCGCGTGGCGTGCGAGACGTGCGCTGAGGCCGGGATTCAATGGTTGGCCTCCTTACGTCGGGCGACGGCGAGCCGCGGCGCAATCGACAGTAGCGCGATCGCCATGATGAGAAGCACGGCACCCGCAAGCTCGGCCCGGGATGGCGGGGCGCTCAGGCGCGAAGCGGCGAGCAGGTAAGTCGCGGCGAGTCCCGCCAGCACGCTTGCCGAGCGCTCGAAGGGGACGCAGAAGGTGTTCTCCCGGCGATCGAGCAGGATCAGCATGGCGAAGATCGAAATGAGGAAAAGCAGGCCCGCGAGGACGAGGAGGCAGGGGAGCTGCCCGCTCGTCCAGATGGCAATGAACCCGAAGCCCAGCTGGCCCCCTTGCGGTCCCCAGCCGAAAACAGCGAGCATCGCGAGGCTCGCGAGCGCGAGAGGAATGGCCACCAGTTGCTCTTCGACGAAGTAGCCCCGGGTGGCGCGCGCATCGCCCGATTTGGCCACCCGCGTCATGGCGAGGAGGCGCACGAGATATCCAAAGGTGTAGAGCGCGATCGTGGCCATGGCGAGCGAGGGCAGATGCAGTCCCCCGCGCGCATGAATGGTGAGCGTCAAACCGGCGGCGACGAGCGCGAGGGCCAGCCACGAATACCAGCGCACGTGGCGCCCGAGGAGCAGATCGACGAGCGGAGCGACGATGAGCACATCGCCCCGCATCAGCAGCTGCATGAAGGGAATGCTGACATCACGGAAGGTGAATGAGAGCGGCACCGTGAAGAGCAGCAGAGCCGCGCCGAGTCCTGAGAGCGCGGTCCAGCGTGTCGGGCGCGGGAACCTCATCCCGAGGAGATGTCCGCTGTGCGCTTCGCGCCACCATCCGCTCCGCCAGACGAAGAGGTATGTCAGCACTCCGCTCAGGATCGTGACGGCGGGCAGTACCTCGAGACCTGTCAAGGGCCGGCCCAGCGGAGCGTACGGAATGCTCGAGAGCCAGCGAGTCAGCGTCGCGTAGGGAACGTAGCTCGCAAGGTAGAGCACCGAGAGCAGCTCGATCGACATGCCACGGGTAACATGCGTGGCATTCGGAGTCGAGGTGGCGTGCATGAGGGACCTCGGTGGCGCTGGACACCTGATTTTAAGCCATTGCGTCGCGCCGCAGCAGGCTTGACAAGCAAAATGAAAGCGCTTACAAATGCCACGTATGACAGGATCCGACCGGCCGCCCGGGAAGGATGCGCCGGAGCGCTCCGCCGACTTCGACCCGCTCGCCCCCGAAACCTTCGACAGCCCGCACGCGCTTTACGTGGAGCTGCGGCAACGCTGTCCGGTTGCCTGGAGTGGGGCATGGAATGGGTTCTGGGCTCTGCTTCGCTACGACGACGTGCGTCGCGCCGCCTCCGATCCGAAGACCTACATCACATCGGTGCAAAACGTCGTCCCGAAGGTTGCATTCACCGGTCGGCGACCGCCATTACATCTCGATCCGCCGGAACATACTCCTTACCGCCGGGCGCTGAATCCGTTGCTCTCGCAGGAAGCGGTTGCGCGTCTCGAGCAACCCATCCGCCGCATCGTTTCCGAGCTTCTGGCGCCGCTCCTCGAGCGCGGCGAGGGCGATATCTGCGCCGACTTTTCCAGTCACCTCACGATCCGGGTCTTTGCCGAGTGGATGAATCTCTCGCCTGAGGATGCCGCGAGCCTGAGCGCGATCGGCCGCAACTACAATCTCGCAGTGCAGGCGGCGGATGATGAGCGGGTCAAGCACACGAGCCTCAAGCTCTACGACATAGCCCGACGGCTCACGGCCGAGCGGCGCGCCGAGCGACATGACCCGAGCATCGATCCGGTCGCCGCGCTGCTCGCTGCCCGCCACGAGGGCGCCCCCCTGCCCGAGGAGATGCTGATCGGGACGGTGCGGCAAGTCCTCGTGGTGGGGATCATTGCGCCCACGATCCTCATCGGCAGCATCGTTGCGCACCTCTGCCGCGATCGGGCGCTGCAAAGCGAGCTGCGCGCGCACCCGGAGCAGTGGCCCGACGCGCTCGAGGAGTTCCTGCGCCTCTATACTCCCTACCGGGGTTTTGCGCGGACCTGCACGCAGGATGTGACGCTGCGCGGTCGCACGATCCGGCCGCGCGAGCCCATTGCGCTCGTCTATGCCTCCGCGAACCGCGACGAGGAAGTCTTCCCCGAGCCCGATCGATTCAAGCTGCATCGGCCGAACATCGGGGAGCACCTTGCATTCGGTCGGGGCCCGCACCATTGCGTGGGCACGGCGCTCGCGCGACTCGAGCTGCGGCTTGCACTCGAGCAGCTCCTGGCGAAGACCTCGTTCATCGAGCTCGCCGGGCCCGTTATCCCGACGCGCATGCCTGAGATTGGTGCGTTGTCGGTTCCGGTGCGGCTCAGCCGCTTCCCCGGCGCATCAGCGTGAAGCCGATGTCGACGATGGGTTGCTCGATGCGCTGACCCTGTGTGCGGCGCAGGAGGAAGTCTGCCGCCTTCTGGCCGATCACGTTGCCATCGATCTTGACCGTGGTGAGGCTCGGCTCGAGATCCGAGGCGAAATCGAGATCGCCGAAGCCGATGACGGCGATGTCCTCGGGAACGCGTATCCCGCGCGTGCGCAATTCATCCAGCGCCCCATGCGCGCTCCAGTCCGATGAGCACACGATGATCTCGGGTTTGCCGCCTCCCTCGAGGTGGGCGGCGACCGCGGCCCGGCCATGCCGATAGGTCGTAGGACTTTCAAAGGTGGCAACAGTGGGTTCCGGTGCGCCGCGCTCCATCATCGCTTTGGCGAACCCATAGCGACGCGCGAGCGCGCGCACGCCGGTTGCCGAGGCGACGAAGGCGCGGCGGCGGCCGGTTGCGAGCGCATGCGCGGCGATCGCACGCCCCACCGCCTCGTGCGAGAACCCTACCGCCAGGTCGATCGGCTCGGCCGGCAGGTCCCACGTTTCGATGATCGTGATCTCCGAGCCCTTGAGCCGCCGGCGGGCCTCGGGAGGGAGTGTGGGCCCGGTGAGAATAATCCCTTCGGGCCGCCTGCCGATGATCGAGAGGATCTGCCGTTCGGCGTGCTCCTCATGCGCGCCCGTGAGGCCCAACATGACGCTGTAGCCCTTTGCGGCGAGCGTGTCCGTGAGCGCCTGGATCGTGCTCGCGAACAGCGACTGGGAGATCTCCGGGATGACGGCGGTGACCAGGCGGGTGCGGCTCGAGGCCAAACCGCCGGCGAGCAGGTTCGGCACGTACCCGAGTCTCTCGACGGCCTCCCGGACACGGTGCGCAGTCCGCGGTGAGAGCATCCCCGGTGAGTTGAAGAACCGCGAGACGGTAGCCGAGGATACCTCGGCCGCACGCGCGACGGCATCGAGGGTCGAGCTCGCCGAAAGGGGCTCGCGAACGACGGGCCGGCGTGCCTTGCGGCGGCTCGTCTTGGCCCGTGAGCGTTTGCTGCCCGACACTGACATGCAGGGATCATGTCGGCAATCATTTGCTCGCGCAAGACACTTCGGCACGGCGCCCGGATTGCCAATGTAAGCGCTTGCATCTAGACTGCGGGGAAGCGTTTCGGGAGTATCGATTGACTCGCGATCTGAGCGCGCGGATCGGCGCCAAGGTGCACAGGCGGCTCGGGCTTGCCGGGATCGCCTTCATGCTCGTGAGCTCGCTCGATCGCGTCAACATCAGCTTCGCCGCGCTCGGCATGAACTCCGCGCTCGGCCTCACGCCGAGTCAGTACGGCTTCGGCGCCGGCATCCTCTTCGTGGGTTTTCTCGCCGGACAATATCCGAGCGTGCTCTGGCTGCAGCGTGCCGGAATGCACCGGTGGCTCGCGATGTCCTCGACCGCCTGGGCGCTGTGCGCGGCGGCACGGCGTTCGTGCATACGCCGCTCGAGCTTTATGCGCTGCGTCTTGCGCTCGGATTCGCCGAAGGGGGGCTGGCTCCGGGCATCGTGCTCTATCTGAGTCAGTTCGCGACCGAGCGCGAGCGCGCCACGGTCTTCGCGCTGCCGATGCTCGCCATTCCATTCTCGATCGTGATCGGCAGCCCCATCTCCGGTTGGCTGATGAGCATCCGGCCGCCGCTCGGACTTGCGGCATGGCGGTGGATGCTGCTTGCCGAGGCGCTCCCCGCATTGCTGCTCGGCATCGGGGCTTGGTTCTATTTTCCCGACCTTCCGGAGGAGGCCCGCTGGCTGACGGCCGAGGAGCGGGCCTGGTTGCATTCACATGCCGCCCACCGGATCCGCTCGCGCGTCCGCAATGATTGGACGGTGCTGCGCTCGCCATTGGTGTGGGCCTCGGCGCTCCTCTGGTTCGGGCTGTTGTCCGGGGCCTACGGCATCATGTTCTGGCTGCCACAGGTGATAAAGCGCCTGGCGGGAGTGGGGCCGCTCGAGATCGGATGGCTCAACGCGCTTCCCTGGCTCGGGGCGATGGCCGGGATGTACTATAACTCGGCGCATTCGGATCGCAGCGGCGAGCGCTTCTGGCACATCGCAGCGCCTGCCGCATTGTCGGCGGTCGGGATCGCCGCGGCGTGCGCGGCCGGTGGGGGTGTCGCGGCGCTCCTCGCTCTCCTCGTCGCCGGCACCGGGCTCGGCGCAGCCCAGGGTGCCTTCTGGGCGGTACCGACCCGCATGTTGACGCAGAGCACGCTGCCGGTGGCGGCAGTGGCCATCAACATCGCGGGAAGCTCTGGCGGCTTCATCATGCCCCACCTCGTGGGCTACGTGCTCGAGCGCACGGGTGGATTCACCGCCCCATCGCTCCTCATCGCAGGAATGCTGCTCGCCAGCGCCATGCTCGTTCTCCCGATCCGGATGTTGCCCGCGGCGATGCCCTCCGGGTCCGCGCCATGACCATCGTGCTGGCTTGCGGAGACGTCGCAGTGAATCGGACCGACTGCGCATCGATGTTCGCAGGGTGTCGCAATGTGCTTCAGGGTGCCGACCTCTGCATCGGACAGCTCGAGGCGCCAGTGAGCGACCGCGGCGCCCGGGTGCCGAATGCACGCCTTGCGATGCGCTCGCCCGTGGCTGCGGCACGGGCACTGCACGAGGCCGGATACGCCATGGTGTCGTGCGCCGGCAATCACTGCCTCGACTTCGGCTACGAGGCGCTCAGCGATACGTTGCTTCATTTGCGCGCGGCCGGTGTCGAGTCATGCGGCACCGGAGAGACTCTCGACCTGGCGCTCGAGCCTGCCTACCGCATGGCGGGAAACCTTCGGGTGGCGCTGATCGCGGCCTGCTCGATCCTGCCCGAGGGTTATGCGGCGCGGCCCGACAGGCCGGGCTGTGCGCCCTTGCGGGCTGTCACCGTTCATGAGCCCATTGAGCCCGATCAGCCCGGCACGCCGCCACACACGCGCACTTTTCTCGACGAGGGTGGTCTTGCCGCTCTGGTCGCGGCCATTCGCAAGGCCCGCGCCGCCGCCGATCGGGTGTTGGTCTCACTGCACTGGGGAATCCACATGGTGCCCTTCGTGCTCGCCGACTACCAGCGCGCCGCGGCTCATGCGCTGATCGACGCCGGCGCCGATGCCATCCTTGGCCATCATCCGCACCTGCTGAAAGGAATCGAGCTCTATCGCGGGCGGCCGGTTTTCTACAGTCTCGGCAACTTCGCCATCGAGCAGCCGCATCTCTGGGATCCGACCATTCTCCAGGCACCGTCCTTCAGGCATCTGCTGAGCCTCAATCCCGAGTGGGACCTCACCCGTAAGTACATGCTGCCGGAAAACACGCGGCCGACGGGTCTCGCGAAGCTCGTGCTCGATGAAGGCGGGGCGCTTCAGTCGCGTTTCCTTCCGGCGTGGATCACGGAGGACAGTTCGCCCCAAATGCTGTGCGCGAGCGACCCGCGGTTTTCCAAAGTGAGGGTATTCCTCGAAGAGAGCAGCCGCGCCGCAGGATTCGACACGCACTTCGATGTCGATGGGGACGAGCTCATCGTGACCTGAAGCGTCGGGAAGCTCGTGGGCGCTGCCGATCTCAGGCAATCGGCAAACTTCAGTAGACCAGGCTCACATCGACACGGCGTCGCGATGGCTCGGCAAGCCCCGGCGTATCCACGAGGGGCGCCGGATTGACACGCCATGTCACGTGCAGTTCTCGCCGGGTGGCGCCGAGCCGGCGAAGGGCCAACGCCACCATCTCGGCGCGCGCCCGGGCGAGCTGCGGCTTTTCGGCGAGCCGCTCCCCCGAGATGCTCCGGGTCCTGGCAACCGCGTAGCCTGTTACTTCGACCCGGCGCGGCCGACTCGCGCGGATGTAACGGCCGATCTCATCCAGGATGACCTCGCTGTACTGGTACTGGAGGAAGTCGGAGCCAAAGCCGAACTCTATGCTCCAGGTGCGCGGCAGGTATGGCGGCGGGGGAGGCCGCTCCGCCACATCCGCCGGCGGCAGCACGAGCTTGGGGTCGAGAACGAAACGTCGTCCGGGGTAGGTCTCCGCGGGCAGCATGAAGGCCGGGCAACTCGTCTCGAGCACCGACACGACTACGGGACGCAGCACGACCCCGCCACACGCGGGGCCCGCTTGCTGCGGGCGATCCGGAGCATCGAGGCGGCCCTCGACGAGCACCTGATGGCCGATCTGAGGCTTGGTCCGGCCGAGACTGATGTCGTAGCGGACGCCGTCAATGGGGTCCGTGGCGAGCCAACACCCGGACTTACGCCCGCTGTTCGTGTCGCGATAGACGGGGCAGCCGACGAATGCGCGTCCGGCATCGCTCGCCGGCGGCTGCGCGAAAGCGAGGCAGCTCCAGCACGCGAGGCCCGCAAGGCTCGCCAGCTCTGCAAAAGAGCGCGCTTGCCGACTCATCTACAGCACGCTCAGCAAGTGCACGAGGTCTTCCTTGTCCTGCTCGCTGAAGCCGATATGGTAACGGCGGTCGTAAAAGTCCACGACGTCGCGCAGCGTGCCCGCCGAGCCGTTCGAGAAGTAAGGCGCCCTTGCCGCGAGGCCACGCATGTCCTGAATGGTGATCCTGCCGATATCGGCGCATTTGCCCGTGGTCAAAGCGAGCCCCGGGTCGTGCGTGTACACGACGCGTCCGAGGAAGGGTTGCGGCGGGTACTTCGGGTCGCAGGTGAGCTTGAAGAGCGGTAAGTCCGGCGCGGGGTCGGCAAAGGGCTCGTTGGTCGTGCCGAGATCGACCTGGCCGGGTGCGACATCCATGCCCGTGCGCGTCATGTTGTGGCAGAAGCTACAGGTATTGCGCGTGGGATTGCCGAAGTTCATGGAGTTGAGTCCCGCCGAATCCGCGATCAGGAAGGTGCGGTTGTTGAAGATGTCGATGCCGCGGATGACGGAGGCGCGGAAAGCCCGTTGCGCGGGCGTTTCGTGCGGGCCGCTGTCATGCTTCCAGCTGGCGAATTCTGCCCACTGCGGGTCGCGGGGGCTGTCGAGGACCGCCGCCTTGCCGGCGGCGAGGGCGTCGGGGCCGCCTTGTGCGCCGTCAGTAAGCGAGCCGCCCGCCCGATCGGCGCTCTGCGCCACGTAAACATGAGACTCGAAGTCGATGATCTGCCGCATTTGCACGGCATCGAGCGGCCCATGACGCTGAAGATGAGTGCGCAGCGCATCCAGCGCCTGCTCCTCGAGCGTACGCGCGCGCCGATCGGCAAGGAGATTGCCCGCATAGCGCCGCCCCGTCTGCGGATCGATGGCAAGGGGCAGGCCGCTCTTCGGATCGAAGGCGAAGCCGTATGAAATCACGTACTTGAGGTTGGCGGGCAGCCGCGGCCGGCGATACACCGACACCATCGGGTGTGCACTGCCGAGCCCATACACGGGATCGAGATTGCACGCGGTGGGATCGTGCATCACTTCGATCGTGAACTGCGGGGCGATCGTGCCGCCATCGGGCGCACGCGGTGGCCAGGGGCGCGCGATGCGAAAGAGTCCTCGGGTCAGCAACAGGGAATGCGAGGCGGCGAGCTCCTGTGGCTGCGACGGACAGTTCGAGCCATCGACGGCCGCGAAGATCGGGTCCTTACCATGGGTCTGCACCCATCGCGCCTCGAGGCTCTTTGCCGATACGCTCATCCCGTCGGCCGGCTGATGACAGGTAATGCACGCGCGGCCGTTGTGGCCGAGTGCGGTGAAGAAAGGATGTCCTCGCGTATCGACTGGCCCGCCGAGGTGGATGACCGTCACGACGCCCGTCGCATCCGGGTAGGTCGCACGCTCGGGAAAGACGCGGTTGGAGTTAGCGGTCCACCAGCCGAGGGCCCCCAGCAGCTCGGAATCACCGGCTCGAGCGTACGCGCCGGAAAGAAAAAGCACGCAGGCCCCCAGTCCGATGAGCAGAGAAGGGCCAAAGCGAGCGCTGGACACGGTCAGTCGACTCCCGGACATTTTTCGGATGCGTCGGTTCGCAATCAGTCTAGCGAGCCGCCGGCGCCCTGTGCAAGCGCTTACATTTGTGTCGGGCGCACGATTTGCGCACAATGCCGCTCCATGGTCATCGATCCCCTGAAGGGTTTACCCGGGTACGCGCTGCGCCGGGTCTCGGCGGCGTTCATGGCCGAACTGGCCTCGCGTCTGGCGGTGCTCGACCTGCGCCCCGCCGAGGCGACGGTGCTCCTCGTCATCGGGGTGAATCCCGGAATCACGCAAAGCGATGTCGGGCGGCTGCTCGACATCGTGAGCGCGAACATGACTCCCCTCACGGCTCGACTCGCGAGCCGCGACCTCATAGACCGTGAGCCTGTCGACGGACGCTCCCATGGCCTGACACTCTCCGAGTCGGGCCGGCGCCTGATGCAGAAGGCCAGAAAAATCATGGAGGGACTGGAGAGCGAGCTGCTCGAGCGCATTCCGGCGACGCAGCGCGCCGCGTTCCTGAGCGCTCTCGCTGCGCTTGCGACGGGGGCGGAGAGTTGAAAGCCGGGGCGGTGGCTTCCGCGGGCGCCGGTCCTCGCGAGCATGCCATGGTCGGCATCATGTTCGCGACCTGGGGCGTCGTGTTCCTCGATCGGATGTCGCTGCTCTATCTCGCGCCCTATCTCGCTCCCGATCTGCATCTCGACAATGCGCAGATCGGCCTGCTGGCAGGCGTGGTTGCGGTGACCTGGGCCGTCTCGGCGCTCGTCTTCGGCGCCATCTCGGATCGGGTCGGGCGCAAAGCCGTGCTCGTTCCGATGGTCGTGCTCTTCTCGGTCATCTCCGCCGCGAGCGCCTTCGCGCAGAGCTTCGGCCAGCTGCTGCTCCTTCGGGCGCTGCTCGGTATCGCCGAGGGACCCTGCTGGTCGGTCATGATGGCGTTGGTGGAGGAAAATTCGACGCCCGCCCACCGGGGCCGGAACATCGGCATCGTGGTGAGCGCGGCCGCGGTGATCGGCCTCGCGATCGCGCCGGTGTTGACCACGCAGGTTGCCGCTCACAGGGGCTGGCGCGATGCCTTTCTGGTGGCGGCGGTGCCGGGATTGCTGCTCGCCATATTGATTGCGGTCTTCGTCGACGAGGGGAGGGCGGCCCATCCGTCGCGTCACGCGGACCGGCTCCGCGCCGCCGATATCGTGCGGCTGCTGAATTGTCGCAACCTGTGGGCCAGCGCGGTGGGCGCGGCGGGTTTCATGACCTGGCTCTTCCTGGTGAATGCGTTCGGGCCGCTTTACATCACCGAGGTCCAGCACCAGTCAGGCACCACGGCAGGATTCCTCATGGGGGCGGCCGGCCTCGGCAGCTTCGTCCTCGGGCTCATCGCCCCCACGCTCTCGGACCGCGTTGGCCGTCGTCCCATGCTCGCCGCGAGCGCAGTGCTGAGCGCGATTCTGCCGCTCGTCCTCTTCGCGAGTCCGCTCTACGGCAAGCTCTGGCTGCTGGCCCTCATACTCTTCTGCACCCAGGCGGGACAGGCGATCAGCGCCATCTGCATCGTCCTCGTGCCGACCGAAAGCGTCCCGAAGCGCCTCGCGGCCACGGCGATCGGCTTCACCACGCTCTGCGGCGAAATCATCGGCGGCTTCCTTGCACCGCTCGCGGCCGGCACCATCGCGGGGCGTCATGGCCTGGCAGCGCCCATGTGGATGGCGGCCGCGGGCGCCATCGTCGTGCTGCTCGCCGCTCTCGCGATGCGCACCAACACTGTCGCGATCAACGAGGCGGGCCTGGAATCACCGGCAAAGTGAGCGTGGACAGCAGTTTGGGCCCCGTGAGCACGGTGACGGGCTTGCCGGAGCCGCCGGAGGGGCTCGAGAACGCGAGGGTCACCCGAATCCGATGCCCTGCGGGGAAGATGTAGGACATCGGCAACAGGCCGAATTGCAACTCAGTTGGTTTGCCGGGCTCGAGCGGCCGCGCGTCGCGCTGCAGGAAAGAGTGCCAGGGCAGCCCAAAATCGTAGTACGGCGGCTTTGCCAGCGCGCGGTCGGATGCGCGCAGCCGGCCGAACATCTGATGGGAGCGCATGGAACCGTCGGGCGCCACATCATCGATCCATGCCAGTGCATCCGTATCCCGTGCGCGAGTAGAGATCCAGACCTTCATGACCGGAAAGCCGGTGACCTGCAAATCGTGAGGAAGCGGCGCCGTTTCGTAGGTAAGGCCGCCCGAGGGTTTCTCGACGAGTATCGGATTGGCCTTGGGTGGTGGACTCTCGGGCGTCGTATCCTGTCCCGGCTCCTTCGGTGCCACGCGCCCGAGGCCATGGTCGGCGAGATAGAGCTTTGTTGCGACCTGGTCGGGCAGCGGCCAGCTCGAGGCGCTCTGCCAGGCATTCTGCGGCGGCGCGTTGTACGTGTAGTAGGTCACACGCGCCTCCTTCATCACGCCGTTCTGAATCCCCTTGAGCCAATAATCGAAGAAGCGCCGCTCCTCGGTGACGATGGAGAAGCCGGTATCCGCCCAAACCTTCTGCCAACCGCAGTGCATGGCGGGTCCGACGAGCAGTTTTACGCGTCCTTCGGGTAGATTGCCGAAGATGTCGAAGGCGGCCAGCTTTGTACCCGATTCATCCCAGTTGGAAGTGGCATAGACGCCGAAATCGCCGGCCTTCAGCGCATCGAGATGTTTCGATGGGCTCGACTCGGGCCACCATTCGACGCCGCCGAGCGCCGCCGCGCGGCTGTCGCGAAATGGGATCACGTAGCCGACCCCGACCTCCGGCGCGTCGATGTTGCTTTTGTGCTCGGCAAGGGCTCGAGCCAACTCCGCGGCTCCATCCGGGCCATCGACCGGTGCGGCGGTCCTGTCGCGGTCCGCCGTGCTCGCCTGCGAGGGCGGCAGGAACGGCCGCAGCGGCACGCCCCCGATGACGAGGAACGAGTAACTGTCGAACGTGGAGCTCATGGGAAAGATCGCCTTCAGCGCCGGCGGCCGGGTGGTCGCGGCCTGCATCTGGCTGCCGCCGGTTGCCGAGCAGCCCCACATGCCGATACGCCCGTTGCTCCAGGGCTGCCCGGCGAACCATTCCGTCATGTCATAGGCATCGGTGCTCGCCGCGGGGAGGTACTCGCCGAAATTGAACACCTCGTTCCTGCCGAAGGAGGCGTAGAGGCCGCGGAAATCGACGAGAGCGACGTTGTAGCCGTACTTCACCAGCTGCAGCGCAAATCCCGGATAGGCGCTCGCCGAAGAGGCGCCGTCGAGGCCGGCGCGCCGGTTGTAGGGAGTGTTCATCCACACTACCGGCAGCCTGGTTTGCGCGAGCACCCCGTGCAGGGTGGGCCGGAAGAGATCGACCGCCAGCTTCGTGCCGTCACGTACCGGGACATAGAAGGAGGTCCTTTCATAGCCGTCGTACAGGACGGGCGCGTACCCGGAATAGTACCCAGGCGCAGAGATTTTCGGCGCGGCGCCGGCATGTGCTGCGTGTGCGGTGGGAAGGGGCTGGGCCAGGCTCAGGACGGCCAGCGTAAGCACTGATTTGACGGTCGAATTCAACATGAACAGCTCCCCGGTTTGCTTTTGCTAGAGATCGCCACTGTCTCTGCCGTTGGCGCAATCGACGCGGCCGCTTGCCTGGAGGCTGGCCGCCAGTTTGCGGGCGTACTCGAATACGGCGAGCCCGTCGATTCCGTATGCGCTCAGCTGAGCCGCGCTGCGCCGGGCTTCGCGGTTATAGAGGTCGTCGAAGCGAGCCTGCTCATCGGGCGTGTCAGCAGAGAAGCGCACTCCCTGTCGCTCGCCGAAATACCTACCGGCGCGGACGGCAGCCTCGATCTGCCGCGCCATGGCCGCCTCCCACACGCCGCCAGACTCGGTGAGCAGCGCCCGGTCGGCGCCGGAGAGAGCGTTCCAGCGGCGCTCTCCGATGGCGCGCGCGGGGTAAGCGCCGCGGGGAATCTGCAGTCCCCAGTAGTAGTGCGCCACCTCGGCGAAGCGCAGCGAGAGGAGCGTGTCGGGCGGGGCGATCACCCCATCGAGAACCCCCTTGGCGAGCCCGGAGTACACCTGCTCCATGGGCATGTCGACCGGGTCGGCGCCCAACTCGCGCAGCACGCCGACGAGCTCCACAGGTACCCGAATCCGCAGCCCTCTCAGGTCCGCGAGCCCATGCACGGGCCGCGTGCGGGTGAGAACGCCAGGAAGGGAGCCGCCCTGCACCGCGAGGACGTGCAAACCGCGAAGCTCCTCGTGAAAAGCCGGAAATCTCCCGGCGAGACAGTCATAAAGCGCGACCTGCTGGCCTATCGTGGCCGCGCCCGCGTAGAAGGCGGTCTGAGAGCGAATCAGCTGCACTCCCCCCAACTCATAGATGGGCGTGATGAGACCGATATCCGCGACCCCATGGCGCAGCTCGATGATGGATGCGTCGGAGGAGAGGAGCGTGCCGGACCAGAGCGGGCGGATCCGCAACCGGCCACCGGAGCGCCTCTGTACCCAGTCGAGCCATACCTGGTCCGCCCTGCTGAAGGGGTGATCGGGAGCATATGGGCTTGCGTAGATCAATGTCGTAACGCCCGTCGCGGCCTGCTGCCGGCAGGCGCAGAGGAGAATCGCGAGCAGCGACGACAGCAGCAATCGTGACGCGCGCGTGCGGCTCATAACAGCCTGGCGCCCGCGAGAAATTCGCCTACGCGTGCCACGAACTGCTCGCGATCCCATCCCGCGGATGCGACCATGTCGGCGCTCACGGTCAGGGTCGGCACTCCGGCCGTTTCGAGCGCCGAAGCGGTGAGATAAACGCCCGACTGCGACAGGCGATTGCCTGGCGGCATGAGAATGAGCGCGGCGTCGATGTCGCAACGCTCGGCCTCGCTCACCATCCATGCATTCATCCATGGTGGCAGGTGCAGGACCTCGTTCATCGAGCAGATGCGGCTCGCGAGCGCGTGCAGAGGCCTCCCCTGCAGCTCGCGCAGGTACTGAGGCCCGGCAAACGGCATGTACATCGACCATACGAATACTGCGCCGTAGCGCTCCTCGAGCGCGCGATAGAGCCCGGTGTCGTGCCAGAGACCCGCGCCGATCCACATGAGGCGCACCCGTTCGGTCGCACAGACAGCCTGGCCCGTCCTGACTCGCTCGATGACCTCGTCGCGGAATCGGCGGGCATGGGCGACCGCCCAGTCGGAGCCGCGATGCCACTGCGGGATCATGGTGTTGGTCATCTGATCGGTGATGGCGACCGGGCACGGCCGCGTGGCCCCGATGAGTTGCGCGGCCTCGGCGATGTAGCTTTCCTGCTCGTTGATCCGTTCCATCAACGCGCCGAGGCGGCCTTCATCGAAGCGCCGGGCGGATCTGCTCTCGAGAAGCGCGATCAGGGAGCGCATCTCCGCTACCAGAAGCTCGATGCGACCGGCCTCGTACACCTCGAGCCACCTGTCGTACGAGTGCGCGTACCACTCGAGGTCTTTGTGACGCCACGCGGGGGCTTCGAGCGCGAAGAATTCGCTGCCGAGCGCCTTGGCCCAGAGCGTGAATACGTGCTGGATGCAGTCGCACGTGAGCCGCGCGACGAGCGCGATGGGCCGAGGCAGTCCGCCCCAGGGGGCCGTGGACGGGTCTGCGGCCAGCGTGCAGGCGAGCCCGAGCGTGCAGTAGCGGCAGCTGCTGCTCGGATACCCATGACGCTCGAGGGCTGCGAAATACGGCCCCGACAGCTGCTTTGCCGCAAGGTATGCGGCCCACCACTGGTTGGTGATGAGCGGAATGTCCATCGCATGGAAGATCTCGTGCGGCGTATCCGCCTGTGCGACGACGAAAGGCTCGCCGTCGTCGATGACACGCCGGCGCAGCTCGCGCACGAATTCACGCTGATATCCCGTCGCAGCGCTCGTACAGGCGAGATCCCTGCGCATCGCGGGCTCGCGATTCATCGGAAGACTCCCTGCGCTTCGAGCTCGTCGAACCGTTCGGGATCGATCCCCGCGAGCTGCAGCGCGATCTCGCGGGTGTGCTCGCCGAGGCGCGGCGCGCGGAAAGGCTCGCCCGGGGTTCGCGAGAAGTGCATCGGCGTGCGCAGGTGAGGGAAGGCGCCGAGCAGCGGATGGTCGAGGATGACCAGAGGCGCCTGAGCGGCGAGCGCTGCATCGTTTTCCATTAAATCCTCGATGTCCTGCAGCGGTGCGGCATCGATTCCCAGATGTTGCAGGCGATTCGCGAGCTCAGTTGCCTCGTGGCGGGCGGTCCAGGACGCGACCGCTCCCGATTGCGCCTCGGGCTCTCCGGCCGACAGGCCCGCGAGGGCGCAGAGCCGCGACCAGTCGGATTGCTCCACACAGCGGACCGCGATCCAACGATCCTGCCCGCGTGTGGGATAAACCGCCTGATGAAACGCGAGCGCGTCGGCATTCCCCATGCGCGCGGGTGGCGGTTGCACCTGGGCCTGCACGAGTGCGTCATACATCTGCTGCAGGCACACCTCGTACATCGCAGTATCGATGTGCGCGCCGCGGCCGCTTTCGCGCCGGCGCTGAAGGGCAGCCGCGGCAGCGGCCGCCATTACGTAGGGCACGATGACATCGCCGTAGGGCAGGGCGCTTGGGATCACCGGGTCCCGGTCCGCCCAGCCGGTGAGAAAGGTGCGGCCCGAAAGGGCGCCGCCCGTACCGTCCACTCCCCACTCACGCGCGAGCGGTCCTGTTTGCCCATACACGCTGCCGGACACCAGGATGATGCCCGGGCGCAGCCGCGCGAGGTCCGGATAACCGAGCCCCAGCTTGTCCATCGTTCCGGGAGAGAAATTCTCCACCACGAGGTCGGCCCAACGCACCAGCGGCTCGATGATCTCGCGGCTCCCGCGGGCCTTGAGGTCGAGCGCGAGACTTCGCTTGGAGGTGTTGAGGTGTGCGAACCACGGCTTGTCATCGAGGTTGTCGCTGCGCGAGGCGCCAACCTGCCGGTCGAGGCGCGAAAGGCAGGGGCGTGTGCGGCTTTCGACCTTGATCACTTCGGCGCCGAGGTCACCGAGTATCTTGGTCGTGATCGAGCCGACGAGTGCCCAGGAGAAGTCGAGGACCCGGACTCCCGAGAGGGGGCCGGGCCGCTGCGTGCGGCAGGCCGCCCCCGGCGGGCCCGCCACGCCGCCGTCGGTCAGGCGAAAAAAGCGGCTCGGCAGCCGCCAATGCCCGCGCTCGACCCAGAACTCCCTCGCCTTCAGGTGCGGGTCCGCGAGTGCATCGCCCGGCTCGCAGACCACCGTCGCATTGATGCCGCGCCGCCGCCCCTCCTGCGCGATATCCAACTTGCTCAAAGTGTGGAAGAACGCCGCGATCGCTTTCTCCCAACGCGCCCGCGTTTCCGGGTCCAGCGCCGAGCGATCGTAACGCAGCCAGTCGGTGCCGCGCAGAGGGTTGGGCAGGCCGCGCTCGTCCATCCAGTCGCTCAGGGCCTGATTGGCCGGCGCTCCGAGCCGCCCGGTCATGAGCGTATGAAAGCACCACCCGTCGCTGAGGGGCCAGATGCAACGGACGGTGGCGCGACCATAGCCGAGCGCGCCCCCGGTTCGATGCAGCTTGCGACGATCGAACTGCCATACCAGGACGGGATTGACCGCACGGCTGAAAGTGACTTCCTGCGCGCAGATCTCGACAGTCTGGCCCCGGTTGCTCGCCCCACGCTCGAAATGGGCCGCCAGAGCTGCCGCGGCGGCGACCATGTCGGTATGAAAGAAGCACGCATCCAATGCCTCCTTGACCGGAGCCCGGTCCGGATCGCCCGTCAGACTCAGCGCTCCCCCGAGCGCCGACACGGTGAGCTCGCTTCCGGACCACTCAGCGCGGGTGCCGCTGCGCCCGAATGGGCTCACCAGGATATGGATGAGTTGCGGAAATCGCGCCGCGAGATCCGGCGGCGACAGCGAGGTGTCGGCTGGCTCGTGCGCGTGCCAGCGATGGAGAAGGAAGGAGGCGCCCTCGAGGTCCTGGAGGATGCGATTGCCGGTACTCGGCTCGATGCGCGCCCCGAGCGTGGCCAGGAAGCGCGCGAGCGCGCTATCCACCTTCTCGCCGAGAGTGACCACGCGATGAGCGTGAAGCATGTTCATGGGTGTTTGAGTCCACGTGTGAATGCCGCGACTTCCTCGAGCGCGCCGTCATCAGCATTCCAGCGCCGGCGGGTGAGCGACAGGAGCGGTATCTTCGCCTCGCCCAATGCAGCCGTCGCCGCGGGCACCTGCCACGCCCCTGCCTCATCCTCCTCGACGAGCCAGGAGACGACCCCGTGTGCCCGACAATCGATGGCACGACGCACGAGACGCGAGGCCCGATCGCAGAAGCCGCGGGGTCCGTGACAGAGGGAGTGGTAGTGCCGGGCGAGGGCCCCCATCGGGTCCGAAGACTCGCCGATCATCGGCCCCAACCGATCGGTGCCCGCATCGTCGATCTCCCCGACGATGCAGCCGCCGGCGCTCTCTACTGCCTGGTGCAGCCGCTCGTCGGGCGGGCTCGTGCCGGCAAGGACGAGGCGCGGCCCGCGATGCTCGGGGAATTGGCCGCCGAGCCATGCGGTGAGCTCGCCCTCAAAGCAGTCGGCGGACACGTTATCCGCGAGACGCAGCAACTGCTCGCAATCCGAGCCGGCTGGCGGGCGGTCGGAGCGCCGGAGCAGATCGAGACGAGTGACAAGCGCGCGCCGCCGGTTCCGTGCGTCGATGGACGCCTGCAGCCGCGCACTGTCACTCCATAGAGCCGCCGCCAGCGCCCTGGTCGCGGCTTGCGAGTGCAGGAGACTCGCCGGCCGCGGGATCTTCGCGATGTCGAAAATCAGCGGCACAGGCCCGCTCGCACGGCCGCGGCGTCGCAGCTCGCAGAGGTAGTAGTAGCAGCGCTGAGCACTGTCATCGGCGCGACTGAAGATCACGGCGTCCATGAAATCGAATCGGCCGAGCAGCCACTGCTCGGTGATCGAGCGCAGGTGTGGCATGAAGCTCGGCTCGAGATAACGATCGGCCCGCGGTGTGTGCTCGTCGGCGAACCCGGGCAGCGCCACGGCCATGGCGTTCGCGGCCAGAATCAACTCGACAGGCACTTCCGGTCCGACCACGCCGATCACGCGCCGTCCGCTCAGCGCATGTTGGCGGGCGTGCCGCAGCGGGTCCGCGTCCGCCTCGGCCAACAGTTGCGCGAGCGCGCTCATTGGCCGAGCGCCCGGGGCAGGACGAGCGCGATCGCAGGCACCGCCATCAACAGCGTCAAATGCAGCAAGTCGGCGGCCAGGAAGGGCAGCACCCCCTTGAAGATCCGCTCGAGCGGGATGTCCGGTGCGATACCCTGGATCACATACAGATTCATGCCGATAGGGGGATGCACGAAGCCGATCTCCATGGCGCGCACGAGAAAGATGCCGAACCAGATCGGCGAGTATCCGAGGCCCTGAAGGACCGGTAGCAGGAGCGGTGTGGTCACGAGCATGAGGGAAAGTCCGTCGAGCACGGACCCGAGGAGCAGCAGGACGACCGTGACGATGAAGAGGGTGAGAACCCGGTTGCCGCCCGCGGCGCCGATGAGTCCCCCGACGAGGCCGCTCAGTCCCGAGACGCTGATGAACACCGAGAAGATGAGAGCGCCGATCACGATCAGGTAGATCATTCCGGTGGTGCGCAGCGTCTCGGTGAGCGCGCGGCGCAGCGACTGCCTCGTGAGCCGCCGCCGCCAGGCGCACAAAAGCAGGGCGCCGCAGGCGCCGACGGAGCCTGCCTCCGGTGCCGTGAACCAGCCCAGGGCGATTCCGCCGATGACCAACAGGATGAGCGCGCTCACATCGGTGATCCGCGCGAGTGTGCGCCGGCGCTCAGCCCAGCTCATTCGCGGCTCCGCGGGCGCCCAGGCGGGCCGCCAGCGCGCCACCAACACCACCACCGCGAAATAAAGCAGGATCTGGGTGAGGGCAGGCAGCAGCGAGGCGATGAAGAGCTTCCCGATCGACTGTCCGGCGATGATGCCGAAGACGATCAGCGCCGTCGAAGGAGGGACCGCCTGGCCGAGAGTGCCGCCCGCCGCCACCGCGCCGCTGGCGAATCCGTCCGAGTAGCCTCGCGCGCGCATCTCAGGGAGCGCCACGAGCCCCACGGTCGCCGCGCTGGCGAGACTCGAGCCGCTGATGGCGCCGAAGCCGGCGCACGCGCCGATCGAGGCGAGCGCCAGCCCTCCGGGCCGGTGACCGAAGAAGCCTGCAGCCGCCTTGAAGAAGTCGCGGCTGGCATCCGCGGCAAAGCACAGGTGTGCCATGAGCAGGAAGAGCGGCAGCACTCCAAACTCATAACGCGACATCGTATCGAAGATGACGACGCCCGATTTGATCAGCGCGGGCTCGAGGCCCAGCATGGCTGCGAGGCCGCCTATGCCGGTCAATCCCAGGGCGACACCGATGGGTACACCGCTCATCAAGAGCGCGAGCACCGCGAATATGCCGAGAGCGGCGATGAGAGGCTCGCCGCTCACTGCCGATTCCCCCGCCGACCGCGCACCGCGCTCGCGACGGCCGCGCCGACGAGCGCCGCCAGGCTGATCCAGCGAAGCGGCGCAAACGGAATGTGGAGGATGTCGCTTTGCTCGTGCGCGTTGCGCAGGTCCCAGGTGATCCAAGCGAGGCCGGCGGCTCCCGCGAGGAAGAAGAGGCCGGACAGCCATTCGCCCGTGCTCTTGAGGCGATTGCCGACGGGCACCGGGAGGCGATCGATCAGCAAGTGGACGGTGGCATGCCGACGCGCGATCGTTGCGCTCAGGACGGACACGGATGCGGTCACCAGAATGGCCGTCCGCATGATCTCGATGTCGCCCGGCAATGCAATATCCAAGTGTCTGGCGAGCACCGAGACAGCTCCCACCAGCATCGAAGTGGCGAGAGCCATGGCGCCGAGGACGGTCAGGAGGGCGGCGGCTCGCGCGGGACGCTCCGTTGGCGCGCTCATGGATTCACCGCAACCATGTCGGGGCGCCGGGTGAGACTCAGTGGTGGCAGTCCCGCTCTCTCCGTGATGCTGGCGACGTAATCAATGGTGCGTGAGGCCTGCTCCGGGGTCGGAGTCACGGGCCGGCCGGGCGCCTCGATGTGCATCGGAACTAAACCAAACGCGAGAGCGCCCTCGCGGTAGTGAACACGTGCCATCAGGGCATGAATGGCTTCAGGATGAAAAGGAGCGAGGGTGTAGGCGGGATCAGGATCGAAGCCGAACAATTCCCTTCTTCGACGCGCCCATTCAGCCCGTTTGGGGTGTGCCTGGTCGGGAGAGAGCGCACGGGTCACCACGCATCCATTACCCAACCCGTGATAAACGGGTCTGCCCCGGTATATCTCGATGCCGCGCATGATGTGTGCGTGGTGGCTCACCACGACGTCCGCACCGGCATCGATCGCAGCATGCGCCAAGGGGCGCTCGTAGGGAGCGAGCTCAGCCGGACGGTGCACGATGCCTTTGTGCAGGGCCACGATGAGCAGATCCGCTTGCGTGCGCACGCGAGCGATGTCGCGGCCGAAGTCGGCCACGGAGCGCGCATCGAGCCGTGTGAGGTTCGCGGTCGGGGAGATCGGCCCGCCGTCGGCAGGCTCGACGCGCACGAACGCGCAGCCTGCCCGCTGCGGGCTCGCCCAGCTGCTCTCCGGTCCCACACAGTTGTAGCTGAGGAGTGCGACCCGGATGCCGTCTTTGGTCAGGATCGCCGGACGCCGCGCCTCATCGATCGACGCGCCGGCACCGCAGCACGCGATGCCGAGCTCGCCGAGAACAGCCATGGTGTCGGCGATGCCCGCCGGCCCCCGGTCCGCGATGTGATTTCCCGCGAGCGTCATGGCTGCGAACCCGGCGCGCGCCAGCGCCTGAAGGTGCGCCGGCTCCGCGGCCGGTGCCGGAACATCGGCCGAGCTCTCGGTCCCGCGGCTCGTATGCGGCACCTCGAGATGACCGATCGTCAGATCGGCGCTCTGCATCACGTTCCGCAAGCCCTGCAACCAATGATCCGGGTCGGGCTCATCGAGGATCACGTCGCCGGTGAGCAGGATGTCGAGTGCGCGCATGGCGTGGTATTGGCTACGGCGAAATTAGTTTACACTATTACCTAATCAGGGCAAGTCGGAACCGGTTGGCGCGGTTCGGGTCGCGAGACAGCGGGGGCGAATCAATGTCACATGAAACTGTCGTGGAGAGTGCACGCCGATGCCGCAGCCGTTGAAGGGATTCCGTGTGGCGGATTTCAGCCACGTGATGGCAGGTCCTTTCTGCTCGCACTTCCTCAGGATGCTCGGCGCCGAGGTCGTGAAGGTCGAGTCCCTGCGCGGCGATGCGATGCGCGACTACGGGCCTTTCCGCGAATACGATGGCCTCTCGCCCGCGTTCATCGCGGCAAACACGGGCAAGCGCTCACTCGCGGTCGACTTGAAGAGCGCCGAGGGAATCGAGATCGCAAGGCGCCTGATCGGATCGTGCGACGTCGTGCTCGAGAATTTCCGGCCCGGCGTCATGGATCGGCTCGGAATAGGGTATCCGGCCTGCAAGCAGCTCGAGCCGCGGATCATCTATTGCGCGGTATCCGGCTACGGGCAGAGCGGGGACCGGCGCGACCTTCCCGCCATAGACAACATCGTGCAGGCGACCGGGGGTGTCATGGCCGCCAACGGTGAGCCGGAGGATCCGCCTTCGCGAGCGGGATGGCCCGTCATCGACACGTATACCGGAACGCTCGCGGCGCTTGCGGTACTCGGCGCGCTGCTGCAGCGGGAGAGATTCGGAGAAGGGCAGTACATCGATGTCGCCATGCTCGACGCCTCCGTCGTACTGCTCACCTCGCTGGCAACGCCCTACCTCGTTACCGGCAGGACGCTGCCGCGGACCGGCGATGTCGGCTACAGCGGCTCGCCCACCTCGGCCACTTTCCTCACGCAGGACGGAACCCGGCTCGCACTCGGAGTGGTGCAGAACAATCACTTTGTGCTCCTTTGCTCCGTCCTCGGACGGCAGGAGCTGGCGGAGGACGCCCGGTTTCGGGATCCGGTCTCCCGGACCGAGCCGGGGAACGCGGCGCTTCTTCGCGGAATTCTCTCGGAGGTCTTCATGAGCCGTCCAGGGCGGGAGTGGGAGCGCAAGCTCAATGGCGTCGGTGTCCCCTGCGGGCTGATCCGAGGGATCGACGAAGTCTGCGAGAAGGCGCGCGCGGACTCCCGCGGACTCATCGTGCCCACGCTCGCGGCGGCAGCGGGAGCGGCGCGGCCCGCCGGCTTCGTGAACGCGGGCTTCGTGTTCGAGCACGATGGGCCGGGCTGCGAAGGATTGTCGCCGATGCTCGGGGAACATACCGAGGCGCTCTTGATCTCCCTCGGGTATGGCGAGCCCGAGATCGCCAGCTTCATCGAGCGGCGGATCGTGCTCGCCGGCAGGCGGCATCCCGGGCGCGTGGACCAGCCGAAATTGGTTTAATCCATAAACCAATTGCAATATCGATATGTATTCATTATAGGTATTACGCGACCCGTAGGGGCGACTGACATCGTGGCAAGAAAAATCGACTCCATATCGCGGTCTTCCCGGGCAGGCAGGAGTGGTGCGCGCTGTGCGCTGCTTGCCTCGTCATTTCTCGCTTTCAGTGCGCTGGCCGCGGGCGTCCCGGTGCCGAGCGTGCGCGGACCGCTCGGCAATCCCGTGCAGGAGGGCATAGGCGTCTGGGGTGGCGTCGCAAACTTCGGCTATACCGTTCAAGAGTACCTGGTGAGCGGCCGGGCCAACGTGTACCGGCCGTTGAGCATGGCCGATGCGCTGAGCATGGCGAGCCGGGACAATACGAAGGACCTCGCCCGGCAGGCGAGCTATCGGCCGATCCTGCGACGTTCGGATGCGCCCTTCACGAGCAGGATCCTGGTTTATAAGCCCAGCAATCCGGCGAAATTCAGCGGCGAAGTCGTCGTCGAGATCACGCACCCGGGCGGCGGCGGAAGCCTGCTCGTATTCGGGATGGCAAACGGGCTCTTCCTCTCGCACGGCGATGCGTTTGTGGCGATCCAGCATCCCATTACGTTCAAGGGCCTGAAGATCGCAGACCCTGCGCGCTACGGAGCGTTGCGCGCGGCAGACCTCACGCAGGTCTGGGGCATGGTGGCGCAGGTCGGGGCTTTGCTGCGCAGCGACTCACCGGCGAACCCCCTCCATGGATATCACGTCAGGAATCTGTTCCTCACCGGCTACTCCTATACGGGCGTCGCGACTGCGACTTTCGCGGACTATTACCATGGGGGCGCGAGAATGGCCGATGGCGCGCCGATATTCGCCGGCTACCTCCCGTTCGCAAATGGAATGTACGTGAGGCCGCTCGACGTACCGGTGATCCGGCTCAATACGCAAAGCGATTTCAACAGCTTTGGAGGGCTTGCGAACCGCCGCAGAGACAGCGACGCCCCTGGCGACCGCTACCGCTTGTACGAGGTCGCGGGCGCCTCGCACGCAAATTCATCGCCCGTGCCGTTGCCCGAAGCCACACCACCGCGACCCGTGAAGCTCGAGGAAGCCCCCGGCCTGCCGAAATTCGGCCATTTGAACTGCCTCACGGACATGCCGCATGGCTATCAGCCGAACGATATGCCGATCAACTATGCCATCGCGCAGGCATTTCTCAACATGTACCGTTGGGTGGACGATGGCGTGCCGCCGCCGCGGACGCCGGTCCTGGCGACCGGGCCGGATGGAAAGCCGAAATTGGATCGAAACGGCAATGCCATCGGGGGCTTGCGCCTGCCGGCGCTCTCGGTCCCGGCAGCGAGCTATGGCACCGGGCACGATGCCTGTTTCTTACTCGGATATCGGGTGCCGTTCAGCGCCGCGACGATGAAAAAGCTGTACGGGTCGCGCGAAAATTATGTGCAGGACGTGGAACGCGCCGCGCATGAGGATGTCGTCCGCCGGCTGATCGCACCCCGGGCGGAGCAGGCCATCGTCGCGCACGCACGTGCGCTGCCTTCTTTCTAAAGCGGACCTCAGGGGTGGATGCGGCGCAGGTAAGCAAAGAGTTGTGCGAGCTCCTCCCGCGTGAAGAGGCGCGTGAATCGCTTCTCGTGCTCGAGCATCTGGGCGCGATATTTATTGAGGAAATCCTGCCCGCGCGAGGTCAGGAATATGCCCTGGCGACGGCGGTCTTCCTGTGAGCGCCGGCGCACGACCCAGTCGTTGCGCTGCAGGCGGTGGATCAGCCCGACGATGGCAGCCTTGTCGATATCGAGCTGCTCGGCGAGCTCGACCTGCGCGATGCCCGGATTCGCCTCGACCAGGATGAGCAGGCTGAAAACCGCGGGGCGAATCTCGCGGTGGCCGACGGTGCGGGTGAGATCGCGCCAGAGCGCGATCTGGGCCCGCCGAATGTTGTAGCCGATGAGATTCGGCAGCACTCCGACGGCGATCGGCCGTGGGGCGACTGCCCGGCCTCGTGCCATGCGGCCGGTTCCCCGATCTTTCTTGGTGTTCATTTCTGTCCCGCCATGCTTGCCGGCGCGCTTGCCATTATGCAGAACGCCTGCGCGTGCAGGCAACGGGTGCGCGGCCGGGCGTGCCCAAGTAGTTTAAACAGTAAACAAATTGTCTTGAAAATAGATATAGGACATAGGTATCATAAGAGTTGAGACTTTAAACCAATTCCGCATCAGCGTTTTTGGGGGAGCTATGAATAATCGAGAACACCGTCTCCTGGGGTCCCGCCGCATCGGAGCGGTGCCGCGCGCACTGGCGCTGATGGTGTCGCTTGCCCTGTGTAGCGCCGCTTTCGCTGCTCAGCCGGATGGCGGTAACAGTCCTCCTGGACCGAAGCCGGCATCACAGAAGAGCGACCAGAGCGAGACGCTTCAGGAGGTCGTCGTCACCGGCACACAGCTTCGTAACGCCGCGCCCGTAGGATCCACGGTGATTACGCTCGATCAGGCGGCGCTCAATGCGACCGGCGGGGACACCGTGATCGATCAATTGCAGACCCTGCCTCAGATCGACAATCTCGGTGTCACCGAGGCCTCTCGCACGGGAACCGGTGGCGCGATCAACATCAATTACGGAACGTCGATCAACATTCGGGGCTTGAGCCCGTATGCGACTCTGACCCTGCTCGACGGGCATCGGGTCACCCCTTCGGGGACCAGCGGTTCGACTGTCGATCCGAATTCATTCCCGAGCATCATGCTGCAACGCGTCGATGTCGTTGCCGACGGCGCATCGGCAACATACGGGTCGGATGCGATCGCAGGCGTTGCCAACATCATCCTTCGTCGCAACGTCGAGGGTGTCGAGGTGCGGGCACGCTCCGGCTGGGCGAACGCCTACCACGACCGAAGTCTCGGGCTGGTAGCGGGTCACAACTGGGGAAGCGGCCAGCTTACCGTGGGTTACGAGAACGGCTACCACTCGGCTCTCAACGGCCAGGATCGGAACTTCTTCCGCTCCGATCAGAGGGCCTTCGGGGGTCCCAACCATGAGGTCACGCAGTGTGACCCGGGAAACATCGTGGCTGGCGGGACCAGCTATGCGATTCCGGCGGGCGGGGTGACCGCGGCGACTGCCGGGCAGCTTGCGGCAGGCACGCTGAATCAGTGCGATACGGCAAAGTATCAGGACATTCTGCCGCGAGTCGAGCACAACAATGTGGCACTGACGTTCGATCAGCGCGTCAACGACGCAATGTCGATCTACGCGGACGCGAGCTACTCGCGGCGTACCATAACGGTCAACGGGGCGCAGACGACCGCGCAGATGCAGGTGCCGACCACGAACGCCTATTTCGTCTCACCGCCGGGTGCAACATTGAGCCCGTGCTCGCCGGCTCCGGGAGCACCGCAGTGCGAGCAGGTGGACTACTGGTTTGGCCCCGATGCCGGCGTTCACAACGTGGCGACCGGCTTCTCGATCAACTACCAGGGAACCCTCGGTGTCAATTTCGAGCTGCCGCGCGACTGGTCTTTGACGGTCGATGGAACGGCAGGTCGGGACCATGATCAGGATGAGAACTACAACCTCGACAACGGTGCACTCGCGAATGCCCTCGCGAGCAGCTCGCCGGCGACGGCGCTCAACCCCTTCGGCGGCCCCAATCCGCACGCCCTGATGAACGGGCTCTTCGACAGTCTCTTCTTCGCTCCGGGCTACTCCGGCGAGCAGTCGGCCGAGGCCAAAGTCAGCGGGCCGGCCCTGCACATGCCGGGCGGGGACATGCGGCTTGCGCTCGGGGGACAGTGGCAGCACGACGACCTCACGTACGGCATCAACAGTGGACCGACCGGCCATCAGCTGGTGCTGAGACAGAAGTTGAACCGTCACTCCAAATCGGGTTTTGCCGAGGTGCTGTTGCCGTTCTTCGGCGCGCAGAACGCCATAACGGGTATCCGGCGGCTGGATGTGGATCTTGCGGTGCGGTACTCGGACTACAGCGACTTCGGTGGCACCACCAATCCGAAGATAGGCGTGAACTGGAGTCCGGTGAATTCCATCACGGTGAGTGGTACCTTCGGTACCTCTTTCCGCGCTCCCCTCCTTTCCGAGCTGGTGGGCCCCTTGAAGGGGGTGTTCGTGCAAACGTACTCCGATCCGTTGTCTCCGACCGGCACATCGGTGGGTTATACGCTCGGGGGCGGCAATCTGAAGCTCAACCCCGAGAAGGCGGACACGTACACCTTCGGCGTCAAATACGAGCCGAGCCCGGGGACACGACTGAGCGTCGATTTCTTCGATATCGACTATAAGAACCAGATCTCGAGTTATCTCTCGGATCTGACGATCCTGCAGCAGCCGGCACAGCTCGGATCCCTGGTTACGCGCTGCCCGTCCGCAGCCTGCACGGCGCTCGTCAACCAATACATCCTCGGAGTCGGGCCCAATGCCTCTCCGGAGCCGGTGTTCGGACCCATCATTCCAGATCCCAGCGTCTTCGTGAATGGAGTGGAGCTCAATCTCGGACGTACCCGAGCCGCAGGCTTCGACGTTCAGGGCGAGTACGTCCTGCCGGTTACCCGCATCGGGACTTGGAGCGTGGGCATGAGCGGCAGCTGGTTTACGCACTATGAGGTTCGCTTCACGCCGAACGGACCGACGTTCGATGAGCGCAACGTCATCGGGTTCCCGCCCGCGCTGCGGCTGCGCGCGAACCTCGGGTTGGCCGCGGGACCGTGGGACACTCAGCTCTTCCTCAACTTCGTCAATTCATACACGAATACGGAGGCGACACCGGCGCAGAACGTGGGCACGTATACGACTCTCGACCTGAATGTCATTTACGACTTCGGGCAGGCTTTCCAGAGCCGATGGCTGCAGGGATTGCAGGCCGATCTCAACGTGCTCAACATCGCGAACACCGATCCGCCCTACGTGAACATCCCGATCAGCCCCAACGGTGGCGGCGGTTTCGACCCGAACGTCGGCAATCCGATCGGGCGCCTGATCTCGCTGCAGCTGCAGAAGAAGTTCTGAGTCGGATCATCAGGGATGGGCGGACGGAGCTTGCGGACACGAGTCGTCATCATCGGCGCCGGGCCTTCGGGCTTGCTGCTCGGGCAGCTCCTGTGCAAGGAAGGTATCGACAACATCGTTCTCGAGCGGCAGACGGCCGAGCATGTGCTCGGCCGCATCCGCGCCGGAATCATCGAGGCCGGTACGGTAGAGCTGCTCGAAGCCGCTGGTGTCGGCGAGCGTATGCGACGGGAGTCGCTTCTGCACGATGGCATCGAGATCGCCTTCCGGAGCACTCGGCACAGACTCGACTTCCGCGATCTGGTCGGGCGCGGGGTGGTCGTCTATGGCCAGACGGAGATTACGCGCGACCTGATGGCCAGCCGAGAGGCCGCCGGCCACACGACCGTCTATCAGGCCGGGGACGTAAAACTCCACGACATGGACGGACCGCGTCCCCGGGTTACATATCGGCAACACGATGGCGAGCACAGTATCGACTGTGATTTCATCGCCGGCTGCGATGGTTTTCATGGGATCAGCCGCGCCAGCATACCGCCGGGCGCGCTCACCTGCTACGAGCGTATCTACCCCTTCGGGTGGTTGGGGATCATGGTCGAGCAGCCACCCGTGTCCGACGAGCTCATATACGTCAATCATGAGCGGGGCTTTGCGCTCTGCTCGATGCGCTCCCGCACGCGCAGCCGGCTCTATCTGCAGTGCAGCCTGGAGGACCGGGTTGGAGACTGGAGCGACGAGCGCTTTTACGAGGAGCTCGCGCAGCGGCTGGACCCGGCGGCTGCGGCGCGCCTCAGGCCCGGCAAGTCGATCGAGAAGAGCATTGCGCCGCTGCGCAGTTTCGTAGCGGAGCCCATGCGCCACGGGAATGTCTTTCTCGTTGGCGATGCGGCGCATATCGTGCCGCCGACCGGGGCGAAAGGACTCAACCTCGCTGCGAGCGATGTCTATTACCTATGGCACGGATTGGTCGCCCATTACGCGCAGGGTTCCGACACGGGGCTCGAAGAGTACTCGCGACGGGCACTTGCCCGGGTCTGGAAGGCGGAGCGGTTCTCCTGGTGGCTGACGGCCCTTCTGCACCGATTTCCGGAGAGCGGCGGCTTCGACCGGCGGATCCAGGAGGCGGACCTGGAATATCTGCTCTCTTCCCGAGCAGCGTTGATCTCCCTGGCGGAGAACTATGTCGGACTGCCACTCTAGGAGCAAAGATACGCCTCCTGCCGAAAAGCCCTACGACGACATCCCGGGGACGTGGGTATTCGATGCGCAGCGCGCGCGGGCGGGCTACCCCCTCAACCAGTTCCTGTACACGCTGATGAAGGCGGAGAACCGCAAGGCGTTCCTCG
>Ga0134126_10001205_pt1 | contig 32878 bp, 26 predicted proteins | sample KB31752_FD_96881 | JGI IMG/M metagenome (GOLD analysis project Ga0134126, IMG submission 96881) | Terrestrial soil microbial communities with excess Nitrogen fertilizer from Kellogg Biological Station, Michigan, USA - KB3-175-2 | ecosystem: Environmental > Terrestrial > Soil > Unclassified ...
CGCTCGGCAGGGCTGGGTCCCTGGGACCCCAGCCCTGCCGGGCCCGCGCCGCTTCGATCCCCGGGGGCGGACCGCCCTTCGGAATTTCGCGGTCACTCCGCGCCGACTTGGCCCGCAGTGCCAGCGGCGCGGCCCCCGCGTTCCGCCGGCGTTCACCGTTCGTTGACCGTTCACCGGTAGGGCCAGTGGAGGCGGTCGGCGTTCCAGAGGAGGTGGGGCGGCAGGACGGCGGGTTCCACGCCTTGGAGGGCGGGAGAGACGGCGACCAGGACATCCGGCGCAAGCAAGGGGATCACCGGCAGATCGGCGCGCTCGAGGGCTTGAATCCGGCGGTAGTCGCGCTGGCGCTGTGCGAGGTTGGGCTCGGCCACCTGCAGATGAAACCAGTGGTCGAGTTCGCGCTCCCATTCCGTCGGCGCCTGCGGATGCGGGTTCCAGAAATGGCCGGCGCCATCGAGGGACCACAGGTAGCCCTCGACGTTCGGATCGGCATCGGGGACCTGAATGCCGACCAGCGCAGCCTCGAAATCGTCGTTGCGCTGCAGGCGGTCCACGTACGAAGTGAACTCGAGCGGCACGACGTTGACCGCCATGCCCAGCTTGCGCAGGTCCTCTTGCACGTAGATCGCGATTTGCGAACGCGCGGCATTGCTGGCCGGGACGATCAAGGAGAATGCCACGGGCTGGCCGCCGGGCGCCAGCAGGGTTCCGCGGTTCCAGGAAAAGCCGGCCTGCTGCAGCAGGCTGCGGGCGCGGGCCAGGTCTTGGCGGGGAGCGGGCGCGGCATCGGCCCAGGCCTTGTTGCTGGGGCTGGTCAGGGTGGACAGCGGCGCAGCATGGCCGCCATAGACGTTGCTGGCCAAGTTGCCGCGATCCAGGGCGAGTGAAATCGCCTGCCGGAAGGCAGGGATGCGGAACCAGGCCCGCGACCGAGCCGATTGATTCAGGACCAGCGTTTCGCCGTTCAAGCCGGCGCCGGCGTCGAGCAATCGGCAGCAGGGGTTCCCGTCCAAGTGCGCGAACTCGCTGCTGCTGAGGGCATCCAGACCGTCGAGCTGCCCGCGCGCGAACAGCGTCAGCCGCAGATTCGGATCGGGCACAATCGGCAGGCGCAGCTCGGACAGGTACGGCAGCGGCTTGCCGGCCTGATCGCGGCGCCAATATTGCGGATTGCGCGCCAGCGTCACTTCCCTTCCCGGCTGGTACGAGGCGACGCGGAACGGCCCCAGCCCGGCCATGGCCGCAGCGGCGGTGCCGAGGCCCCAAGCCTGGTCCAGATGCCCGCCCTGATAGGCCGCGAGGAGCAGATGCCGCGGCAGGATCCACAGGCTGTCGAAGAGGCGATCGCCGACGGCCATGGGAGCGGGCAGGTCGAGCTCGACGCGGTCCGGCGCCAGCACCTTGCATTGCACCGACTTGCCGTCGGCGGTCAGCAAATCGCGCTGGGGCGGCGAGAGCTTGGCGTCGGTGTACACCTGGAAGCTAAAGCACACATCTTCCGCCGTCATGGGCACGCCATCGGCAAAGCGAACCCCGGGCCGCAGGCGCACGAGCCAGCGCGCGGGGGTGCGATGCTCGACGGCCTGCGCGAGCGCCGGCTCGACCCCGAGGGTGCGCGGGTTGATGTGCATCAGGTCGGCCATGGTCATGCTGGCCAAGAGTTGCGAGGCGCTGTCGGTGGCGAAGACCGGATTGAAGGTTTGCGGTTCGGAGTTGAGCGGAACGACCAGTTCGTCGCGGGGGTGCGACTGGGCCGCCGCACTCGCAGCCAAACCCACGAGCAGGCAGAGCAGTGCGAGTATGCTGGAAGGCGCATGGGCGGCGCAGGGCAGGGCGCATGGAATCGGGGTTGGCGGCGCGGGGTGCTGGCGCTGGCCAGCGTGCTGGGATCGGTGCTGGTGTGCTTCGCCCTGGCGCAATTCGCCCCCGGCGACGCCTTCACCGCGCTCGAGCTGGATCCAGCGCTCGCGCCGGCGGCGGTGGCCCGGCTGCGGGCCGAATACGTGCCGGGCAGCGGCGTGGTCCACCGCTTCGCCGCTTGGGCTTGGGCGGCGGTGCATGGCGATCTGGGCTATTCGTTGCAGTCGCATCGTCCGGTGCTCAGCTTACTACGCGACCGCGCGGGCGCAAGCGCAGAATTGATGGTGCTGGGATTGGTGCTGGCCTGGGGCTGCGGCGGGCTGCTGGCCCTGGCACCCGCCTGGCTGGGGGAGCGGTCGCATGCGCGGTTCGAGCGGATCTTGGAGACGGGCTTGCATGCGCTCGGCTCCATCGTCGCGGCGCTGCCGCTGGGCGTGCTGGCCATCGCGGCGTTGGTGGCGGCGCCTGCGCAGTGGCTGCCCTCGCCCGATGGAGGTTCGATAGCGCTGCCGGCGCTGGTGCTGGGGTTGGCGTTCCTCCCGACGGTTTATTTCCAGACCAGCCACGCGCTGAGCAGCGTGCGGGCCAAGGGCTTCATGATGCAGGGCCGGGCCCACGGCTTGGCCCCGTGGCGGCTCTTGCTGGTCCACGCGCTGCCCAACGCGGCGGACGTGCTGGTTCCGGTCGCCTCGCTGTCGGTTTCGCAAGCCTTGGTGGAACTGGTGGTGCTCGAGACGTTGCTGGGCTGGCCGGGCCTGGGCCAGCTTTCGATCACCGCCGCGCAGAACCGCGATCTGCCGGTGCTGGCCGCGCTGGTGCTGCTGACCAGCCTGGTCGTGATCGGCTGCAACTGGGGCTCGGAATGGGTGCAGATGCGCTGCAATCCGCAGCTTCGAACCGCGGCGGCGCCGCCCCGCCGGGCCGAGGTGGAAGCGTGAGGCGGCGCCTGGTGGTGCTTTGGCTGCTGGCCGCGCTGGCGGCGCCGCTGCTTGCGCCCCAATCGTATCGCGCGCAAGATCGCGCGGCGGTGCTGGCCGCGCCGCATTGGGGCGCGGCCCCACCGGCGGCCACGACCCATCGCTTGGGCACGGATGAATTCGGGCGCGATGTTTGGTCGCGCCTCTTGGTGGCCACCTCGCTTTCGTCCATGCTGGGCTTGGCCATGGCCTTGCCTGCATTGGCGCTTGCCGTGCTGGTCGGGCTGGGCGCGGCGCTGGCGCCGCGCTTTTCGCCGCTGGCGCGCTGCGGCGGCGAAATCTGCCGCAGCCTGCCCTGGATTTTCGTGCTGGTGGCGGTGCGCGCCGCGCTGCCGCTGAACGCCTCGGCCGGCGCCATCGCCGCGGCGCTCGTCATCCTCTTCACCACCGCGGCTTGGCCGCTGGCCGCCTGGACCATCGAAGCCGCGGCGCGGGATCTGCTGCAGCGCGAATTCATCGAAGCCGCCGTGCTGCTGGGCGCGGGCCGCTGGCACCTGCTGCGCCGCCATCTCTGGCCCAACCTGCGGCCGCTGGTGGCGACCTATTTTGCGCTGCTGGTCGCCGCCGCCATCAGCGCCGAGGTGAGCCTGGAACTGGTCGGCCTCGGACTGCCCCAGCCGCTGCCCACTTGGGGCAACATGCTGGCGCCGCTCAAGGATTACACCGTGGCCACGCGCTGCTGGTGGCTGTATGCGCCGCTGCTGGCGCTGGTGCCCGTGCTGATGCTGCTCAGCTGGAACGTCGACACTTGACCGTTGACAGGTTGACCGTTCACAAGCCACAGTGAGGCATGCTTCGCACCTCCACGTTGCTTGTGCTCGCCGCGAGCTTGGCGGCCGCCCAGGCGGGCCAGCCTAATGCCAGCTATCTCAAAGAGTTGGCGGTGAAACCTCTAGAGCCGCTTCACTACACGCTGGATCTCACCCATCCCAACGGGCACCTGGCGGCAGTCAGGCTCGAGTTCAGGGCGCCGCAGCCGCAAGCGCGGGTGCAGATGCCGGCCTTCTACCCGGGCCGGTATTCGATCTTCAATTTCGCGGTCAACGTGCAGCAGCCCGCGGCCTTCTGCGCCGAGGGCGGTGCCGCGCTGCCCTTCCATCGCATCGATCCGAACACCTGGGAAATCGAGAACGGGGACTGCCGGCAAGTCCGCTGGCAGTACCGCGTCTTCGGCGAGCGTCCGCTGGACGGCACGTTTTTTCAAGTGGACGCGACGCACGCCAATCTCAATGGCGGGCCGGTGTACATGGTCCCGGAGGGCGACAAGCCCAACCCGGTCGTGCTTGACATCCAGGCGCCGCGGGGTTGGAAGGTGGTGAACGAGCTCGGCCAGCTGAACCAGACTCATCTGTTGTTTCCCAACTACGATATTTTCATTGACGCGCCCACCGAGGCCGCACCCGACTTCACGCTCGATCAATTCCAGACCGACGGCAAGACGTACCGGGTGCTGATCCACGATTACGCGACCGCATCGAGCAACGCCGCCAACCGGACGGCGCTGCTGGCAGGCCTGAAGAAGCTGGCGACCACCGAGAACGCCGTGGTCGCGCCCGACGAGCTCGACACCTACACGTTTTTCTTCCATTTCGATCCCGGGAGCTCGGACGGCATGGAGCATTTATTCGGAACCCAGATCATGGTCCCGGCGGGGCTGGGAACCGACGCCGGACTGACGGGGGCGGAGGACGACGCCGCGCATGAGTTCTTCCATCAGTGGAACGTGAAGCGCATCCGGCCGCTGGCGCTGGGGCCGTGGGATTACGAAGGCGAGAACCCGACGCCGTCGCTGTGGGTGGCGGAGGGCTTCACGCAGTACTACGGCGACATCAGCCTGGAGCGCAGCGGCCTTGAGCCCGCCGCGGATTACCTGCGCAACCTGGGCCGGAGCATGGGATCGTCGCTGACCGCGCCCGCGTACCGGCTGATGAGCGCGGAGGAGTCCTCGCTCACCGCCTGGTTCCACGATGCCACCCCGCTGCGGCAGCAGACCAACGAAGGCATCACCACCATCTCCTATTACACGCGCGGCGAGCAACTGGCGGCGGTGCTCGATCTCGACATCCGGCGCCGCACGCATGGAGCCAAATCGCTGAACGACGCCATGCGCTGGCTGTGGACGAACACCTACCACGCTCCGCGGGCCACCTATTACCTTCCGGGCCGGGGCTACACCGACGCCGACGTCGAGCACGCCATCGAAGCGGCGGCGGGGGGGGCGTCGTATGCCGACTTTTTCCGCGACTACGTGGCGGGCACCCAGTTGCTACCCTACGATGACTACCTGTCCGCCGCCGGGCTGAAGCTGGCCTGCAGCGTGCCCGAGGGGGTGAACAGCTACAGCGGCGTCTACCTTGCCGGCAACCAGGTTCGCGGGGTGGCGCCCGCGAGTCCGGCCGAAGCCGCCGGCTTCGGCAGCGGGCAGAGGCTGGAGTCGCTGGACAGCAAGGCGCTGGCGGCGCTGCCGCCGGGGCAGCCGGACACGGTCGCGGTCGTGGCCCACGGCCAGCGGCTGAACCTGACGCTCAGCCCGGTTGCGCCGCAAGCCACGCAATGCACGATTGAGGAGATTCCGGGGGCGACCGCGGAGCAGAAAGCGCTGCGCGCGGCCTGGCTGGCGGGGCGATAGTCATCGCACGCCGTGCTCGCGGAACAAGCGTTCCATCTCGCCGGCAGCGCGGGGGTGCAGGATGTCTCGATCCGCAAATTCCTGCGCTTGCGGGTACTGGGTGCGGCGCACCCGTTCGGCGGCGGCTGCGAAGTCGTAGAGCGTGTGGCGAAACTCGATTGAAGGGCGCGGGGCCCCGCGGGGCTTCGCCCCGCGATCCGCTTGACGCACGGCGGCGCCAACCAGCAGCCAATCCGCGCCCGAAGCGCCGAACGGCATGCCGACGCTTCCGGCATTGATGACGCGGGTGGCGCCAATGGCACGATCGAAGGGCATGTGGGTATGCCCGCAAACGACGCTTGGCGCGGAGCATTCCGCGAAGGCCGGTGCAACCGCTTCCGCGGGCGTGCTGGCGACGAAGATCTCGTTGTCGTCGCGCGGCGTGGCGTGGCAGAACAGGACGCCGTCGAGGTTGATCGCGAGCGGCCAGCTTCGCATCCAATCCAGCATCTCGGCATCCAATTGGCGGGCCGCCCAGCGCAGGCTTGCCTCGGCGGCCTCCGGCATTCGATCCTGGATTTCGCCGTCGAGCGATTCCAACATGCCGCGGTCGCAGTTGCCGCGGACGCAGTGCAGAGAAAGGCCAAGCCCGCGCAAACAGGCCAAGGCTTCGGCGGGCATGGGCCCGAGCGCGACATCGCCGCCGAGCACCACGGCCTCGACGCCGGCGGCGCGCGCTTCGGCCATCACGGCTTCGAGCGCCGGCAAATTGCCGTGGATATCGAATAGCGCGGCGACGCGCATCGGCAGCTCGCTAGGCTGTGCGCGCGGCTTCGCCGCCGGTGGCCGCGGTGGCGCCCGCCTGCGCCGCCGCCAGCCGCGCGGTGAGCACGCGGTAGGGAGAGCAGGAGACGTAGTTGAGGCCGGTGCGGTGGAAGAAGCCAACCGAGGCCGGATCGCCGCCGTGCTCGCCGCAGATGCCGACCTTGAGATCGGCTCGAGTCTTGCGGCCGTTGGCGGTGGCCAACTGCACCAACTGTCCGACGCCGGTCTGGTCGAGGCTGGCGAACGGATCCTGCTTGAGCACGCCCTGGCCCAGATACACCGGCAGGATCTTGCCGATGTCATCGCGGGAGAAGCCGAAGGTGGTCTGGGTCAGATCGTTGGTTCCGAAGCTGAAGAATTGGGCCTCGGCGGCGATCTCGCCGGCCACCAGCGCCGCCCGCGGCAGCTCGATCATGGTGCCCACCAGGTAGGCGATCTTGACTTGCGCGTTGGCCAGCACCTCGTCGGCCACGCGGCGCACGATGGCGGCCTGCATGGCCAGCTCCTTGGGGGTGGCCACCAAGGGAATCATGATCTCGGGCTTGACCGTCTTGCCGGCCTTGGCGACCTGGACGGCGGCCTCGAAAATGGCGCGCGCCTGCATTTCGGTGATCTCGGGGTACAGGATACCGAGGCGGCAGCCGCGCAGGCCGAGCATGGGGTTGACTTCATGCAAGTCCTGCACGCGCGCGAGCAGCGCGCCCAGCCCGGCGGCGTCGGTGACGCCGTAGTCGGCGTATTTCTCGCGCACCTCGGCCAGCACTTTGCGCTTGGCGGCCGCGGCCGAGAGCTTCAGCCGCTCCAGGTCCACCATGATCTCTTCGCGCGCGGGCAGGAACTCGTGCAGCGGCGGGTCGAGGGTGCGGATGGTCACCGGGAAGCCGTCCATGGCCTCGAAGATGCCGGCGAAGTCCTTGCGCTGCAGGGGCAGCAGCTTCTTCAGGGCGGCGCGCCGCTGCTTCTCATCCCTGGCCAGGATCATGGCGCGCATGTGCTCGATCTTGCCCTCGCCGAAGAACATGTGCTCGGTGCGGCACAGCCCGATGCCTTCGGCCCCGAAGGCGCGCGCGGCCTTGGCGTCGCGGGGAACATCGGCGTTGGCCCGGACGCCGAGCTTGCGGTGCGGCTCGGCCCAGGCCATGAATTTCTGCAGCAGCGGATCGTTGGGATCGCCGGGAATGGTCGGCACCTGGCCGGCGTAGATGTTCCCGCTGGAGCCGTCAATGGAGATCCAGTCGCCCTCGGCGAAGGTCTTGCCGCCGGCGCGCAACTGGCGGGCGTGCTCATCCACCTGGATCGAGCTGGCGCCGGCCACGCAGCACTTGCCCATGCCGCGGGTGACCACGGCGGCGTGGCTGGTCATGCCGCCGCGCGAGGTCAGAATGCCGGTCGCCACCTCCATGCCGTGGATGTCTTCGGGCGTGGTTTCAGCGCGGACCAGCAGCACCGGGCCTTTCTTGGCCTGGGTCCAGGCCACGGCTTCCTCGGCGGTGAAAACGATCTTGCCCACTGCCGCGCCGGGCGAGGCCGGCAAGCCGCTGGCGAGCGGCTCGCGGATTTTCAGTTGCTTGGGATCGAAGCGCGGAAACAGGACCTCGTAAACTTGGTTGGCATCCACGCGGAACAGCGCCTCGTCCTTGCTGATGAGCCCTTCGCCCACCATGTCGGTCGCCAGCTTGAGCGCCGCGCGCCCGGTGCGCTTGCCGTTGCGGGTCTGCAGCATGTACAAGCGGCCTTCCTGGATGGTGAACTCGAAATCCTGCATGTCGCGGTAATGGCGTTCGAGGCGGCTGGTGATCTCGCGCAGCTGGGCGAACACGTCGGGCATCTGCTTCTGGAGCTCGGCGATCGGCACGGGCGTGCGGATGCCCGCGACCACGTCCTCGCCTTGGGCATTCAGCAAGAACTCGCCGTAGAACTCCCGCTCGCCGGTGGCGGGATTGCGGGTGAAGCCGACGCCGGTGCCGCTGGTCTCGCCCAGGTTGCCGAAGACCATGGCCTGCACGTTGACGGCGGTGCCCAGATCGTCGGAGATGTTGTTCATGCGCCGGTAGTGGCGCGCGCGGTCGTTGAACCAAGAGCGGAAGACGGCGTCGCGCGCCATGGCCAACTGTTCGCCCGCCTCTTGCGGGAAGGGCCGTCCGCCGTGCTTCTTCACCACCTGCTTGTAGGCGGCGATGACTTGCTGCAAATCCGCCGCGCTCAAGTCGGTGTCGAGCTTGGCCTTGCGCTTCTTCTTCTGGCCTTCAAACACATGATCGAACTCGGGTTTTGGAATCTCGAGGACCACGGCGCCGAACATCTGGATCAGCCGCCGGTAGGAGTCATAGGCGAAGCGCGGGTTGGCGGTGCGCCGCGCCAGACCCTCGACGGTGCGGTCGTTGAGGCCCAGGTTGAGGATGGTGTCCATCATGCCCGGCATGGAGAATTTGGCTCCGCTGCGCACGCTTACCAGCAACGGGTTGTGCTCGTCGCCCAGCTTCTGCCCCGAGGTGCGCTGCAACTGCACCAGCGCCTGCTGCATTTGCTCATCCACGGCGGCGGGCACTTTGTTGCCGGCCTTGTAGTACTCGCGGCACGTCTGGGTCGAGATGGTGAACCCGGGGGGCACCGGAAGGCCGGCATTGGTCATTTCGGCCAGGCCCGCGCCCTTGCCGCCGAGTTCTCCCTTCATGGTGCCGTTGCCCTCGGCCTTGCCTTCACCAAATGAATACACGTATTTCATAGACTTCAGCTTACCATCCGCTGGTTTGGAGGATCGCTGCGCGACGAGCGGTCGCCAAGCTGCGCCGCAGCTATTCCCGCCGTGGTTCAGGCTCGGCGGGCGGGGGCGGCGGCGGCACGGGCGGGTGCGCGGGCGGAGGGACGACCGGAGCGGGATCGCCGGTCGGCGGCTCGGCGCCCGGAATCGGCGGAGAAGGATGCGGCCACGGAATCGGGGGTGCAGCCATGCCCTGCACAGATGCATCACAGCGCCGCAGATGGTGCTGGCGCTCGCACTCACGCTGCTGATGAGCTGGATCCTCCTCTGGGGAGTATTCCACTTGGCCGGCGGAGCCATTCAGATCGCGCCCGCCCTCGGCCTGGCGCTGCTGGTGCTTCGCCTCATCCGGGCTTCAGCGGTTCGGGCCCGCTGAGTGGATGGCTAGAACTTGGTCACTTCGGTGAAGTTGAAGTCCCGAACCTGGAGCGCGGGCACCACCATGTCGAACGATTCCTCGCCGCTGGCGCGCACCGCCGGGCTGAGAGCCTCGACCTGGTTCAGCATCTCGATCATGCTTTGGTTGAAGCGGAAGTTGCGAACCCCGCCTTTCAAACGGCCGCCTTCAATCAAAAACGTGCCGTCGCGGGTCATGCCGGTCAGCATCTTGCGGTAGGGCTCGACCTCGCGGATATACCAGAGCCGGGTGACCAGGATGCCGCGCTGGGTGGAAGCGATCATCTCCTCGACCGGCGTGCTGCCGCCGGCCATCACCACGTTGAGCGGCGCTTCCCCGTATTCGTTGGGAAGCGGAAACCCATGCCCGGTCGCGGCCACCGCGGCGTGCGGGCGCTGCTTGTTCCATTGCGCGGCCGATTGCCGGGCGAACACCAAATTGCCGACGGTGCCGCGTTCGACCAGCGACACCTGCTGCCGCGGCACGCCCTCGCCATCGCAGGGCATGCCGGTCTGGAGCGGGTGGCAGGCATCGTCGGTGATGGTGATGTTCTCGCCGAACAGCTTGGCGCCGACGCGGTCGCTCAAGCAACTGCGCTGATCGAGCACGGACAGGCCGCCGAAGTCCCACATCAAGAAACCGAGCAGATCGAGCACCGCCGCCGGTTCGAGGATCACGGTGTACTTGCCGGGCGGGGCCTCGATCGGGTCGGCACTGGCCCGAGCCTTCTCGGCGGCAATGGCGGCGCCGCCTTGGGGGGCAAGATCGCGCCAGCGGACGGCGCTGCCTTTGGCCCACCCCGAACTGTTTCCGGCCAGCATGGTGACCGAGAACTCAGCCCCGGTCGAGGGATAGAACGCCTCGACGCCGCTGCTATTCAGCAGGGCCACGGCGCTGGAATGGGTGGCGCAGGTGCCGGCGGCGGTGAAGCCCGAGGCGTGGGCCACGGCGACCATCTCCGCCACGGCCGCGGCGCGTTCGGCCGGAGTCACGGCCGCGGTCGGCTCGTCCCAGCGGCTCACCGGGGCGCCGGCCGCGGGCGCGGGCGCGGCCATGGGCAGCAGGTCTGGATCCTCGGCTTGGGCGCGGGTCAGCTCGAGCGCCCGCGCCACCACCGCTTGCACGCCCTCGGCGTCCAGGCGATGGGTCGAGGCGCGCGCGGTGCGCTGCCCCAGCTGGGTGCGCACCGAAAGCGCGAGCGACGATTCGCCGACATGCTGATGGATGGCGTTGTTGGCAAACCGCGTCAGCTCGGAGCGGCCGCCCTCGACCGTAATCTCCACCGCCGCCGAACCGGCGGCCCGCTCGGCTTCGCGCAGCCACCGCCGCGCGCCGTCAAGGTCGAATCGCGCGCTCACGCCCCGCCTCCGGCGAAGGCGGTGCCGATCTTCACGCCGCGGAAGCGCGCCGGTGCGGCGCCGTGCCCGGTGCCCATGGTCTGCTGGGGCTGGCCTTTGCCGCAATTCGGGGTGCCCCACAGGGTCCAATGCTCGCGCGAGCAGATGGCGTCCATGGAATTCCAGAACTCGGTGGTGATGCCCGAGTAGCTGGGATTCTTGAGCATGCGCGTGCGCTTGCCCTTCTCGATCTCCCAGCCGATCTCGGTGCCGAACTGGAAGTTGAAGCGCTTGTCGTCAATGGACCAACTGCGATTGGTTTCCATGTAATAGCCGTGGTCGGTGTCGGCGATGAGATCCTCCGAGCTGAGCGCCGCGGTTCCCGCTTCGATGCTGATGTTGGTCATGCGGATCAGGGGCAGCCGGTTCCAGCCATCGGCGCGCATGCAGCCATTGGAGCGGTTTTCGCCGATGGCGGAGGCGGTCTCGCGGCTTGAAATGTATCCGGTGAACTCGCCGGCGCGGATGATCTCGACGCGCTGCGCGGCAACGCCCTCGTCATCGAAGGCGAAGGTCCCCAGCCCGGGGCCGTGCTCGATCCGGGCGTCGGCGACGACATTCACCAGCGCCGAGCCGTAGCGCAGCCGCCGCAGCTGATCGAGGGTGAGGAAGCTCATGCCGGCGAAGTTGGCCTCGCTGCCGAGCACGCGGTCCAGCTCGATGGGATGGCCGATGGACTCGTGGATCTGCAAGCCCAACTGCGAGCTGTCGAGGATGAGGGTGCCAACGCCCTGCGGGCATTGCGCGGCGCGGTGCAGCGCAACGGCCTCCTCGCCCACGCGCCGGGCATTCTCGACCAGCCTCAATTGGGGAATCAGCTCATAGCCTTTGAGCTGGTACTGGCCTCCGAAGGAATTCGGGTACGAGCGCTTCTGCAGCTCGCCGTTGGCGAAGGCCAGGGCCGAATACCCGGCACCGCTCAGGGTGCGCGTCTGCTCGATGCGGCTGCCTTCGCTGGAGGCGAAGAGCTGGTGCTGGCGCTGGAAATCCATCTGCGCTTCGGCCAAGGTCACGCCGGCGACCGAGCGCAGCTCGCGATCCACCTCGAGCAGCAGCCCCAAGCAGCGCTCGATGCTGACCGAGAAGGGATCGAGTTCGCAGGGAGAAACCCAGGTGGCCTGGTGCGCGGGCTCCGGGGCCAGGCGCAACCCGTGCTGGCGCACCTGGGCTGAAGCGCGGGCGATGGCCACCGCCCGGCGCGCGGTGGCCTCGATCGCGGAGCGCGAGCCCTCGTCGCTGGCGGCGAAGCCCCAGGCGCCATCGACGATGACGCGGATACCGGCGCCTTGGCTCTGGTTGTCGCTGGCGTGGCCGAGCTTGCCGTTCTTGGTGGCGAGGCTGCGGTGGCGCAACTGCTCGACGCGCACGTCGGCGTAGGCGGCCCCGCTGCCGACGGCGGCATCGAGCGCCCATCCGGCGATGTCGTGCATGGCGCTTCCGGAGGCTTAGCGCGCCGAGGCGAAGGCCCCCGCCGCCGCGCCGCAGGCGGCGCGCAGCTCTTCGACCTTGTCCTCGCGCTCCCAGGTGAAATCGGGATCGTCGAGGCCGAAATGCCCGAAGGCCGCCGTCTTCTGGAAGATGGGCCGCCGCAGCTTCAGGGACTCGATGATGCCGCGCGGGGTCAACTGGAAGACCTTGCGCACCGCGGCGCTGATCTTGTCCTCATCGGCAGCGTGAGTGCCGAAGGTCTCGACCCGCACGGAGACGGGTTCGGCCACGCCAATGGCGTAGGCCAACTGCACCTCGCAGGTGCTGGCCAGCCGGGCCGCCACCACGTTGCGGGCGATGTAGCGCGCCATGTAGGCCGCCGAGCGGTCCACCTTGGTCGGATCCTTGCCGCTGAAGGCACCGCCGCCGTGGCGGCCCATGCCGCCGTAGGTATCGACGATGATCTTCCGTCCGGTCACGCCGGTGTCGCCCATGGGGCCGCCGATGACGAAGCGTCCGGTGGGGTTGATGTGGTACTTGGTCCCGGCGTCCACCAAGTTCTTCGGCACCACGGGATCAATCACGAGCTTGCGCACGTCGCGGCGCAGATCCTCGGTCTTGACCTCCTCGCCGTGCTGGGAGGAGATCACCACCGCGTCAATGCGCACCGGCTTCCCCTCTTCGTACACCACCGTGACCTGGCTCTTGCCGTCGGGGCGCAGGTAGGCCAAGGTGCCGTCGCGCCGCACCTGCGAAAGCTGGCGGGTCAAACGCCGCGCCAGCGCGACCGGCAGAGGCATCTTCTCGGGCGTCTGGTCGCAGGCGTAGCCGAACATCATGCCTTGGTCGCCGGCCCCCTCGCGGTCCACGCCCATGGCGATGTCGCCCGACTGCTGATGCACGCTCACCATCACGCCGCAGGTGTCGCAGTCGAAGCCGAAGCGCGCGTCCGTGTACCCCACCCCGCGCACCGCATCGCGCGCCACTTGCTGGTAATCGATCTGGGCGCGGGTGGTGATTTCGCCCGCGACCACGATGAGCCCGGTGGTGAGCAGGGCTTCGCAGGCCACGCGGCTGGTTGGATCCTGGGCCAGGGCAGCGTCGAGCACGCCGTCAGAAATCTGGTCGGCGATTTTGTCGGGATGTCCTTCGGTGACCGACTCGGAAGTGAAAAGGCTGTGGCGTGCCAAGAATTGTGCCTCGATTCGGTAGGGTATCAAACGACTGCAAGCTCGAACATTTTACTACAATTGGGGCGATTTCAGCGGGCGGCGGGCGCCGGAACGGGCGCCAGCAGTTGCTCTTTGCGGTACACCAAGGTGCCGGCGTCGTAGGTCGCCAGCTCGAAACCGTGTCCATGGGTGATGGCGTCGGTGGGGCAGGCCTCGACGCAGTAGCCGCAGAAGATGCAGCGGTTGTAGTCAATGTTGTACACCTTGGCGTAGCGCTCGCCGGCGCTGATGCGCTCGACCGCGGTGTTCTCGGCCGCCTCGATATAGATGCAATTCGAGGGGCATGCCGCCGCGCACAAAAAGCAGGCCACGCACTTTTCCAGACCATTCTCGTCGCGCTGCTGCACGTGGACGCCCCGGAACCGGGCCTCGAAGCGCACCGGTTCGTCCGGATAATATTCCGTGACCGGCGGGATGAACATGTTCTTCAGGGTCACGCCGAGGCCGGTGGCGATGGCGGCGAGATCCTTGACGGGCTGGGCCAAATCGGGCATGACCCTTAGTATACAAGCCGCAGTTCACGGCTGACCATTCACCTGCCGGGGGCGCGCATCGGCGATGCGTCTCCGGGGAGCGGCGAACTTTATACTAAGCAGGTGCGCAATGACCTGCGAACGCCGGACCAGCCCCGACCGCTGAAGATCGAACCCGACTTCCAGCCCACCGCCGAAGGCTCGGTGCTGATCGAGGTGGGCTCGACGCGGGTGCTGTGCGCGGCCACGCTGGAGGAAACGGTGCCGCCGTTCCTGCGCGGCCAAGGTCAGGGCTGGGTGACGGCGGAATACTCGATGCTGCCGCGGGCCACGCTGACCCGCACGCCACGCGAGGTGGGCAAGGGGCGGCAATCCGGGCGCACGCTCGAAATCCAGCGCCTCATCGGGCGCTCGCTGCGCGCGGTCACCGACCTGAAGGCGCTGGGCGAGCGCACCTTGACGCTGGACTGCGACGTGCTCCAAGCCGACGGCGGCACGCGCACGGCCTCCATCTGCGGCGCCTTCGTCGCGCTGGCGATGGCGCTGCAGCGGCTGGTCGAGGCCGGTTCCCTGCCGCGCGTGCCGCTGCGCAATTATTTGGCAGCCACCAGCGTCGGCATCGTCGGCGGGGTGCCCATGCTCGACCTGAACTACCAGGAAGATTCGCAGGCCGAAGTGGACATGAACCTGGTGCTCACCGGCGACGGCCGCTGCGTCGAAAGCCAAGCCACCGCGGAGCGGGAACCGTTCACCGACGACCAGTTCCGCGAGCTCGTCGGGCTGGGCCGCCTCAGCATCAGCCGCATCCTGGCCCAGCAGCACGAGCTGCTGCAGCTTCCGCTGCCGCGCTTCTCGTGACCGTCTACCTGGCCACCGGCAATGCCGGCAAGGTGCGGGATTTCGCCGGCGTGCCCGCGCTCGACTTGCGGCCGCTGCCCAGCTTCGCAGCCTTGCCGCCGGTGGAGGAGACCGGAACCACGTTCGAGGCCAATGCCCGCCTCAAGGCGGAGCATTACAGCCGCTTGGCGCCGGTCCACTGGCTGGTGGCCGACGACTCCGGCCTCGAGGTGGACGCGCTCGGCGGCGCGCCCGGCGTGCACTCCGCGCGCTTCGCGGGCCGGCACGGCGACGACGAAGCCAACAACCGTTTGCTGCTGGAGCGCCTGGACGGCATTCCGCGGGAACGCCGCAGCGCCCGTTACCGCTGCGTGCTGGCCTTGGCGCGCGAGGGCGCGATTGTGCAGACGTTCGAGGGCGCATGCGAAGGCCTGATCCTCGAGCATGGGCGCGGCAGCGGCGGGTTCGGCTACGATCCGCTGTTTTTCTCCACTGCCGCGCAGGCGAGCTTTGCCGCGCTTCCGCTCGAGCGAAAAGCCGCGCTGAGCCATCGCGGGGCGGCGGCGCGGGCTCTGCTAGAGTGGTTGCGCCTGCATGTCGAAGAAGACTGACGCCATCGTGCAAGGACTGGCCCGGGCCTACCCCGACGCCCAGTGCGCCTTGACGCACCGCGATGCATGGCAACTGCTGGTCGCGACCATTCTCTCGGCCCAGTGCACGGACGCGCGCGTGAACCTGGTCACGCCGGCGTTGTTCAGGAAGTATCCGACGCCGAAGGCGATGGCGGCGCTGGCGCCCGAGGCGCTGGAGCCCGAGATCCGCAGCACCGGCTTCTACCGCAACAAGGCCAAGTCCATCGTGGGCGCGGCGCAGCGCATCGTGGCCGCCTACGGCGGCAAGGTGCCTTCGACCATGGAGGAGCTGCTGACCTTGCCGGGCGTGGCCCGCAAGACCGCGAACGTGGTGCTCGGCGTCTGGTTCCACCAAGCCGCGGGCGTGGTGGTGGACACCCACGTGCAGCGCCTCAGCCGGCGCCTAGCCTTGACCAAGAACGAGGCCCCCGAAAAAATCGAGCAGGACTTGATGCGGCAGGTTCCCCAGAGCGAGTGGATCGCCCTCAGCCATCGGCTCATCGCGCACGGACGCGCGGTCTGCGTCGCGCGCAAGCCCAAGTGCACCGACTGTCCCATCGCCTCCCTCTGCACGTCGCCGGAAAAGACGGTCTGAGCGCGCAGGCCGGGCTAGGGCTGCGGGTCGTCAAGCAACGGGGGCAGCTTGCCGGTGGCGGCATACGCGGCCGAGAGGCGATCAAACCGCCGCGCCTGCTGCTGCCAATACATCAGCTCGGCGTCGTAGCGCACCAGGATATTGTCGAGGAAATACGGCGTGTTCCCCTCGAGCCAAAGCGCCTTGTACTGCTCCCGCAGAATTGAGGTCTGGTCGCGCATATCTTGCAAGAGGCCGTTCATCGAATTCACGCGCGAGAACATCCGGCCCACGGCGCCACGCGCCGCGCCGGGCGCTTGCGCCTGGGCATAGAGCTCGGCGATGTACTGGGCATAGATGGCCTTCTCCCCCAGGTAATCAAACCGCCGCGCCGCGAACACCACCGGGTCGAGCAGCTCCGCGTTGCGCCGCGCGCCGCTGCGGTGCCATGCCAACTGGTTGAGCACGCTTTCGGCACCCAGGCGGATCTGGTGCGCCGCCGGCGCCATGCGAGCATACAAGTCCTGGCCGCTGGTGGTGAAGGCGGGCGTCCACACCAAGCTGTCATTGCCGGTGCGATGCACGGCCGCGCGCAGCAGGGCGTGAATGCCCGACAGGTTCTCGATCGCCTGCTCGAAATTGTGCCCGTCGGCGCGGAACACCGCCCAGTCGAAGGCGGCTTGGAAGCGATCGAGTTCGGGAGCATCCTCCCAGCCGTTGGCGGCGCCGTCGGCAATGCCGTACCAGCAGTAATCGAACATGCTTTCGCCGTCGTCGTTCCATGTGGTGTTGAGCAGGCCGGCGGCCCCGAGGCGGCGGCCGTCGCGCGCGAAGCCGGCGATGTTCTGCTCCGCCGCCGATTCATCGGGAAAGATCATGCTCCAATTGCTCACCCCCGGCGCCACCCACGTCTCCAGGCCGGCGTTGGTGAACGGGCGGATCAACTTGTCGTAGCTCGGGCGCACGCCGTAGTCCCACGGCACGGCGATCATGTCCTTGGGGAGTTGCGAGAGCAGTTCCGGATGCGCCTGGGCGATGTCGCCCCAGAAAAGGACCTTGCGGTGATAGGGCTGAAGCTTGGCGTCAATGTCCTTCAGGTAATCCAGGTAGAGCGCGCCGGCGCCTTCGGACTTCTGCATTTCCTGCGAACGGCCGGTGCCGAGCTCGGCGGTCTCGTCGGCGCCGATGTGGAAGAAGGGCCCTGGAAAGGCCGGCGCCAATTCGGCGAACATCTTGCCGATGAAATCGAGCGATGCCGGTTCGGCGGGCGAGAGCACGTGCCCATAGGGGGTTTCAGCCAGGTTCTGGAACCACTCTTCCTGCAGGCCGAGGTGCACATGGCCGAAGGCCTCCTGCTCGGGGATCACGGTGATATGGTATTTCCCGGCTTCGGCCACGATCTTCGCCGCCTCCGCGGCATCGATCGCGCCCCCGGGCGCGCTCCAGATCGGGTACGCCTGGTAGGCGAACGTGTTCTCGAAATACAGCACCAGGGCGTTGATCTTCATTTCGCCCAGCAGCGGCAGATCGCGTTCGAAGGCCGCCAGGCTTGGAATCGGCCCCCGGCTGAGGTCGGGCTGCACCGCGCGCCAGCGCAGCGCCGGCCAATCCACGATGCGCACCGCGGGCGCGGCCGCCGCACCCGGCCCGGCAGGATGAAGCAATTGCCGCAGCGTCTGCACGCCGTAGAAGATGCCCGCCGCCGAGGGCGCGACCACGCGCGCCTGGCGCGAGGTCACCTCCAGGCGATAGCCTTCATCGGCGGCCGCCGCCGGCAGGCCGTTGCCGCGCGCCAGCACGATGGCGCCCGAGCCGCCGCGCACGACCTGGGCGGCCACGCCCTCCACGTCGCGCAGCTCTTGAGCGAGCTGGCGGGCCGCGAATTCGTCCTCCGCGTCCGCCGAAGCCACCGCGATCTTGACACCCGCGCCCAGCCGCAATTCGCCGCCGGTGGCCTCGACTTGCCGCGGATAGGGCAACAGGGCCAGCGTTCCCTGGGCGAGGGCGCCGCTGGCCAACCCGAGCACGGCCGCCGCAATCGCCAGGGTCCGCAGCATTCTAGCCTTCGCTGAGCTGCCCGCCGCCCAGCCGCAAGAATGCCGGGATATCCAAGTCCGCATCCGCATCGGCTTCCTCGTTGGCCACGCGGCGAACCGGCGGCGCCAGCAGCTGAGGAGCCGGTTCCGCGCCCGCCTGGGCCGCCGGCGGCGGCTCGGCCGTCCGCGCCGCCGCACGCTGCTGGATGAATTCTTCCCGGAACCCGGTGGCGATCACGGTGATCTTCACCTGGTCCTTCATCTCCTCGTTCAACGTCGCCCCGAAAATGATGTTGGCGTCTTCGTGGGCCGCGGCCTGGATCACCCGGCTGGCCTCGTTCACCTCCGACAGCATCAGGTTGCTCGAGCCGCTGATGTTGATCAGGATTCCGCGCGCCCCTTCAATCGAAGTGTTCTCCAGCAGCGGACTCGAAATCGCCGCCCGCGCCGCCTCGACGGCGCGATGCGGCCCGCCTCCGATGGCGGTGCCCATGATGGCGTAGCCCATGCCCTGCATGATGGTGCGCACGTCGGCGAAGTCGCGGTTGATGATGCCGGGGATGGTGATGATGTCGCTGATGCCCTGCACGGCTTGCCGCAGGATGTCGTCGGCGATGCGGAACGATTCCATGAACGGCGCATTCTGCGCCACCAGCAACAGCCGGTCGTTGGGAATGGTGATCACCGTGTCCACGGCTTCGGCCAGATCGCGGAGGCCCTGTTCGGCCTGCGCCATGCGCCGCCGCCCCTCGAACAGGAAGGGCTTGGTCACCACCGCCACGGTGAGCGCGCCCAGCTCGTTGGCCAGCGACGCGATCACGGGCGCTGCCCCGGTGCCGGTGCCGCCGCCCAGCCCGGCGGTGACGAACACCATGTCGGCGCCCTCGAGCGCCTCGATGATCTTCTCCGTGTCCTCGAGGGCGGCGCGCCGCCCCACTTCCGGGTCGCTGCCGGCGCCGCGCCCGCTGGTGAGCTTGCTGCCGAGTTGGATCTTCACCGGCGCTTGCGCCAGCCGCAGCGCCTGGATGTCGGTGTTGGCGGCGATGAAATCCACGCCATCCAGCCGCGCGTCAATCATGCGGTTGACGGCGTTGCCGCCGCCCCCGCCCACGCCGATCACCTTGATCCGTGCCGCGGTGTCGTCATCTTCTTCGATCTGCAGGCGGATGGGAGATTCAGGAGCCACGGTTTTCTGCTTTAGTATACTGGCCGCATGGCGCTGCCGAAAAGCGAGAAAATCTGGCGCAACGGAACCTTCGTGGACTGGGATGCCGCCCAAATCCACGTGCTCTCCCATGTCGTCAGCTACGGCTCGGCGCTGTTCGAAGGCCTGCGCTGCTACGCCACCCCCGAGGGCCCGTCGCTGTTCCGCCTCGGCGACCACATGGAGCGCCTGCTGCGCTCGGCCAAGATCTACCGCATGGATCCGGGCTTCTCGCGCACCCAATTGGAGGAGGCCGCGGTCGAGCTGATCCGCATCAACCGCTTGCCGCAGGCGTACATCCGGCCGATCGTGCTGCGCGGCTACGGCGCCATGGGCGTGGGCGTCAAGCCGGGCGACAATCCCATTGAAGTCTTCATCGCGGCATGGGACTGGGGCACCAAGTACATGGGGGCCACCGCCCAGGAAGCGGGGGTGGATGTGCGCGTCTCCTCCTGGCGGCGCATCGCGCCCGACACGCTGCCGGCCATGGCCAAGGCGGCGGCGAACTACATGAATTCGCAGTTGATCAAGCTCGAGGCCTTCGCCGACGGCTACGCCGAGGGGATCGCGCTCGACGCGGCCGGCAATCTCAGCGAGGGCAGCGGCGAGAATTTATTCCTGGTGCGCGATGGCAAGCTCGCGACCCCGCCGCTCAGCTCGTCGGTGCTTCCCGGAATCACCCGCGATTGCGTCTTCAAGATCGCCGCCGAGCTGGGCATCGAGGTGCGCGAGGAGGTCTTGCCGCGCGAGTCGCTGTACATCGCCGACGAGGTCTTCTTCTGCGGCACCGCGGTCGAGATCACGCCGATCAAATCCGTGGACCGCATTCCGGTCGGCTCCGGCGCCCGCGGCCCGGTCACCGCCGCCATCCAGAAGCGCTTCTTCGCCTTGGCCAAAGGCGAAGCCCCCGACGCCCACGGCTGGCGCACCCCGGTTGCGGCCGCCGCCGCGGTGCGCTAGGACGCCGCCCGTTCCTTGGCTTGCGGCTGACCGCGCGGCCTGCGCGCGGTCAGCGATAGCGGGAGGCCACGTACTCCTCCATGATGGCGATGAACTCGTCGGCCAGGCGCTCGCCGTGGAGTGTCCGCAGCAGGCGTCCATCCACATACACCGGCGCCTTGGGGGCCTCGAAGGTGCCGGGGAGCGAGATGCCCAAGTTCGCCTGACGGCTTTCGCCGGGCCCATTCACCACGCAGCCCATGACGGCCACCGACATGGCTTCGACGCCTGGGCGCTGCTGGCGCCATTCCGGCATCCGCCGCCGGATATGCTCCTGGATCTGCTCGGCCATGGCCTGGAAAAACGTGCTCGTCGTGCGTCCGCAGCCGGGGCAGGCGGTCACCTGCGGCGTGAATTGGCGCAGCTCGAGCGACTGCAGAATCTGCTGCGCGATGCGCACCTCTTCGGTCCTGTCCCCGCCCGGCGCGGGCGTCAGCGACACCCGGATGGTGTCGCCGATTCCCTCCTGCAGCAGCACCGCCATGGCCGCCGTGCTCGACACGATGCCTTTCGCTCCCAAACCGGCCTCGGTCAGGCCCAGGTGCAGCGGGTACGGGCACTGGGCCGCAAGCTTGCGGTAGGCGGCGATCAGGTCCTGCACGCCGGAAAGCTTGGCGCTGAGGATGATGCGCTCGCGCGGCAGGCCGCAGCGCTCGGCGGCGGCGGCGGACTGCAGGGCCGAAGCCACGATGGCCTCGATCATCACGTCTTTCGCCGGCGCGGGCTGCGCCAGCTTCGAGTTGGCGTCCATCATCCGCGTCAGCAGCGCCTGGTCGAGCGAACCCCAGTTGACGCCAATGCGAACCGGCTTGCCGTGCTCGACGGCGACCCCGATGAGGGTTTGGAAATTCGAGTAGTCCTTGCGCCCGATGTCGGCATTGCCGGGATTGATGCGATATTTGGCCAGCGCCCGCGCGCACTCCGGGAACTGGGTCAGCAGCAGGTGGCCGTTGTAATGGAAATCGCCGATCAGCGGCACCGCGCAGCCGCGATCGCGCAAGCGCTGAGCAATCTCGGGCACCGCGCGCGCGGCGGCCTCGGTGTTCACCGTGATCCGCACCAGCTCGGAGCCCGCGCGCGCCAGCGCCTCGGCCTGGCTGGCGGTGGCGGCGGCATCGGCGGTGTCGGTGTTGGTCATGGACTGCACCACGATCGGCGCACCGCCCCCGACCTTCACGCCCGCGATCTGTGCCTGCACCGTCTGCCGCCTCACCTGGCCTCCGACCCCGGTTGCGCGGGGCCCTAATTCCTCACGACCACCGCGCGCACGATGTCGTTGTACACCACCACCGTCATCAGGATCAGCAGGAACGCCATGCCCACCTGGTACACGCGCTCCTTGATGCGCAAGCTGATCTCGTGCCGCAGGATGGACTCGATGAACAGGAACAGGATCATGCCGCCGTCGAGCACCGGGATGGGCAGCAGGTTCAAGATGCCGAGGTTCAAGCTGATGAGCGAGGTCACGGAAAAAATCGGCAGCAGGCTCGATGAGCGCGCGGCGTCGCCGGTCACCGAAGCGATGCCGACCGGCCCCTGCAGGCTTTGGATCGACGCCTTGTGCGAGACCAGCTTACCGACCAGGTCCAAGATCACCATGCTGTACTGCTTGTTGTCATCCAAGGAGTGCTGCAGCGCCTGGGAGAACGGCAGCTTCAAATAGGTGGTGTCGCTGGTGAACGCCGCGCCCACCATCCATTGGCGGCGCCCGACGTTCTCCTGCAGCGTGGGCGTGACCCGCACATCCAGCACGCGGCTGCCGCGGCGCACTCGCATCTGCACGGCATTGCCCACCGCACCTAGCTTCGCCGAATCCTTGGGCGGCTGCGCCGCTTGCAGTTGCGACACCAAATCTCCGGGGTCGAGGACGTCCTTGCCGTTGAGGGTGAGGATTTGATCGCCGTCCTTCAGCCCGGCCTCGGCGGCGGGCGACTTGGGCGTCACCTCGCCGAAGCGGGTCACTTCCTCGGGCGCGACCCCGACCAGCGGCGGCGCGTCGTTGCCCTGCGAGACCGGCGTGATCTGGGTGTTGAATCGCTGCCCGTTGCGCTCGACGGTCATGGCCAGCGGGTGATCCACCGAGACCGCGGTCTTCAAATAGACCGCTTCCCAGGTCGGGTTCTCGACCCCGTCCACCATCACGATCCGGTCCTTGGGCTGCAAACCGGCCTTCGCCGCCGGCGTGCCGGGAATCACTTCGGCGATATTCGCCGGCTCATCCAGCACCGGGCTATGCGGATACTCGCGCATATACACCGGAATCAGCAAACCCACGGCCAGCACCGCGTTCATGAAGGGTCCGGCAATGGCCACGATGAAACGCTGCCAGCGGGGCTTGGACAGGAACTCGTCTGGCCGCCCGCTGGGCTGGTCCATGGGGTTCTCGCCCGCCATCTTGACGTAGCCGCCCAAGGGCAGGAGGCTCAGCCGGTAGTCGGTGCCCCCCAGAGTCACCCCCACCAGCCGTTTGCCGAAGCCGAGAGAAAATGTTTCCACCCGGATGCCAAAGGCTTTGGCGGCAAAGAAGTGGCCCAATTCATGCACGAATACGATCACGCCCAGCACCACCGCCACGGCCAGCGTATTGGTCAGAATGTGGCTCATAAAGCGTGCGTTTTCAGCAACTCGGAGGCCAAGCGCCGGGCTTCAGCGTCGGCAGCCATGGTGTCTGCCAAGCCCTCGGCCCGTCCGCCTTGCTTCTGCATCGCACTCATGGTCGCTTCAATCACCGGCGCAATCGCGGTAAACCGAATTTTTCGCTGCACGTAGGCTGCCAACGCCACCTCATCGGCGGCATTCAGCGCCACCGGGGCGAAACCGCCGGCATGCCAGGCGGCGCGGGCCAAGCCCAGGCACGGGAAGCGGTCGAGGTCGGGGCGTTCAAACTCCAAATTCGACACTTCTTCCAATCTTAGCCTTTTTCGCGCGGCTCCCGCCCGTTCCGGATAGGTCAGCGCGTATTGGATCGGAATGCGCATGTCAGGAGGACCGAGCTGGGCGATCACGGATCCATCCACGAACTCGACCATGGAATGCAGGATGGATTGCGGATGCACCAGCACCTCGACCCGCTCCTCTCCGATCCCGAACAGCCAGCACGCCTCGATCACCTCGAATCCCTTGTTCATCAGCGTGGCCGAATCCAAGCTGATCCGCGCGCCCATGCTCCAGGTCGGATGCCGCAGCGCCTGCTCGGGCGTGACGTCTTGCAGCATCGGCGCGGGCACCCGCAGCAGCGGGCCGCCGGAGGCGGTGAGGGTGATGCGCTCCAGTTCGTGAGCACGGCCGCTGCGCAGGCACTGGTGCACCGCGCTGTGCTCGCTGTCCACCGGCAGAATCGCCGCTCCGCTCCGTTTGGCTTGCTCGAGCAGCAGGCCGCCCGCCACCACCAGGGCTTCCTTGTTGGCCAGCGCGATGCTGCGTCCCGCTTCGACGGCGGCGAAAATGGCGGGCAGGGCGGTCACGCCCGCGGTCGCGGCCAGCACCATCTCGGCGTCCGGCACGGTAGCCACGGCGCGCAGCCCCTCGGGTCCGTGCAGGGTTTGGGGGGGCGCCAGGCCGCGCGCCCGCATGCGCGCGGCGACCTCGGCGGCCGCCTCCGCCGTGGCCATGCTCAACAGCCTCGGCCGGAACCGTGCCGCTTGCTCGGCCATCAGTTCGGCGTTAGCGCCGGCCGCCAGCGCCACCGCCTGCAACCGCTGCGGCAGGCTGCCGATGACATCCAAGCTGCTGCGCCCGATCGAGCCGGTCGAGCCCAGGACGGCGATGCCTCGCGTTTTCGTCTCGCTCATCGAAGGGGATGGAAAAAGGCCAAGCAGCACCAGAGCACGGGAGCCGCCAATAGCATGGCATCAATCCGGTCGAGCACGCCGCCGTGGCCCGGCAGCAAGCGGCCCGAGTCCTTGACGGCCGCGCCGCGCTTGAAGAGCGACTCGATCAAATCGCCCAACTGTGCCGCCACATTCACCGCCACCGCCACCGCCACCAACGCCGGCGCGCTCTGCCAAAGGGCGACGGCCAAGCCCACCAGGGCCGCCGCCGCCACCGAGGCGAGGCCCCCTTCCCACGACTTCTTCGGGCTCACGCGCGGCGCCATGGGCCGCTTCCAAATTCGACCGCCCCAAGCCCGCCCCGCGTACAACGCCGCCGTGTCGCCCAGCCAGACCACCAGCAGCAGGAACACCAGCCACGCCGAACCGAAGGCCTGCAGGCGGATCGCGCCCAGCGTCCCCAAGAACAGTCCGACGTACGCGGCTCCGAGCAGCGTCGCACCGGCGGAAGCCAGGCTGGTTCGCATCTTCTCGGGCTGGCACAACGCACCCAGCAGCACCGCGACCACCGCCGCCCCGGCGCCGGCCACCCCCAGCCGCGCCGTGACGGGCCACGGCAGCGCCAATGCCAGCACCACCCCGGCGGTCAGGGCCATGCCCAGCAGCCGCTGGGGCTCGCTGCCGGCGGCTTCGGCCAACCCGTAAAATTCGCGCACGGCTTGCAAGCCGAGCAGGACCAGCAACAGCGCGAACAGCCACCCCGGCGCCCACACCACCGCGGCCAGCACGGCGGGCACCAGCACCATGGCCGTCCAAACCCGCTTCACGCCGAAACGGCGTCCCGCCGCCGCGTGGGTTGGTTGGCGCCCAATCCGCCGAAGCGCCGTTCCCGCGACTGGTACTCGAGCAGCGCGCGCACCAGCTCGCGCTCGTCGAAGTCCGGCCAGAGCACCGGCGTCACCCAGATTTCGGCATAGGCAATCTGCCAAAGCAGGAAATTGCTGACCCGCATCTCGCCGCTGGTGCGGATCAACAGGTCCGGCTCCGGCAGGTCGGCGGTATAAAGATGACGACCCAGCGCGGCCTCGCTCACGCGCAGCGTCTCGAGGCGGCCGTCGGCCTTGGCTTCCTCCAGCAGCGCCTGGCAGGCATCCACCAATTCCGCCCGGGCGCCGTAGTTCAAGGCCAGCGTCAGAACCATGCCGGTGCAGGCCCGGGTCGCGGCCAGCGCCTCGGCCAGATCCGTGCGCACCGCCTCGGGCAACTCGCCGATGCGCCCGATCGCCGCCAGCCGGATATTCTGCTTTTTCAGGCTCTCGGTCTCGCTGCGCAGATACCGCCGCAGCAGCCGCATCAAGAAATGAACTTCGGCCTCGGGCCGCCGCCAGTTCTCCGCCGAAAACGCGTACAGGGTGAGCGCCGGGATGGCCAGCCGGGCGCAGGTCTCGACGGTGGAGCGCACGGCTTTCACACCGGCCACATGTCCGGACACGCGCGGGCGCATGCGTTTTCCCGCCCAGCGCCCGCTTCCGTCCATGATCACGGCCACGTGCCGCGGCAGCCGCGTCCGGTCCAGCTTGCGCAGCATTGCGTCTCCGTCGCCTTCGCCTCTCCGCCCCACAGCCATGGATTGCCTATTATCGCCTCCGCCCGCCGGCTCGCTTGGGCCGCGGCTCAGCGTTCACTCAGCCAGGCGATCACGTCATCCACCGTCACCACCCCCAGCAGCCGCTTCTGGTCATCCACCACGGGCAGGGCCAACAGGTTGTACTTGTTGAAGATCTCGGCGACGTCCCCTTCCGCGCGGTCGCGCTCGACGGTGATCGGATCCTCGGCCATGGCGCGCAGCGGGCTCGCCGGCGCGGCCAGCAGGATGCGGGCAAGCGGCACCATTCCGGACAATTGGCCCTCGGGGTTGAGCAGGAACACCGTGGTCACGGTCTCGACCTGCCCCTCGTAGGCGCGCAGCGCGGCAATCGCGGCCGCCGCGGTCGCGGTCTCGCTCAGCGCGATGCAATCGGTGGTCATGCGCCCGCCGGCGGTGTTTTCGCGGTATTCCAGCAGGTCGCTGACGTCCTCGCGCTCGTCGGCCTGCATATCCTGCAGGATTTTCTCCGACTGCTCGTCGGGCAATTCGGCGAGCACGTCGGCGGCCTCGTCCGGCTCCATCTCCTCGATGATGTCCGCCGCGCGCTCCGATTCCAGCCCTTCGATCAGCGAACGCTGCATGCGGGGCGTCACCTCGCCCAGAATGTCGGCCGCGACTTCGCTGTCGAGGGAGCCGAACACGGCTTCGCGCTCGGCCGGCGCCAGCTCTTCCATGATGTCGGCGGCGTCGGCGGGATGCAGCCGCCCCAAGGCTTGATAGGTGATCTGCAGCTTCATGCGCCGCGCGGGGTCGGTCTCGACCAAGTCGAAGGTGCGCCAGGGGATGGATCGGGGCCGCAGCCAGCTCGACGCCGCCGCCAGCCATGCCCGCGGCACCAAGCCCTGCAGCAAGCGCCGCACCGCGCCCGCCACGCCGATCTCGACCTGCTGCGCCCGCAGCTCGCAGTCGCCTTCGCGGCGATGCAGGTCGAGCCCGACGTCGTTCACCCGCACCACCTTGCGGCCGTTGACGTCAATGATCTGCTGATCGAGCACATCGCGCCGCAGCAGCAGATGCCCCGAGTTGATCTCGACCGGAACCGGCGCGGCCTGCCGCGCCTCGACGGTCATGCCTTCCAAATCCAACCCCAACACCCGCACCGGAACCTGCCACAAATTGCCGTCGTGGCGGTAGATCACCATGCGCACCAGATTCGCGTCCTGCTCGGGCTCGATCACCAATTCCCGCACCTTGCCCAGGCGGTGCCCGTCGCCGGCCCGCAAGGGCAAATTGATGAGTTCGGTCAGGTAGAACACCCCCCAGTGTCGCCTTCCCGGTCGGTTGGCGTCAACTGCGGCGTTGCTGCCATTCCTCCTCCGCTTATGCAAAACTAGTCCCGAGGAACCCATGGCCCCCACCGCCCCCGATCCCAACCTCACCGTCTGGTTCGCTGGCAAGTACACCCGCCTGGCCGATGCCCAGGTCAACATCCTCACCCATGCCCTCAACTACGGCACGGCGGTCTTCGAGGGCATCCGCGCCTATTTCGACCAGGACTCGGGCGAACTCTATCTCAACCGCGCGCTGGAGCACTACCAGCGCTGGAAGTCCAACTGCAGCATTCTCCGCATCGCCGTGCCCCAGTCCGCCGAAGAGCTCTGCGCCATCACCGCCGAGTTGTGCCGGCGCAACCAGTTCCGCACCAACATCTACATCCGTCCGCTGGCCTACAAGGCGTCGGCCCGCATCGGCGTCCACTCCGACAACAACGACGCGCAGGCCATTGTCGCCGTCCCTTTCGGCGATTATTTCGAGGCGCGCGAGCAATTCAAGGCGGGCGTGGTGAGTTGGCGGCGGGTGGACGACCTCGCCATCCCGAGCCGCGCCAAGATTTCCGGCGCTTACGCCAACAGCGTACTGGCCGGCGACGAGGCCGCCGCCAACGGCCACGACGAGGCCATCTTCCTGAACCAGGACGGGCACGTCGCCGAAGGCGGCGCCTGCAACATCTTCCTCGTTCGCCATGGCAAGCTGATCACCCCGCCGGTCACCGACAACATTCTCGAAGGCATCACCCGCGACAGCATTATCGAGCTCGCGCGCCACGAGCTCGGCCTTGAGGTGGTCGAGCGCTCGGTGGATCGCAGCGAGCTCTACATCTGCGACGAGGTCTTTTTCTGCGGCACCGGGGTTGAGATTCTGCCGGTTACCCATGTGGACCACCGCCCGGTTGGCGATGCCCGTCCCGGCCCGCTGACCTCGCGTCTGCGCGAAACCTATCGCCTTGCCACCCGCGGCAAGCTCCCGGCGTACCGCCATTGGCTGCAGCCCACCCTCGCCGCCGAGGCCGTGCGTGCCTGAGACGGACGCACCCGAAACCTCCACGCCGGCTCCAGCGCCAGCCCACGAGGCTGCGGCCGAGGCCACCCCGGCGGCGGCAGCGCCGGCCGTTCCCAAACGGCGCAAGCGGCGGCGGTTCCCTCGACGCCGTCCCGGCGGTGCCGGGAACGCGCCGCGGAGCGCACCGCACGATGCCGGACCCCAGCCGGTCGGACCCCGCCTCTCGCCACGCCCAAGCCCTTCGGTTCCAGGGCGTTCTGCGGTCAGCATTCAACCGTCACGCGAGGTGGACTGGCGCGCCGCCGTGCGCATCTTCCTCACGTCCCGCGCCCTCGATCAGCTCGAAGAACGGCATCTGTACCCCGCCAAGAAAGTCCTCTACCAGTTCTCCGCCCGCGGCCACGAACTCGCCCAAATCCTGCTCGGCCTGCAGCTCACCGGTGCCCACGACGCCGCCAGCGGCTACTACCGCTCGCGCCCGTTGCTGCTGACGCTTGGCCTCAGCCCAGCCGACGCGCTCGCCGGCAGCATGGCGCTGGCTGGCAGCGTCAGCGAGGGGCGCGATATCGGCGCGGTTTATAATTTGCCGCCGCGGTCGGGTCGAACCGGCCCGACCGTGCTGCCCATGGCCGGCGGCGTCGGCACCCAATACACCACCACCGCGGGCTGGGCACGCTCCATCGTTTATTACCGCGACCAACTGGGCGATGAATCCTACCGCGGCTCGGTCGCGGTCGCCCTCGGCGGCGAAGCCTCGGTCGCCACCAACGGCTTCTGGTCGGCACTGACCTTGGCCACCACCCTGCGCCTGCCGATGCTGTTCTTGATCGAAGACAACGGCTTTGGCATTTCGGTTCCGGGCGGGCTGCAGACCCCGGGCGGCAACATCGCCAACAACCTGGCCTCGTTCCGCAACCTCCGCGTGTGGGATGGCGACGGCACCGATCCGGCCGACGCCATGCGCTGCCTGTCGGGTGCCCTCGCCGCCGCCCGCAGCGAGCGCGCCCCCACCCTCGTCCGCCTTGCCGTCCCGCGCCTGAGCGGGCACTCCGGCCAGGATTCGCAAGCCTACAAGGGCGAAGCGCTGCTCGCCGCCGAAAGCGAACGCGATCCGCTGCCGAAGCTGCGCCGGCATCTTGTCCCCGCGGTTCTCTCCGACGCCGAGTGGCGGCAGCTCGAAACCGAAGCCGCCGCCGCGGTGGCCGCCGCCCGCACGGAGGCCGAAGCCCGGCCCCAGCCCGATGCCGCCCGCGTGCGGGAACACCTCTTCGCACCCCCGATGCCGACGCCGGCCATGGCCCCAGCAACCGCGGGCGCCCGCATCAACATGGTGGACGCCATCCGGCGCACGCTTCGCGCCGAAATGGAGCGCAATCCCAAGCTCCTGGTCTTCGGCGAAGACGTGGGCCCCAAAGGCGGCGTGCACACGGCCACGCAAGACTTGCAAACCGAGTTCGGCCCTGCCCGCGTCTTCGACACCAGCCTCTCGGAGGAGGGCATCATCGGCTCGGCCACCGGCTTGGCCTTGGCCGGCCTGCGGCCGGTCGCCGAGATCCAGTTCCGCAAGTACGCCGATCCAGCCACCGAGCAGCTCAACGACTGCGGCACGCTGCGCTGGCGCACCGCGGGCCGCTTTTCGGCTCCGATCGTCGTGCGCATGCCGGGAGGGTTCTTCAAGTGCGGCGACCCCTGGCACAGCGTCTGCAGCGAGGTCACGTTCGCGCACGCTCTCGGCTGGCAGGTGCTGTTCCCTTCCAACGCCGCCGATGCCGCCGGGCTCTTGCGCTCGGCCATGCGCAGCCCCAATCCCAGCATTTTCTTCGAGCACCGCAACCTGCTCGACGGTGCTTCCGCCCGGCGCCCCTATCCGGGCGACGAGTACGTGCTGCCGCTGGGCCAGGCCCACTGCGTCCAGGCCGGCGACAGCGTCACGGTGGTCAGCTGGGGCGCGATGGTCGAGCGCTGCGTCGAGGCCGCCGCGCAGCATCCCGGCGCGGTGGAAATCCTCGACCTCCGCACCTTGGCGCCCTGGGACCGCGAGGCCGTCCTGGCGTCGGTCCGCAAGACCTCGCGCTGCTTAATCGTCCACGAGGACACGCTGACCGCCGGCTTCGGCGCCGAAATCGCAGCCGTCATCGCCGAGGAAGCCTTCCTCGCTCTCGACGCCCCCCTCCGCCGCCTCGCCGTCCCCGACGTCCCCATGCCCTACAACGTCGGCTTGATGAACGCGGTCCTCCCCAGCCTCGACCAAATCGGATCGAGCCTCGCCGCGCTGCTGGCTTTCTGACCCGTTCCTCCTGGACGAAGAGACCGGCGGCATCACGCGCGCGCCGCGGCGCTTGCCGCGGGTCTCGGATGCAGGCAAGATGGCGTAGATGACCCGGCGTCAAGCCATCCAGGCCGGCCTGGCGTTCTCCGCCACCGCGCTGGCCACGCCGCGCGCGGCGCGCGCCAGCCTGGCTGCCTTGCCTGAAGCTCGCGCCGTGGCGGCGGGGCCTTCCCTCCACCGCCGCCGCGAAAAGCTCGACCTCGGCTGGCGCTTCCATCTCGGCGACGCGGATGACGCCGCCGCCGACTTCGGCTTGGGCCGCAACCAGGAGAGCTTTGCCAAAGCCACGGGTGCGGTGCGGGCCGGCCGCGCCAACTTCGACGACAGCCAGTGGAACGAAATCGAGCTGCCGCACGATTGGGCGGTGGATCTGCCCTTCATCGAGGATCCCGAACTTGTGGCCCACGGCAGCAAGCCGCTCGGACGCAAGTACCCGGCCACCAGCATCGGCTGGTACCGGCGGGTATTCCAGTTGCCCGCCGAGGACGGCGGCCAGCGCCTGCGCCTCGATTTCGATGGCGTCTTCCGCCACGCCATGGTGTTCTTCAACAATGCGTTCCTGGGCGAGAGCTTCAGCGGCTACGCGCCCTTCGGCTTCGATCTCACTGACCTGGCCAACCCCGGCGGCGAGAACGTGCTGGTCGTCCGCGCCGATGCCACCCTGGGCGAAGGCTGGTTCTATGAGGGAGCAGGAATCTACCGCCATGTCTGGATCACGCGCACGCCGCCGCTGCATTTCGAGCACGATGGCGTGGCAGTGCGGAGCGAGTTGCGCGGCCGAGCGGCTCGGGTGACGGTCGCGGCCACGGTGATGAACGAGAGCGATGCTCCCGCGCCAGTCCGGCTGAGCGTAGCCATCGGCGACACCCGCGTGCGCTCGCCGCAAGGCGAGATCGCCGCCTGGAGCACGGCCGAGCTCACCGCGGTCGCGGAGATCCCCAACCCCGAGCGCTGGTCGCCGGAGCATCCGCATCTTTACCAAGCGAATTGCTCGCTCGAGGGCCCAATCGGCGGCGACGCGGTCGCGATTCCGTTCGGCATCCGCAGCCTGCGCTTCGATCCCGACCAGGGATTCTTCCTCAACGACCAGCGGGTCGAATTGCAGGGCACCTGCAACCACCAGGACCACGCCGGCGTGGGCGCGGCCCTGCCCGATCGCCTGCAGAGCTACCGCATCGAGCGGCTGCAGGCGATGGGCTCGAACGCGTACCGCACCAGCCACAACCCGCCCACGCCGGAATTGCTCGATGCCTGCGACCGGCTGGGCATGCTGGTGATGGACGAGACCCGCATGATGGCTTCGACCCCCGAGGGCCTGAGCCAGCTCGAGCGCCTCATCCGCCGCGACCGCAACCATCCCTCCGTGATCCTATGGTCGCTGGGCAACGAAGAGCCGTTGCAAGGCACGGAGGCGGGCGGGCGCATCATCGCCAGCATGAAGCGGCTGGCCAACAGGCTCGATCCCACCCGCCCGGTCACATTGGCCATGAACGGCGGCTGGGGGCGCGGCGCCTCGCTGGCGGTGGATGTGCAGGGATTCAACTACGGCAACGGCGGCGGCAGCGCCCAGACCGCACCGCACATTGACGACTTCCATCGCCGCTTCCCGCGCCAGCCCTCTTTCGGCAGTGAAACCGCCAGCGCAGTCTCGACCCGCGGCATCTACGCCACCGACAAAACCCGCGGCTACGTCAGCGCCTACGACGTGAATTTCCCCAGCTATGCCCTCAACGCCGAGGGCTGGTGGAAGATCTTCGCAAGGCGCAAGTTCCTGGCCGGCGGCTTTGCCTGGACCGGCTTCGATTACCGCGGCGAGCCCAGCCCCTACGGATGGCCCTGCATCAGCTCGCACTTCGGAATCCTTGACACCTGCGGCTTCGCGAAAGACAGCTTCTACTATTACCAAGCCTGGTGGACGGGGAAGCCGGTGCTGCATCTGTTTCCGCACTGGAACTGGGCCGGGCGCGAAGGCCAGCCCATCGAAGTCTGGTGCCACACCAATCTCGAGGAGGTCGAGCTGCTGCTCAACGGCCGCAGCCTCGGCACCCAGCGGGTCGAGCCCCAGGGCCACCTGCAATGGCAGGTGCCCTACGCTCCCGGCGTGCTTGAAGCCCGTGGAGGCGGATTGAGCGCGCGCCGCGAGACCACCGGGCCTGCCGCCGCCTTGGCGCTGATCCCCGATCGCACCACGCTGCGCGCCGACGGCGAGGACCTGAGCGTGGTCGCGGTCGAGGTGCGCGACGCCGCAGGGCGCCTCGTGCCCACCGCATCCAACCTCGTCCGCTTCTCGCTCGACGGCCCGGGGCGAATCGTCGGCGTCGGCAACGGCGATCCCAGCAGCCACGAACCCGACCACGCCCTCCAGCGCAGCGCCTTCAACGGCCTCGCCATGGCCCTGGTGCAGTCCCGCCGCTCAGGCGGAACGATCCGCATCACCGCTGCCGCCGACGGAATCAGAGGCGCTACGGCGACGATAATGGCAAGCTGATGGCGTTTCTAACGGCTCCGCTGCGCTCCGCCGCTTCATCTACGGCGGGGCTGCGCGGGGGCCCCTGCGCCCCGCTCCGCTCCCGCCTCGAGAATCGGGCGCGGTAGAATGAATCTCCATGGA
>Ga0134126_10001206_pt1 | contig 32876 bp, 30 predicted proteins | sample KB31752_FD_96881 | JGI IMG/M metagenome (GOLD analysis project Ga0134126, IMG submission 96881) | Terrestrial soil microbial communities with excess Nitrogen fertilizer from Kellogg Biological Station, Michigan, USA - KB3-175-2 | ecosystem: Environmental > Terrestrial > Soil > Unclassified ...
AAGGGATCATGAAATCGCACACCGCGAATTTTTCAAAGCCGCATTAGGTTCTATGGCCATTCAAAAAGTGGAAGTCAATTTCAGCTCTATTAATTTTAGAGACAGGACCAGCGTATTGGGCACCGCCAAAGCCTTTGAAGACCTTGGCGTAAGTGCCTACAATGGTGCCGGGAAATTAATTGCTAATGCTGATTATCTGACCCTTGCAGGAAAGATCGTTTCCGTAGAAGCAAGGCATGCCGCTTTGATCCGCGACCTTATAATGCAGGGAAGCTTTGCAGATATGACTGCTGTAGATGCTAATGGGTTAGACGGTGCACGCACTCCCGATGAAGTACTTTCTATTGCAGGTACTTATCTAAAAACAAAACTTGACGCAAGTAATTTACCAACCAGTTAAAACTTATAATCATGAACTTACAAAATATTCTTTCCGAAATAGAACAGACCGATCCTGAAGTTTACGAGAAACTTGACACGCGCAGAGATGCAATGAAAAGTTTTGCAAAGACATCAGGGAGAATCGCATTGGCTGCTATTCCATTTGCTTTAGGCTCTATGTTTCAAAAGGCTTATGGCTCACCTACCGGCACTTCAGATATCATTATAGATACCTTGAATTTTGCACTTACACTAGAGTACCTTGAATCTAATTTTTATATCAAAGCAGTAGCTTCGGGAATTATACCTGCGGGCGAATCCCTCACTGCGCTTACCGTGATCAGGGATCATGAAAATGAGCACGTGGCATTTCTTTCAACAGCTATCAAAGCTGCTGGTGGTACGCCTGTTTCCTTTAAAGCAACTGATTTTGATTTTACCGCCAAAGGAACTTTCCCCGGTGTATTTACCGATTACGGAACACTATTGGCCGTGGCACAAACCTTTGAAGATACCGGCGTGAGGGCTTATAAAGGGCAGGCGCCTAATCTTATTTCCAACAACGATTACCTGCAAGCCGCGCTGCAGATACATTCTGTAGAAGCAAGGCACGCAGCGCACCTTCGCGAAATGAGAAAGGCAGCGAACCTTTTAGTTCCTCCTGGTGTAAATGTGAAGCCATGGATTACATTGAATCAAAGTGGGATAGCAAGCAGCGCTGTGCAGGCAAGTTATAACGGTGAAGAAAATGTGGTGCAGGCAGGTATTACCATTACAAATATCGGCGGATTCCCTATTTCAGCAAGTGCGGCTTCCGAAGCATTTGATGAGCCTCTTACTAAGGATCAGGTCACCGCTATCGTTACACCATTTTTTGCATAGGTAGTTTTTAATAATAAAAAAATCCCCTTTAATTTAAAGGGGGTTTTTCATTATATATCGAAATAGCTTATTGATACGGTCGCACACGGAATTAAAAAGAAGGAAATAAGTTCATTTACTGAGTGAGCGATACAAGGGAACCATGTTTTCTATTGGTCATCCCGCCAGCTTTCAGCTAGTTTCGGTTGTCAGTGCATTATTCTCTCGATTCTTTGCTGATAAAATCTCCGGTACTTGTTATGTATTTGCTGTACTTGTTATTGACTTCTTCAGCCTGTTTGTCTCCGTTGATATAAAGGATGCCTTTAGCAACTGCAATAGAGTAGGTGTCTTTTTCCAATAATAGATCGTCCTTTAAAACGTTCATGAATTTTTTTACTTCTTTGTCAGCAACAGCACTATCCGTTCCGGGAGGAGTAATTAAGGTCCATTGGTTTATATTTAAATCTGCATTGGCGGAAACTTTTTCCATGTTAATAAGAGTCTCAATTTTTTGTTGGCGCTCAAGATTAATTTTTTTCTCAAAATTATGCGCAAGGGTGGGAGCTATAACCAAAGAAACAATACTCATTAATTTGATTAAGATATTCATGCTTGGCCCTGAAGTATCTTTAAAAGGATCACCAACAGTATCTCCGGTCACAGAAGCCTTGTGGGGGTCTGAACCTTTATAATGTGTTTCGTTATTAATAAGAGCGCCTTTCTCAAAAGATTTTTTTGCATTATCCCATGCGCCACCGGCGTTGTTTTGAAAAATTCCCATCAACACGCCACTTACGGTTGCACCGGCCAGAAATCCTCCCAAAACTTCCGGGCCGAAAATAAACCCGATGATCACTGGTGAAAGCAATGCGATCGCTCCGGGCAACATCATTTTTCTGATAGATGCGTTGGTAGAAATAGCAACGCATTTATCATATTCAGGTTTTCCTTTTCCTTCCATAATTCCGGGAATGGTACGAAACTGCCTGCGCACTTCTTCTACCATTGCCATAGCTGCTTCGCCCACCGCGCGTATCGCCAGGGAAGAAAATATAAATGGAATCATCGCGCCAACAAATAGTCCTGCCAATACATCAGCGCGATAAATATCAATACCATCAATTTTTGCAATTCCCACAAACGCTGCAAATAAAGCAAGGGATGTAAGTGCTGCTGAAGCTATCGCAAACCCTTTACCGGTAGCTGCTGTTGTATTTCCCACTGCATCAAGTATATCTGTTCTTTCGCGTACTTCTTTTGGCAATTCACACATTTCTGCGATGCCTCCTGCATTATCAGCTATAGGCCCAAAAGCATCAATAGCTAATTGCATTGCTGTTGTCGCCATCATACCTGCAGATGCAATGGCTACTCCATATAAACCCGCGCAATAAAAAGACATATAAATTCCGGATGCTAAAACGAGAATAGGAAATAAAGTGCTTTCCATCCCTACGGCAAGGCCGCCAATGATGTTGGTAGCATGGCCTGTAGAAGATTGGCGAACAATTGTCATCACCGGTCTTTTGCCCATCGCGGTATAATATTCAGTGATAAAACTGATTAATGTTCCTACCACAAGGCCTACGATAATTGCACCATAAACTCCAATACGTGTAAAATGATGATTTCTTAAAATCATATCTGTATCAGGCATAATCCACATTACTAAGAAATAGGCGGCAATCGCTGTAAGCACTATGGATCCCCAGTTTCCGAGGTTCAAGGCTTTCTGGACTACGGATGTATGCAGACCTGCGCTATCAGAAATTTTTACAAAAAATGTTCCGATAATCGAAAATATAATTCCCATTGAAGCAATCAGCATCGGCAATAATATCGGAGCCATTCCGCCAAAAGCATCATTAGAAATTGTTTCCCTTCCCAATACCATGGTTGCTAAAATAGTAGCTACATAAGAACCAAATAAATCTGCGCCCATTCCTGCCACGTCACCTACATTATCACCTACATTATCCGCTATGGTAGCCGGATTGCGGGGGTCGTCTTCAGGAATTCCGGCCTCCACTTTTCCTACAAGATCCGCGCCCACATCGGCAGCTTTTGTATAAATACCACCACCCACACGGGCAAACAAAGCGATACTTTCGGCGCCGAGACTGAAGCCTGTTAATATTTCTATTGTTTTCTCCATTTCAAGGCTGTTGGCAAGCGCATGGGGAGCAAAAATGAATTTTAAAATAATAAATAATCCGCCCAGTCCTAATACTGCCAGGCCAGTAACGCCAAGCCCCATCACACTTCCACCTGTGAAAGACACTTTCAATGCTTTGGCCAAACTTGTACGTGCTGCTTGGGTTGTGCGTACATTCGCTTTTGTGGCCACTTTCATTCCTATAAAGCCTGCAAGGGCACTGAGAAAACCGCCACATATAAAAGATATGGCAATGCTCCAATGACTGTTGGCACTACTAAAGCCCATCACTCCTAAAAGCAGTGCGGCAATTATCACGAAATAAGTGAGGATTTTCCACTCAGCTTTTAAGAACGCCATGGCTCCATCAGCGATGTAAGTGCTAATCTCCTTCATTCGTTCGTTGCCGGCATCCTGTTTATCTACCCATGCAGATTTTATGAATGTGTAAAGCAAGCCAACAATTCCCATCGCCGGTATTACGTAAATCAAATTATCCATATTAATTTTAGTTAATTTTTTGGGTTGCAAAAATAGGGTAAAATATAAGAAAATATAGTTCTGAATAAAAATAAGATGGGAGAGATGCGGCGGCGATACACTCGCGACGTAAAGCCATAATAAATCCAATAAAAAATAGTTATATGATGGTAACTATTGAATAATAAGTATTTTTAAATTTTTCTGCAAAAGATAATTACTGCATTTTAAATAATACATGAGAGATTCCAAGACCTTATTTTTAATGATATTGGCATTGGTGCTGGTAACCAGCTCGTTCATCTTAATTTCTATTTGGGGGTATCATTATTATTTCCAGCACAAAAGTGAGCAGCCTGTTTCCAAAGCAACTGCAAAACAAATACACGAAACTTCACCACAGACGCACCAGGATTCCGCGCGTAACCTCACAGATTCCATTGTAAATTTCCTCGATTCCCAGTCCCAAAACCAGGGGCTTAGCAGTTCGGATTCGTTAAGCAAAACCCTTCAGTTAAAATTAATAGAATACAAAAAGATACAGGAGGAAATAGAAGAAATTTTAAAAAATAAAGAAGTTTTGAAAAATAAAGTGGACGAGGCAAAAAAGATTAATGAGCTGCAGAAAAATATAGATTCATTGAAAAAGAAGAAAGAAGCGATGCTAAATGAAAATGAAAAAATGAAGCAAATATTGACACAGAAAGAACAGTTGCAAAGCGCTCCCGCCAAAACTGATAATTTAAAAATTACCAAAAACGTACAACCTTCTTCTCTGCCTTTATTAGTCTCTCATCTGAACTTTGTGGCAATAAATGACAAAGGGAATTATGAAAAACAAACTGTGCTTGCTTCGGAGGCCACCAAATTTGAAGGGTCATTTGAAATAAATATCAATCCTAAAATGAATAATACTTCCGAAATATTTGTAAAAATTCTGCAACCAAATGGAAGGGCGGTTTTAAATGCTTCGAGTGGTTTTTCGGTTTTAGAAACGGATGCTGGCAAAACTGCTTATTCGGTCGTTTTGCATTTTGATAAAAATAAAGACAATCATGCGCGACTAAAGTTTTCAATTGCAACAGAAGTTTTTCATAAAGGAAGGTACACCATGCAGATATATCATAACGGAGTAATGATTGGAAGAATGCAGAGGACATTAATGTAATTTTCTCTACTCAACAGCAAATTTCTCTACTCAATAGCAAACCAATAAATATTAAACTTTCTTATTTTGTAAGTTGAAGTTTTGCGAAGCCAAACGCAGCATGTACCCATAAAATGCTAAATTTCATCTCCTGATCATATTTAGCATTGATAAGGTTTCGGTAATCATTTTTGCATTATACTCCATTGCGAGTTCTTTATGATTTACAGCGTCTATAATGGTACCGATGAAACACAAACCCGCAGTAAAGAAATACAAAATGCCCATGCCGATGTTTCCTATCACGAAACGTTGTACGCCAGCAACACCTACCAGTCCAAGCAGGCAAAGTATCAATATCAATTGGGGATCTTTTCTTTTTGACCGATAAATCATACAAAATTGAGAGAGTTCATCATCGCTAAAATCTTTTATCCTGGAATTAATTGTTAACAACTCTTCGGGCGTAACGTCATACAAGTATTTTAGAATACCCGGATTCACGGAATTAAAATTATTGTCCATAATGTTTGGTTTGCAAATGAGAAAATAGATGGAGTCTTGAAAGCCGGAATATCCTCGCTAAAATAACCGCGAGCGCGAAGATACCTAAAGGATGCGCTGAGAAAGATGCACTGATATTACCATGAAATAAATAACTAATAGAATGACCCAAACCGCAACCGGGACAAAATGATACACCGAAGAATTTAAAAATGCAAAAAGAATAATGAGTGCTTTTAGTAGGATCCATAGAAGCAAGCAACACCAGAGCCGCAATCCAGGCGCTTAATTCAAAATATTTCCCAATTGATATTTTCACTTTATTAATTTATTTTAAAGATAGATAAAATGGATTGATCAAAAACTAGCGATAATTTTTTTCGGGAAAACGACTTACAGTAAAGGGACTTTTAGCACGGATTTTAATTCTATGTCAACGCAGACAATATCCGGTAAAAGAACTTTTAACTAAGATGCTCATTTTGGATATCGTGCCAACGCATAGTTTGAATCAATATTTTTTCCGGGCAGGTTCTTGAAAGATGATTGATTAAAAATTTTGAAAAAATATTCTTTAAGCGAATTGTCCGAATAGCTTTAGGAGAATTTATACTTTTGTTTTTTAAGATCAGAATCTATTGGGGAAATGAAAATGCAGGAACAACATCACATTCTAATTGATGTGTATAAAATCTGGCCTTGTCACGAATTGAGTATTGGACGTGAACGTGAGATTCGTAATTAAACTGACGCCGAAGCTATCATTGTAAAAATTTTTTTGAGGGAAGTAATATCCTTTCAGTTCTATGGTTCCAAAAACCAAGCTTTCATTTCTTGTTCGTATTCCTGCCCCAATTGAACTTAGGATTCTTGTTTTAGCATTATAAGGTGAAAAAGTGCCCACATTTCCGAATGTGAACGGAGCAACGCGGAAGCCGACAAAAGACCATGGGCTAAAAAATTCTGACTCTGCCTTTATAGTTGCCCTGAAATTTCCTCCGAGGTTCCTGTTTCCATATTCCGGCCATCCGAATTTACTGTTTGCATATAGAGGTTCATTCAGTACGGTATTCATTTGTTGGGCTATATCAAAATTCAGGAAAAAACGCTGTTTCCATCTTGGTCCAAGGGCTTTTAGATGGTCGAAATATCCAAGGCTTCCTAAAAAGTTAATATCTTCAAAAGTCTTATGATTCAGATATCCTTCCCCACGAATAATAAAGCTGATATAATTTTTTTTATCATTAAACTGGTATCGTTGATAATTAAATCCAATGAACGGGCGGCGCCTGTTTTCTTTAATCGTAAATCCTGAAGTGACGCTCAATAATAAACCTTCCGGAATATCTTCATTACGCCCAAGACCATAGACGTACTGTGTTTTATAGAAGTTTTGACGGTAGAAAGTCAGCGTAGTAAGCACCGCGGATAAATCAGCATACTGCCAGTAATAATTAGTTTTATATATATCAGGTACTTCCTGAAATTTTTGGTTGATGAAACGTATGCTTATCAGTTTTCTTAATTTTTTAGCTTCCTGCTGCAGGGTAAAATCCTTCGAGTTGATGTTATAACCTATCCAGCCTTCAACATTGTAATATCTGTAACGCACCACGGAATGGTAAACAGAATCGGTATTATACATATTTCTTGTCGAGTGGTAGCCTCCATCAAGTTCATAAACCCATTTCATATACCGGTTGATTAACGGTTTTGAAAAATTGACGTAATAACTGCTTTCGTCTTTCGGGCCTGCAAAAGTTGGGTGGAAACTTTGATAGCCGATGGCACCATTAATAAAGCTGCCTCCTATATTTCTACTATTGTATTCGCCGCCGAAAGCGAAATCGTTGAGTCGTTTATTATCATATAAAGTAAAAAGTGTTGCTGAATTTCCTGTTCCGGCAAAATTATCTTCCCTGAACTGTACGTTGGATTGTTGAATGCCAAGTGTATTTATAGCACCACCCAACGAAAAGACATCTTTTGCTTCCACCAGGATATCGACAGAATCTGAGCCTGGCCCAACGGGAAAAACTTTTATTTCTGCATCATGCAGATAACTCAGTTGGCGAAGAAACGTCACATTGTCCGCCATTAAATATGGGTTTAATGCCTGCCCTTTGCTAAAAAACAGGTTATTTTTAATTATTCTTATACGTGTTTGATGATGCAGGTAGTTTGCCATCTGGGTTAGACTATTGTTAAGCCTTTTAGAAGTGTCACCTATAATGGTTCCAAATGGAAAACGTTCCACACTAATATTCCTGATGATCATGCCTTCGTACTTATTGAATGCTTCTTCGTTTCTTTTTAACTGATTGGCGCGGTCAACGGCTGTTGTGTCACGCTTGAGATTTTTCATCATTTTCCCGAGAAAATCCTTACGCTGTGATATGGTTTCTTCTCTGGTTTTTGTAATTACAGTGTCTTCTTTAGGAGAAGTATTGATTTGTGCCACCAAAGAGAAATGCAGTAAGCAAAAAATGCAGATCGTAAAAAAACACAAAAAAAATTTGATGGAATATTTCATCGGGTGTCTCAATATGGCTGTATAAAAATAATCATTTAAAAATTTGGGATTAATTTTTTATCGGCGACTCGGGGATAGTTGCAACAAAGTTTTTGTTAATCTTTACGTTCGTTATTTAGAACGAATTCCGGGAACTTTTTTTACCATTGAGACTAACCAGGGAGGTAAAAAAATCTATTTTGTTTTTTCCTGTTAAATGAAGTTGCTTTTTATTTTTTCGATGAATTCCTGTTCAATCATTTTTTTTGCCATAAGGATCATATTATTAAATGCTCCTGCGGTAGAGATTCCATGCCCGATTATTACCGGTTTATTTACACCCAATACAGGAACGCCTCCATACATTTCAAAATTAAAACGGTTGAAATACTCGTCATCTATTTTTCTCTGCTGAACGATATCATAAATAGATTCTGCGAATTTTAAAAGGATATTTCCGGTATATCCATCACATACATATATATCAGCTTTGTCTTTTAATAAATCACGCCCTTCTATATTCCCAATAAAGTTGATCCGGTCATTTTCTTTCAATAGGGGATAGGCTGCCTGGCAAAGGATATTTCCTTTTCCTTCCTCTTCACCTACATTGATCAAAGCAACTCTTGGGTCATCAATATTTAAAATATACTTTGAAAACAGAACACCCAATAAGGCAAACTGCGATAAATTTTCAGGCTTGCAATCGGCATTTAATCCCACATCTACCATCAAAGCAAGTTTACCATTATCTCCCGGGATGTAAGCTCCAATGGCAGGACGGGAAACTCCTGTGATGGCTTTTATGCTGTATAAAGCGCCAACCATCATTGCTCCCGTGTTCCCCGCACTTATGAATGCATCAATTTTTGACTCCGCCAGCAAATGAAATCCTATTGATATAGATGATTGCTGTTTTTGTTTTAAAGCTTTGGTCGGATGCTCCTGCATTCCAATAACTTCTGAGGCATGCACTATATTTATGGAATCTGAATTGATAGTGTGTTCGTGGAGGAGAGAATTTAATTTATTTTCATCGCCTATCAAAGTAAGTTTTACATCATCTTTATTTTCAGATAAAAAAAGTTTAACGCCTTTTATCGTCTCGAGAGGGGCAAAATCTCCTCCCATCATGTCCAATGCAATGTTCATAGTTTAGATTTTAACTTGAAATGTTGTGCTAAAAATAATCAGTTAATTTCAATTATAGGGTTTTCATTCATAAAAAAATCCAAAGACAAATTTGATGGATCTCAAATTTGTCTTTGGATTGCGTAAAATTTTTGAGGAAACTTATCAGGCTTTTTTCGGAGCCTTTTCGGCAACTACTTTTCCTTTATAAAATAATTTTCCTTCACTTGTATGCGCACGGTGACGTACATGAGTTTCGCCGGTTGTGGCATCTGTACTCAATGTAGGAGCATCTGCTTTATAGTGTGTTCTTCTTTTTGCACTTCTTTGCTGACTGTGTCTGCGCTTTGGATTTGGCATAACCGTAGATTAAATATGACTAATTATTGTTTTTCTTAAATTGTTCCAACCCTTTTTCCAAAGGATGATTATTTTCAATTACTGTTGATTCCATTTTTTTTAACATGGCCAATATTTCTTTATTGCATAAAGGGCCACCCATTTCCTCTTCACTGCATGTGCGCTGATTAGGAATACTTAACACTACGAATTCGTAAATCCAATCAGCAAGATGAATATGGCTTTCTGTCCTGGAAATATAATGCACATCAGGATCTTCTTCATTTTGGTTCATTTCTTCGGGATTTTCCACTTGTTTAATAACAAGATTAAATTCATCCCAAAGATCCATCGGCAAGGTATTTCCACAACGGTCGCACGGAACAGTTACGCTACCTCCAATCTCGAACTTCAACAACATGAATGAGTTGTTTTTTTCGAGAGCGAGTTTTATGGACGCATTACAGTTGTTAAACCCAATATCATTGTGGCCTGTTTCATTGTTATTAGCAAAGAACTTGTCATCTACCTGGTAATTAAACTCATGAATTCCAGGTTTTAATCCAACAAAAGCAATATCATATTCACGCCTGTTTCCCATAACTTATAATTAAAGGGCTGCAAAGGTAAGAAAATCCAATTAATTTTTTTCAAAAAAATACTGCATTTTGAATCTTCTGAAGTAATCTTTAGTGTTCTCTATTATTTCAGGATTTATATGAAGAGATTTTTTATATGGTAACTTTAATTTTGCTGATAAGTCTTTTGCAAAGGTGATTCATTAAAAAGGATAGAGGATCTCATTTTTAAATATATCCAGTGAATAATGTTCCTGATAATTATCTTTGTTTGAATCAGGTACACAATTTGAAGATTGAGCAAAAATGGCAAAATGTTCCGGCATACGAATTTTACAATTTTAGTTAGGAAAGTAAACTCGCTAAGAAGGTTATAACCTATTTTAAAAGTTGCACGGGATGGTATTGGAGAATATTTAAGAAAGTTTTCCAGGGATTTTTAAGCGGGGAAATAACTCTAAAAGATGATCAAAGGATATTTAAAGCAAAATAAAAATCTCTGGTTGATAGCCATTGTCCTGGTGCTGTTAATTAAATTGTTTTCAGCAAACCAAAATTGGGTGGAAACTGCTTACGCCACTCAATTTTATCCATTTTTTTCGCGAATACTTCGAATCATTTTCGGATGGATTCCGTTTAGTATCGGAGATATTTTATATTTAATAGCTGCGGCGTGGCTTTTTTGGAAAGTAGTTAAAAATGTTCGCATGCTTTTAAAAAGGCAACTGACCTGGAAGTTAGCCCTAAAAAAAATGCTACATTTTGCATTGATTTTTATTTTTATTTATATCATTTTCAATATTTTTTGGGGAATCAATTATAACAGAAAGGGAATTGCTTATCAATTACAGTTAACTGAATTAAAGTATGATACTTCGGATCTTAAAATGCTTCAAGATCTTTTATTGCAAAAAGTGAATGCTTCGAAGATTGCCGTCATCAATAGCCATGAATCGTATCCTTATAAAAATGATTTATTCAGAAAAGCAAAAAGCAGTTATGATGATGTAGCAAAAAAATATCCATTTCTCACTTATAAGGATCTTTCAGTAAAATCTTCGTTTTATGGCTGGCTCGGCGATTACCTGGGATTTACCGGGTATTATGACCCGTTTACAGGCGAAGCCCAGGTAAATACTACAGTGCCAGATTTTTTACAGCCTTACATTACTACCCACGAAATGGCACATCAGCTTGGCTATGCCAAAGAGAATGAAGCAAACTTTGTCGGGTATCTTGCGGCTGTAAATTCGCGCGATTCTCTTTTTCACTACTCTACTTACTTCGATCTTTTTTTGTACGCGAATAGAGAGGTTTTTTATTTTGATTCCATTTCTTCAAAAAATGCGCGAGAAAAATTGAACCCTTTGGTAAAAAAAGATATTGACGAATTACGGCAGTTTAATATAGCGCACAGAAGTTTTATAGAACCCGCAATTACATGGATGTATGGGAAGTTTTTAAAGATGAATCAACAGCCACAAGGTATGCACACATATAATGCAGTGGTGGGGATGCTAATTGCTTATTATAAAAAGTACGGAAAAATATAATTAGTTGATAAGCCTAACATTGCAGCAAATAAACAAATATGGTGAATTCCTGTTTATCATTATATAAAGGACTGGCCAATGATTTTTAACTACTTTGTCAAGTATAATGTTCACATTTCCCAAAAAAAGAAAAAAAATCCCCGCTTATAATTGTAGCGGATCGTAAAATAATATGTAATTTTTTTTGGCACATTTTTTATTGAATAACAACAAAAAATTATAACGATGAAAAAATATGTATTTATAATGGCAAGTGTTTTTTTTCTGTCCAGTTGCGTAGCAAAGCGATACCTCAGGCAATCACAATTGGAAACTTCTAATCTTCGTGACGACAGTACTCAGCTTGCCAATAAAAATACTTCGTTAGAGGCAAATATTTCGTCTTTGAAAGACCAGATTGATAAACAGAAAGCTGATATTGATAAATTAAATGAACAAATAACTGATCTCAATAATCAGAACAATCAATTAGGCGCCCAGACTTCTGAGCAACAAAGCAAACTATCTCAAAGCCAGCAAGACCTACAGCGTCAAAAGCAAAGGCTGGAGCAATTGCAAACTTTGTTGAATCAACAAAAAGCCGCCTCTGAGGAATTGAAAGATAAAATGGCCGAAGCACTCAAAGGTTTTAATTCTAATGATCTCTCTGTATATCAAAAAAATGGTAAAGTGTATGTAAGTCTTTCAGAAAAATTATTATTTCCATCGGGGAGCGCTGTTGTGAATCCGCAGGGTGTAGATGCGTTATCAAAGCTTGCGGCAGTGCTTAATTTGAATAGTGATGTAGCAGTGGATATCGAAGGCCATACCGATAGCATTCCTATAAGGGGAAGGTACAAGGACAATTGGGATTTGAGCACGGCGAGAGCTAATTCTATTGTTCGAATCCTTGTAAATAATTACAAAGTAGATCCTACGAGAGTTATATCTTCCGGTCATAGCTATTATGAGCCTGTTGCGTCTAACGCGACACCTGAAGGAAGGGCTAAAAACAGGAGAACAGATATTATTCTCTCACCTAAGCTGGATGAAATGTATAAATTATTGGGAGGGATGTAGCAGGTAGAATGTAGAAACTCGAAGACTTCAAGATATTCTGGAGTTCTGTTGTTTAGAAAATGATTCTCAGGTTTTATTGTTTTTACTCCATTTTCTATCAATTTTATTAAGGATTGCATTAAGCCCGTTTAGCGTACCCATAAAATAATTATTCTTTTTAAAATAGGGGATAACGTTTTTCGTGATGATTTTGTACTTGTCATAATCATCAAGATAATTATCCAGCCCAAAATCCGAGCTTATGTAAATTGTCTTGTAATCTTTGCAAATGCAAATCACCATTCCGTTGCTTTTAGATATTTTACCGATGCCCCAGATTTTTAAAAGTCGATAGGTGAATTCATTAAATTGGTCACTGGCAACCATATTTGAATCAACACTAACTATCGCTATTTCTATAGTTGTCTTTTTTTCAAAATGCTGGATAATACTTTCCAAAGAATCTTCCTCGGATTTGTCGTATAATCCTTCAAAATCGTTTACCCAGCCTATAGCGGCAGGCAGCGTATCCCATATCGATTGTCTATAGGCCTTTAATTCCGAAGGAGTCATGATTCTGTAAGGATTGTAGTTGGCAACGCGCTGGGCCTTGACACTTACATCTAAAAAAAGTAAAATCATTAAGAAAGTAAAAAATATTCTCATGCGCTAATTGGTTTATTTGATCTATTGTAAAAATAAAGAAAATATAGACTTTGCGACTTAAGAAAATAAAATCCAATTCCCCGGTTTCGCGAATCCGTTTAATTCGAAAAGTTTAATTTCACTGATAAATTATTTATTGAATTCAAATAACTATTATGGATGTACGAAAGGAAGTATGGCAACGCGGTCCGATAGAGGGTGTTCCGGCGTTATTACAACCGGTGGCTCACGCGTTACTGGAAGTGACCGAAGAAGTGCGCGGCATTATGAATGGCTTTCCGGAAAATCTTTTGTGGCAAAAGCCTGCCGGCGTTGCTTCTCCCGGTTTTCATTTACAACATATAAATGGTGTTGTTGACCGGCTTTTTACTTATGCAAGAAAAGAATTGTTGAGCAGTGAGCAAATGCATTCTCTCTCAATAGAAGGGGATAAGGAAAAGAATGCTCTTTCCGGCGAACAACTGATTGAGGCTTTAGATAAGCGAATTGCATTGGCAATAAAGGAATTGAAATCAGTAAATACAGAATCACTTACGGAAGCGAGGGGAGTAGGCAGGAAACAGATACCGACTACATTAATGGGATTATACGTACATGCTGCTGAGCATTCCATGCGGCATGTGGGCCAATTACTCGTAACAGTTAAAATATTGAAATCGTTAAAAGAGTAGTTCACAGTAAACAAACATTTTCCGAAAGTTCTTATTTCCTCTCTACCAATATTTGAAGGCAAATGCTATTACAGCATAAATCATGGTCATTATAAAAATACCCTTAGCGGTCTTATCCCGATAACCATTGACATAAATCGTAAATAAAATGGCATTTGCCATTAAGGAAATACTAATAGAGACCGTTATTAAATTGGGATTGAATTTCATCCATTGTAACATTTCTGAAAATGAAAGGCTTTTAAATTTTATCATTTTGTAAATTAGAAACCCTATCATTGGTGCAATAAAGCCTAATGCCAGGCCGAAGATGAAATTGTCTTTTTTAAAAATCATAAAATATCCCAATTTTTTTCAAGTTCTTTTTTTAAAGTATAATTGGTGAGATCAAATTGTACTGGTACCACACTTACATAGTTGTGTTCCAATGCCCATACATCCGTGTCTTCACCTGTGTCAAAATTTACAAATTCACCCGTAAGCCAATAATACTTTCTTCCGTGTGGATCCAGCCTTTCATCAAAGTCTTCGTCATATTTCGCATAGGCCTGCCTGCAAACTTTTATGCCATTCATAAGCTCTAGGGGAGTAGCCGGAATATTTACATTAAGCAAAAAATGCTTCTCAAATTTTTTATTCAAAACACTTTTTACGATTTTATGCACATAGTACTCAGCAGCGCTGAAATCGGCTTCGATACTGTAATCAAGTAAAGAAAAGCCGATGGAAGGAATGCTTTCTATCGATGCTTCCATAGCAGCACTCATAGTGCCGGAATATATTACGTTAATAGAATGATTGGCGCCATGATTAATACCACTCAGGCAGATATCGGGTTTCCGATGAAGAATTTTATCAACTGCAAGTTTTACGCAGTCAACCGGGGTACCATTAGTTTGCCAGGCTTCCGCGCTTTCGAAAAGATCATTTACTCTGTTAAGCCTTAGAGGTACACCGATGGTTATCGCATGTCCCATTCCGCTTTGAGGTTTGTCCGGTGCCACTACCACTACATCGCCCAGATCTTTTACTGCATTTACAAGACTTTTAATACCAGGAGCTGTTATTCCATCGTCATTTGTAATTAATATAATAGGCCTTTCTTCTTTGGTTTCGGTCATTGTTATTTGTTCTTGCTTCTTAGTTTTCAATTTAGTTATCAGTTACGGGTTATCAGTTGTGAGGTACCGGATTCACCGAGCTCTGGTCACTTTGTCTTATCGCACATAACTCGTCACTTCGCTCACCACCTGAACCACGGCCTCGCCACTGCTTCCCTAAACGGCCACGGTATGGCAATTAGTATAATCAATAATGCGATTCCAAAAAATAATAAGGTTTTCTTGAATTTTGCCTGTGGAGTTTTAGCTTTTTTAACGGATACTCTTCCCGCATGCACGAGGATCCAGGCGATTATCATCATAACACTGTGTTCCATAGTGAAAAACCGAACCATAGGGTCTTTCATGCTTTCGCCTACATGTTTTAGACTTTCAAACCATCCGTTGGAAAAATAAAGAATTAATCCAATCAACAATTGAACGTCCATTGAAAGCATAAAAAAGAAATTACTCCGGCCGTCAGATACTGAATATTCTCTTTTGGCAGTTAGACCGGTTAAAGCGCTTATTACTGTCCAAAAAGCAAAAATCAAAATAAGCCAACGGATTAAATTGTGTAATATCAGCAGAGTTTGCATGGGAATTTTTTTTGCAAAAATAAGGGGAACGAAGCAAGTAGCAAGATACATGATGTCTAAAGCAAGAAAGCCCAGTGCTGAAAGCTGAAGCCTATATGCTAAAAGAAATGCCCTGGTTTGATAAGCTGAGGATATTCTTTTTGAAATTGTTTTATTTCGGGAATGGATACATGCTGCACATACATGCTGCCAGGATTTTTTTCAATATAATGCTGATGGTACTTCTCGGCTGGCCAAAATTTGTTTAGGGCTTTAACCTCCACTGCAATCGGGGCACTGTATTTCTTTGATGCATTTAGATCTTTTATATAATTTTCTATTTGTGCTTTTTCAGCATCATTATCATAAAAAGCAATCGACCGGTATTGCGAACCAAAATCCGGAGCCTGCCCATTTACCGATGTCGGATCCTGTCCTGCAAAATATACTTTCAATAAAGTTTCGTAAGAGATTTGAGAAGGATCATAATACACCATTACACTTTCCGCATGACCTGTGTTACCGGTTTCCACCATTTCATAATCGGGGTTTTTTACAGTCCCTCCGGCATATCCGGAAACAGCTTCTTTTACACCTTTCACACTTTCAAACAAGGCTTCCTCGTGCCAGAAACAGCCCGCAGCAAAAGTAGCACGACTGTATTTTGATAAATCTATTTTAGTATTTTTTGTTTCACCTTTTTCTGAAGTTTGCTGGGCGCAGGAAACAAACCCTGTAACCATCGAGGCGATAAAAAATAAAGTAATTAAAGGTTTCATGTTTTCTATTTCTTAAAAGTACGGTTTAATTGAAAGTGCAGATGTTAAAAAAAAGTGAGAGATCAACCGAAAAACAGAACACGTGAAAGGAGTAAAGTTGAAAAAATAAAAACATAAAATCTTACATTTGCGTTTTTATTGCCCGATAGTATAATGGTAGTACAGCAGATTCTGATTCTGCTTGTCTTGGTTCGAATCCAGGTCGGGTAACTATAGAGATGATGTTTATGCATCATCTTTTTGATAAAAATATGACTCCGTAGCTCAGTTGGTAGAGCAACAGACTCTTAATCTGTGGGTCCAGAGTTCGAGCCTCTGCGGGGTCACACCTCCTGGGACAAATCATAAATAGAATGATTTGTCCCTTTTTATTTTTTAATTGATTATCTCTCGGCCTATAGTGCAAAGAAATAGATTTACTTTTCAAAAAAATAATTTGTTACAACTTTTAATCCGGGGAAAAAAAATAAAAAAGAGGCTACTCTTTCGAGACAGCCTCTCTGTATTCTACTTGATTACTGAAGAAAAAATTATAAATTTATACTCATCAATATGATTTCGATAAGGATTGATTCGGGCAAGAAATGCTAACCTGTAAAATTTGTCCGCCACCAACTTTCGGAGGGCCAAAACCCCAATTGGAAATATACAATTTATTATCAGGCCCCATTACCATTGCTGTTGGGAAGTTCAGCCCTGATACCAAAGTTGTTTGTACACCTGACGGGTCTATGCGTACCACAGCACCCGTGCCAGGAGTTGGAAATGGATTATTCGTTGTGCCTTCGAGAACATATATTCCTCCTGCCTTATCAAAGGCAATACCTTGTGCCATGCTGAAGCCGGATGCAACCATACTGATTTTGCCATCCATCGTAATTTTATAAACATTAGAATTATTGGGAATCGGGAATAAGCTCAGGTTTACCATATAAAAGCAACCATCATGAAATACAATTGACGAAGGAACAATATGACCTTGTGTCGCAGAAATATCTATAAAGCGGGAAACATGGCCCCACTGGTCAATTTTATCTATCTCACCGTGATTGGGTTCCACTGCGTATAATTCCTTTCCAACAGTTTGCATACTATACCATACTCCATCTGGTTCAAAATCGGCTGCATCTACATTGGCTGCAGGATTGGCTTGTATAAATGAACTTAAATCCGCAAGCATCTTCCACTTTTGGTTCGGTAGAACTTTTACAACGCCATTAGGGATTGACGGAACACCGTGAGAACAACCGGCGCCTGCAAGAACACCATAAAGGGTGTTGCCGATAAATGCCACATCGCCTACTCCCATTATGTCTCCATTGGAATTAGTGGAAGAGGGCAAATTATCCGCAACAGTTATCCTTGTGCCCTTCACAATTTCTGAAATCCGGGAGCCGTTTGTGCTTCCAAAATAAGGTCCTACAGGGGGAGGAACCGCCATACAGGAACTGTTGGCAGACGGATTGGTGCCGCCAGTTCCGGCTTCGGCAACATACAAATTTCCGTCCGGGCCAAATTTTAATCCACGCGGAAGATTAAGACCGGAAGCATACAGAGAAGTTGTTGCCACCAAATTGTTTGGGCTACAGTCGCAAAAGCTCCCGGGAGAAAGATTTTTTTTGCAGGAGGAAAGAATTATTGCACCTGCAAATACGGTAACAAAAAGAAGTCGTAGTTGTTTTGCTTTCATAAAAAAAATTTAAAAGTTATCATAAAAAATCCCGGCACAATCTTAACTCAATATATTTCCCACTGAAATAAAAATCTCCATACACCCAAATTTTCGAACACACAACCACCAGGTAAAACGAACTGTTTTTATCAGGCAATCCTGCAGTTCGTTGGCAAAAAACATATTTTGGTTGAATAGTTGGATTTTTATAAATGCAGGTTTTATAAAATAGTAACTTGCTTTTATTTATAATGAAAAAGGAATTTTTCAAGCAATTTATTTTAAAGCGCCGCTACCGGTGGCTGAGGCATTTGCTGCTGCTCGCATTCTATTTTGTTTTAATCGTATGGCTGGATGGCAACGGACGCGGAAGCATGCGACCCGCTATTGACCTTTACTTGTTTTTCATGCCCATAGTGCTGTTGTATGCATATTTTATTGCCTATTGGCTCATTCCTTCTTTTCTCTTAAAAAGAAAATATTTTACCTTTTTCGTTTTGTATTGCTGTGCGACTTCTATAAGTCTCTTTTTGATTTTCCTGGATGACACTTATTTGTACAACCCGCTACAAGGCATCACGGCGCCACATTACAGTATGGTAGAAATATACAGGCGGATATTTTCTTTAAATAATTTTTTGGATATGCATATTTTTACGATGCTATTTGTTTTCCTGAAGTTGTTCAAGTATTGGTACCTGGAGCACCAGGAAAAACTACAGGTGGAAAAAGAAAAGCTTAGTGCAGAGCTTCAATTGCTGAAAGCCCAACTCCATCCCCATTTTTTATTCAATACGTTGAACAACCTCTATTCACTGGTTTATGAAAAATCGGATAAAGCTCCGAAAATGCTGATGCGCTTATCAGGCTTGTTAAGCTATGTACTCTATGAATGCAAAGCCAATGAAGTTTTATTAAGAAAAGAAATCAGCATTATTAAAGATTATGTAGCGCTTGAAAAAGAAAGATACGGAGAGCGCCTGGACGTTTCATTTAATTTTTCAGGCGATATTGAAGATAAAATGATTGCACCGATGTTGTTTCAGCCGTTTATTGAAAATGCATTCAAGCACGGTACTTCAGAACAATTAGGGAAAGTATGGATGAGCATTGATTTGTCTGTGAAAAAACATGAATTGTACTTTAAGATTATTAACAGTTACGATAATAATCCTGTTGGTGTTCAAGAGAAGCCTGGCGTTGGAATAGAAAATGTAAAAAGAAGATTGGAGCTACTTTATCCGGGAAATTTCAAATTGCAAAACGGGGTTGAAGATGATGTTTACATCGTAGCGCTATCGCTTGAACTGAAAGCCCATGAGGTAAAAAATTCATCGGAATCAAACATTCCTGTCTTAAAAATTGTCTAATGAATATTCGGTGTTTAATAGTGGATGATGAACCGCTTGCGGTACGATTGATCAGCTCGTATATTCAGCAGGTTCCAGGCCTTGAAATTACCGGCGTGTGCAATAATGCAATTGATGCTTTTTCAGTTTTACGAGAGCAAAAAGTTGATTTGCTGTTCCTGGATATAAAAATGCCCAAACTACCCGGAACGGATTTTTTACGTAGCATTTCAAGCCCACCGAAAGTGATTTTTATTACCGCTTACCGCGATTATGCTTTGGATGGTTATGAATTGGACATTGTTGATTATTTACTGAAGCCTGTTTCGTTTACCCGCTTTATGAAAGCTGTATCAAAAGCAACCAGGCTTATTTCTCTTGATAATAATTTTTCAAGCGTAAATGCAGAAGATAACAATAACAAAGATTCCTTTTTGTATTTTAAGGTTGATAAGGAAAGGCAGAAAGTGTTACTCGTTGAGATTCTTTTTATTGAAAGCAGCAAAGAGTATGTGAAACTTCATCTTGAAGACAGAAAATCTCTTTTGGTAAAGCAGGGCATCAGCTCGCTGGAGAAACTCCTTTCGCCACATCGTTTTCTCCGTGTTCATCGCTCTTACATTGTTGCCATTGAAAAAATTTCTTCTTATAGTCCAACCTACATTACTATTGGCAGTAATAAAATTCCGATTGGAAGGTTGTATAAAAATGAAGTCCTTGAAGTATTGACACATTGAGTTGCCTGAAAACTCATCCAACCCGCAGCTGAAAAAAAGGCTAATCCGCTTTTTACCTTTTTAATAAGTCTTAAAACAAGCCATTTTTTAGAAAGTGTGATTTTCTCTTATTTAAAAAATAAAATAATAATCCCCCAAAAACAAGACAAGGAAAACTACTACAACTCATTCGCTAAAAAATAATACAAGTTATTGGTGAAGGGTTCCAATGATTTTGAGGAGGTCACTTTCTTATTGGTTGATTTTCTGTAAAAATTAAAATTCCGGTTATTTCCGGGTTTACTGTAAACGAAGTTTTGTTGAAACTTTTAGCCTTGGTAAATGCTGTTTTAAGGCTGAGGCTACAAAGAATTTAATTTTATTTTATAGCGCGTTAAGCTATGTTTGCGGGATCTGTTTCTCCTAAATAAAATTTGGCTGAATTTTTAGCAAAAAGGAAACAATTTAATTATAAAAATCTCCCTTGTCCTTGCAACGAAAGGATATTTTTGTTGGTCAGACAAATTATGAAATTGAAACCTGCAATTATTTTTTTCATTTTTCTGTTTCCTTTTTTAGGTATAAAGGCTCAGACATGCACTACAATAGGGCAAACGCCATCTACAGCTTTCCCCGTATGCGGTACCACTACCTTCAGCCAAAGCAGTGTTCCGCTGTGTAGTTCAAATTCTTTATTTGTTCCGGGGTGCTCGGGTTCGGGTAATGCAGACTACGCCAATAAAAATCCATTCTGGTATAAGTTTACCTGTTTTACTTCAGGCACTCTAGGATTTGTAATTACTCCCAATAACCTTACTGATGATTATGATTGGCAGCTTTACGATGTTACCGGCCACAATCCAGACGATATTTTTACGAATAATAGTTTAGTGGTCTCTGGTAATTGGGCCGGGAATCCCGGAACCACGGGCGCTTCACAAGGCGGTGCAAATTTTATTCAATGTGCGTCTTCTTATACCGGTACTGAACCACGCTTTGCCAAAATGCCCAACCTTATCAAAGGACACCAGTATATATTACTGGTAAGCCATTTTACGGACACACAAAGTGGCTACGCGCTTTCTTTTAACGGAGGAACGGCAAGCATTACTGATACTACCAAACCTGCCTTGAAAAGCGTAGGATCTTCCTGCGACGCCACGCAGCTTTACGTGAAAATTAATAAAAGCGTGCAATGTGTCAGCCTTGCTGCTGATGGCAGTGATTTTTCGATTTCATCAGGTGGCATTAAAATAAGTTCAGCCCGGGCTTTATGCACCGGATTTGATATGGATTCAATCGTACTGCAATTAAATGGGCCGTTACCTGTCGGAAACTATACTTTAACTGTAAAAGAAGGCACTGATGGAAATACGCTCTTAGATGATTGTAATACTCCTATTCCTGTTGGGAATTCTCTCCCATTAATCATCCCGCCTTTGGCACCTACCCCAATGGATAGCCTATCGCCTTTACAATGCGCGCCACAGACATTGCAATTGGTCTTCAAAAAAAATATCCTTTGCGGCACAGTAGCCCCAGATGGAAGTGACTTTACGATTACAGGCCCCTCTCCGGTTACTGTTACCAGCGCTGCAACAAATTGTACGGGCAACCTTACTCCAACCATTACACTCAATTTATCATCACCTATCAAGTTAGGCGGCAATTATAAAATAATATTAAAAGAGGGTAGCGATGGCAATACCATTATAGATGAATGTTCGCAGCAAACCCCGGTTGGATCTTCTTTGAATTTTAGTTTGAAAGACACCGTGTCTGCTAATTTCACGTATCATGTGGCCACCGGATGCAAAATGGATACCGTTCAGTTTTTGCATGATGGAAAAAATGGTGTGAATCAATGGAATTGGCAATTGGATTATAATGGAAAAAGCAATTTGCAGAACCCGGTAACCTACTTTGCGCCCAACGGAAAAAAATCAATCCAATTGGCTGTTTCAAACGGATTCTGTAGTGATACTTCTACACAAATTATTTCTCTGGGAAATGAATTGAAAGCTGCCTTTGAGACCAACAACACGATATGCCCCGAGGATTCTGCGGTTTTTCTAAACAAAAGTATTGGTGATATCAATTCTTATTATTGGGATTTTAAAAATGGAAATATAAGCACTGATCAAAATCCTTCGTATCAGAAATATCCCATTTCGGGAACAGAAAATAATTATGCAGTTATGCTTATTGTCGGGAATGCAATCGGCTGTTTCGATACTGCGGTAAATAATATCAAAGTACTCAAAAGCTGCTATATCGCTGTTCCTAACGCCTTCACTCCCAACGGGGATGGATTAAACGATTACCTTTATCCACTCAACGCCTTTAAAGCCGATAACCTTGAATTTAAGGTTTACAATCGCTTAGGCCAACTCCTTTTTACTGCAACTGACTGGACCCAAAAATGGGATGGCACTTTTAAAGGGGAGCCCCAGGTTTCAGATGTTTATGTCTGGACTTTAAAATACACCCTCCGAGATACCGGTAAGCAGTTTTTTAAAAAAGGATCAACTGTTTTGATCAGGTAATACTTTACTGATGTCCATTGTTGTTCTGTCAATATTTTCGTGCCCTGGTTTACCAATATTGATTTCTTTTTGCTGCAGGCTTTTAGGCGTATTGTAAGTAATTCCAAATACGAACAGAAAAGGTATCAATAACCCTACGGTTAACACCTGCAAAGAATATAAAATTTGTTTTGCAATTTCAAGAGCTTCTCCTGTTTTGCGGCTTATTATTGTTTTCATTTTGTTTTGTTTTAAGATGATTTGTTTTTAATTACAGTACAAAGATATAGTCAAATACAGGTACTATGCAAAACATAGTACATGAATATGCATATTTGATATTTGAGTGGAAATGTTTCTATATAAATGGTAAACGCGACGAGAAAATTAGTTTTTGCTTTGAGATGTGGGAGCTATATTCGCAACGAAGCACTAATAATATATTATACATAAAATTTATCTGAATGAATTGGTCTTTTTCCAACACTGCGATCGGAAGATTGAGAATGGCAGGTATCGCAGAAGGGATTTCTTTTGTTACCCTTTTATTTATAGCGATGCCTTTAAAATACATTGCAGGAGACCCACGTATGGTACTATATGTCGGATGGGTACACGGCTTACTCTTTATGCTATTTATACTTGCATTAATAACTGTGAAAATAACGCTGGAGTGGAAATTTAAGAAAACAATTCTTTCGTTTTTGGCTTCGTTAATCCCCTTCGGAACTTTTATCATGGATAAATCATGGCGAAAAGAAGAAAGAGAATGGACGAAAGACCAATTAAGTAAAGAGCAAGGTTGATAAGTGAATGGCATTGCTAAAACATCCAGAAGAGTAAGAAACGGGCGCACGAAATAATCAATGAAGCAGTAAATAGCAGTTGCAATAAATTCCTACAAAACTAAAATGAAATTTCTATTTATTTGTCCGTTTGCGGTATTAAAAAAGCCTCGATAAACGAGGCTTTCGAATTTCATTTTATGAAGCTCGTTGCAGCAAATGTGAACGGGAAAGATATTTTTGATTTGGACTGTAGATAAAAAAACAAGAACCATCCTTTATGGTTTCAATAATAGGCTTTGCATATTTTTCCGGAAGCGCAGGGCAACCAAGGCTACGGCCAATGTATCCTAAATCCTGTATCCATTTTTCGCTTACATAATCAGCACAATGAATTACAATGGCTCTGCTTCTCGCATTGTCGTTAATTCCTTTTTCTTCTCCTTGCAATCTCAACGAGAAACCATGCTCGCCGAAGTAAGTATTCTGCGTTACATAGAAACCAGGACTACTCATATTGCTGCGTGGAGAATTCGAAAACCTGTTTGCATATTCTTTTCCGGAATTGCGGCCATGAGCAACATAAGTATTGTAAAGAATCTGGAAATTGTCCAGGTCTATTACGAACAAGCGTTTTTCGTTGGACGGAAGGCTAAAATCTGCAATCGTTAAAACATTATCATTTGATAGTTTGCCGGTAGATCGCAGGTAATTATATCCTTTTAATCCGTCTATAAAAGCTTGTTTGGATAGCCCAAGGGTATCTAATTGTAAACTATCGTAAATATTGGCGCTTTTAAAACTTAAATTGACTTTTGTAATTTTCTCCGGATTTGAATCGACAGGTACATACGCAGGTTTAGATTTTGCAAAAACAAACGGAAGATGAATCAGGAAGATGAGAAAAAATGCGAGCGGTAAATACGGTTTTTTACAGTAATTTTTCATTGCTGTGATTTTATTTTTTCGAAGATTATGGTTCTTGAAAATATATACAAGCTAGAAGCTTCCGTGTATTTTCATAGTTATTGTTAGCATACTAAAATATGGATTATTTATTTTAGTAAGATGCAAATATAAGTTTTGACGCGGTTTTAGGTGTTTTTTTATTTTTTGAAAATAATTTTTGTACGGGTTTTAACATGTCAGCTTTATTAAAACAATTTTTCCCAATTTTTATTGTGCTTATTTGGCATGTCTGAACGATGCATGTGAATTCCCGACGCATTTGATAACGGTACTTATTTATATTTGTAACACTCAATATTTTAAAATTAGTAATTTATCAGCCAAATAGTTTCCATATTAAATAGTCCAATTGAATACCTCAAAGGTGTCGGTCCTTTGAGGGGTGATATTTTGAAAAAAGAAGCGGGAATTTTCACCTTCAATGATCTTTTGCAATATTTTCCTTTCAGGCACATTGACCGTACTCAAATAACACCTATCAGTAAGATAAATCCCCAAACTGAATATGTGCAGGTGAAGGGAAAAATCACCTCTGTGGAAACCATCGGTGAAAAATATTCGAAACGCCTGGTTGCAACGCTCTACGATGGAACCGGAGAGATGGAGTTGGTTTGGTTCCAGGGTATCAATTGGGTGCAAAAATCAATACAAATTGGAGCTCAGTTTTTAGTTTTTGGCAAAGCAGGCTTTTTCATGAATACTCCGCAGATCACTCATCCTGAAATGGAATTGCTTACAGCCGAAAATAAAAATGCTAAAAGCTTTCTTGAACCGGTGTATCCTGCAACAGAAAAATTAAAAGCCCGTGGTATGGGCGGCAGGCAGATGAGCCACTTGACTTTTACACTTTTGCAGATGATTTTTGAAAAAGATATTCCTGAAAATATTCCTGTGGATATACTGGAAAAATTTCAATTGGTAAAAAGATTTGATGCTTATAAAAATATTCATTTTCCGGCCGCCCAGTTGGATTACGAAAAGGCTGTAAAACGGATAAAATTTGAAGAGCTTTTCTTGTCTCAACTCAGGATGGGTTTATTGCGATTTAAGAGGCATTCTTTTTCCACGGGATCGGTATTTTCGATAGTAGGCAAACATTTTAATGACTTTTATAATCACCATTTGCCATTTGAACTTACCGGCGCTCAAAAAAGGGTTTTGAAAGAAATAAGAAAAGATGTAGGCAGTGGCAGGCAAATGAACCGGCTTTTGCAAGGCGATGTTGGCAGTGGGAAAACAATGGTAGCTTTAATGGCGATGCTTATTGCTGCCGACAATGGTTATCAAAGCTGTTTTATGGCGCCCACGGAAATATTGGCGCGACAGCATTTTGAAACTCTTAGGACTATGTTGGATGATGTTCCCGTAAAAATAGGAATTCTTACAGGTTCATCATCAGCCAAAGAAAAAAGAGAGATTTTAAAGGCAACTAAAGAAGGAGAAATTACGATATTAACAGGTACACACGCTTTGATTGAAGATACGGTGCAATTTAAAAACCTGGGACTTGCTATCGTTGATGAACAGCATCGTTTTGGGGTAGCGCAAAGGGCAAAGCTCTGGGAGAAAAATAACATTCATCCTCACATTCTTGTGATGACAGCCACGCCGATTCCGCGCACGCTAGCGCTTACAGCGTATGGTGATCTTGATTACAGTATTATGGATGAAATGCCGCCCGGAAGAATTCCTATTACCACGGTTCACCGGATGGAATATACCAGGCCACAGGTAATGAATTTTATTAAATCGGAAATAAAAAAGGGCCGCCAGGCTTATATTATTTATCCTTTAATTGAAGAATCCGCGAAACTTGATTTCGAAGATTTAATGAGAGGGTATGAAGAAGTAAAAGCTTATTTTCCCGAGCCAAAATATTATATAAGCATGGTTCATGGGCGACAAAAGCCGGCTCAGAAACAAACTAATATGAATCGTTTTGTAACAGGTGATACGCAGATAATGGTTTCTACAACCGTGATAGAAGTGGGAGTAAATGTCCCTAATGCCAGTGTGATGGTAATAGAAAGTGCAGAAAAATTTGGCCTTCCGCAATTGCATCAATTGCGCGGAAGGGTGGGGCGCGGCAGTGAAAAAAGCTACTGCATTCTCTCTACAAAAGTAAAATTATCTGCCGATGCCAAACAAAGACTGAAAATTATGTGTGAAACCAATGACGGCTTTAAAATTGCTGAAAAGGACCTTGAGATACGCGGTCCTGGCGATATAGAGGGTACAAAGCAAAGTGGGTTGCTTAATTTTAAATTAGCCAATATATTAGAAGACAGGAAAATTCTGGAAGCAGCGAGGTTAACGGCTGAAAAAATAATCGAAGAAGACGCAACCTTAGCGAAAGACGAGAATCGTTGTCTTAAGGAATTCCTTATCGCGCAAAAAGGAAAAACCGCATGGAGCAAAATTTCATAGATTACGCTAAAATTTTTTATGTTAATTCCCTATTAAATAAATATTGGTGAAAATTATTCCAAACTTCTCTTACAATTCTTTCGTAAATTTATCTTTTAAATTAACCCGTTCCTTTTTATCAGGCTTTAGAATATTTGATTACCTTTTTTTTATAAAAAAAACACTTCACTTGAAACGATTACGGCAATACTTTTTCGTTTTTTCATTGATAGTACTGTCATTTTTTGTAACGCAGGAATTATTTGCACAAATACAATTTATCGAAAATAACGGTCAATGGGATTCGCGGGTCAAATTCAAAAGCCAGGCCGGAAGCGGTTCGATTTATTTAACTGAAAAAGGATTTACCATCGTTCAATATAATCCTGCTGATCTTGAAAATATAAAAGTAAGAAGGCATTCGGCTTTGCCGTCAAATGCAAATGCGCGCCAAATTAATGAGACTTTAAACGATAAGATACGTTCTCATAATTACTCAGTAGCATTTCTAAATGCTCAAACGCCAACCATCATTCCTGATAAGCCAATACCTTCTGTAAATAATTATTTTATTGGCAACGACAAAAGTAAATGGGCTTCCAACTGTAAAATTTATCTCGGAGTTACTTATCAAAATGTTTATCCCGGGATTGACATTCGTTATTACGTGGATGCCGCCGAAAATTTGAAGTATGATTTCATTGTACATCCCGGCGCTAAAGTGGATGACATTGCCATGAAATATTCGGGTGCTGATAAAATCAAAGTAAAGAACAAGGAACTCACCATCAGTACGCCGATGGGCGTAAGCAGGGAATTGCGTCCTTATACTTATCAGCTCAACAACAATGAAAAGCAGGAATTGGATTGCCGGTATGTGGTCAAAGGAGATATAGTAAAATTGAAAGTAAAAAATTATTCTCCAGATAAAACATTGATAATCGATCCGACAGAAATATTCTTTAGCTACTCCGGAAGTATCGCGGATAATTGGGGTTTTACGGCTACTTACGGACCGGATGGCTCATTTTATGGCGGTGGTATTGCTTTTGGCGAAGGATTTCCCCAGTCTTCAGGATACGACCAAACTTTTAATGGCGGATTTGATATTGCGATCATGAAGCTTTCTCCGGATGGAAAAAGAATGATTTACACAACTTACCTGGGTGGAAACAATGATGAGCAACCTCATAGCCTTGTTGTAGATGCTGCAGGCGATCTTATTGTAGCAGGCAGGTCAAATTCAAGCAATTATCCTACTACCAACACTTTCGGCCCGCTCGGCGGTTTTGACATCGTTGTGAGTAAATTAGATCCTACCGGAAGCGTTCTTTTAGGATCCATGAAGATTGGGGGTACTGCTAATGACGGTGTCAACATTGCAGATGAGAATAGTGGCTCAGGCACAGAATCGCTTAAAAGAAACTACGGAGATGATGCACGTAGTGAAGTGTTATTGGATGCATCTAATAATATATACCTGGCATCATGCACCTCTTCTGCGGATTTTAAAACTACGCCAGGCGCTTTTCAGTCCAAAATTGGAGGCATGCAGGATGGCGTCGTATTAAAGTTGTCACCCGATTGCAATTCAGTTCTTTTTAGCACTTTCTTAGGCGGCAAAGGTGATGATGCTGCTTACGTGTTGGCATTGGGAAATAATGGCAACATATATGTTGCCGGAGGCACTGCAAGTCCTGATTTTAAAGGCGTCACTGCCGGCGGTTTAAATCCCGCTTTTATGGGCGGAGTCTGCGATGGGTTTGTTACTGAAATGAATAATACGGGGACAGCAGTAATTAAGGGAACTTACATTGGTACGGATCAGGCCGATCAGATATATGGAATAGACGAAGATAAATCCGGGAATATCTATGTAATGGGTACTTCGGAGGGGAATATGAAAGTAATTAATGCAAAATATTTCAACCAAAACTCTAAACAATTTATTACCAAATTGCAACCTGATCTTAGCGCTGTAATTTATCAAACGGTCTTTGGCTCTGTGAATTCTAATTATCCCAATATTTCACCTACCGCATTCCTGGTCGATCGTTGCGAGAATGTATATGCTTCGGGTTGGGGTGGCAAGGCGAACCAGGGCACTGGTTTTGGGCCAGGTACCACTAAAGGAATGGCAACCACGCCTAATGCGATAAAGCCTAACACAGACGCTTCCGGCAGTGATTTTTATTTTATTGTATTGGAAAAAAATGCAGACTCATTATTATACGGAACTTTTTTTGGGCAGGAAGATCCTCCTCTTTCTGTAAGCAATCCGCATACGTTTGGCGACCATGTTGATGGAGGCACCAGTCGGTTTGACCGAAATGGTGTGATTTACCAGGCTATATGTGCCAATTGCTTTAAAAGTGTTGCCTTTCCCGGAAGCCCTCCGGGGGTATGGGGACCCCGGAATTTGTCGCAAGGAAATAATGGCCAATGCAACCTTGGAATGCTTAAGATAGAAATGGATTTTTCAGGCGTACACGCCGGTTTGCAAAGCTCTATCGACGGAAAACCGAACGATTCGATAGGATGTGTTCCTTTGTTAGTGAACTTTTCAGACACATTGAAAAAGGGAAAATTATATTACTGGTATTTTGGGGATGGAACCGGTGATACTACCGCGGTTCCAAAGGCCAATCATACCTATCTTAATGTGGGTTTATATACCGTGATGCTTGTAAGTATAGACAGTACTACTTGCAATGTTGCTGATACGTCTTATGGAACCATAAAGGCAGGAAATAATAAGGCAAAACTTGATTTCGTTGCCCATAAGGTACCGCCGTGTACCAATCTGGCTTACACTTTTACCAATCTTTCGACACCTACTTTCGGAAGTTTTGGACCAACTTCATTCTCATGGGATTTTGGAGATAACACTCCAATTGTGACGCAAGGCCAGTCGCCACCGATAGTACATTCTTATGCGAGCGCCGGTACTTATAAAGTAACGTTAACGATCAATGATACTACCTTTTGTAATTCCGCTGATGATACCGTAAAAACGGTCCGATTATCGCCACAGGTTCAAGCTGTGTTTGCAACTCCGGCTCGTGGTTGTGTGCCTTACAATGCCGTCTTTACAAATAATTCTTTAGGAGGGCTTCAGTTTCTGTGGGACTTTGGTGATGGCACTACGTCCACTGATGAAAATCCAACACATTTGTATAGCAAGGTAGGATCTTATGTGGTAACCTTAAAAGCCTTCGATTCTACCTCATGCAACAAAACAGATGAGACTACTTTCACTATTACCGTTAGTGCAATCCCAACGGCATCCTTTACCTATAACCCTAATCCGCCAAAAGAAAATACTTTCACTAATTTTGTAAATCAATCCCTGGGAGCAACTTCTTATATCTGGAATTTTGGAGATGGCGATACATCAGCATTAGTCAATCCCAGTCACATATTTGGTAGCACCGGCTCCTATAATGTATGCCTGAACGCGATGAATGAAACCGGATGTAGCGCTGACACCTGCATTGCGGTTGCCTCTCTGATAAAGCCTTTGGTGGATGTGCCTTCCGCATTTACCCCGGGAAAATTCGGGACTAACGCAACTATAAAAGTAGTTGGTTTTGGAATTAAGGAAATGCGTTGGACAATTTATAACAGATGGGGCCAAAAAGTATATGAAAGCAGCGATTTGAAAAGTGGCTGGGATGGGACCTTCCAGGGTAAATTGCAGGCAATGGACGTTTACGCCTATACCCTGGCTGTGATTTTCTCTGATGGTAAAAAGGTCACCAAAACCGGTGATATCACTTTGTTACGATAAAAGAATTCAGAAATGACAAAATCAGCTAAAATACTATTTTTCATTTTCGCTTCAACAATTGCAGTTCAGGAAAGCTATGCGCAGGATCTGCATTTTTCACAGTTTTTCAATAACCCTTTATTAACTAATCCGGCCAACACTGGTTTCATTCCTGATGCAGATTATAGATTGGGGGCCTCTTACCGCAACCAATATTCCAACATTATGGCGGTTCCATATCAAACAATGAGTATTTATGGTGATGCACAGGTTTTTCGAAACCAGTTTGAGAATGGTTGGATGGGGCTTGGCGGTGTTATTGTTCGCGACGTAGCCGGAACCGGCAGCCTTACTTCTACCCAGGTTTATGCGTCTGCCGCGTATCATCAGATGCTGGGGCTGAGCAGCCTGCTAACCGCCGGATTCAATTTAGGATGGGCTAATAAAAGAATAGATCAGAGTAAGCTTACTTTTCCCGATCAGTTTGATGGGCAGTTTTTTGATAATACTTTGCCTACTTCGGTTCAATTGCTTAATAATAGTTCCAGTTATTTTGATATGCAGGTCGGGCTAAATTATGCTTATTTCCCTACAAAAGATATATACATAAATGCGGGTTATTCTATTCAGCATGTAAACAGACCCAAAGAAACTTTTTTTGAAGAAGGGGATGACGCCCGCATTTCTATCCGCAATATCGGTTTTTTAAACGCACTTATTAAAACCAGCGATGTTGTTATTATAAATCCTGCGGCCTATTTCACGACTGATGCAGGAGCCGTTGAGTTTAGTTTAGGGATGAACGCCGCTTACGACCTTATCGGAGATGGATCCAAACAAATTATTGGAGGGTTATTTTACAGGTATAATGATGCGGTCATCCCGATGGTAGGATTGCAAATAAGCAATATTCGGTTTTCATTTAGTTATGACGTTACAACCTCTTCTCTTAAAAATTACAATCATTCAATGGGCGCCGAAGAATTCAATGTAATGAACAAAGGCTTTTATAGCCAGTTTGATGGAGATAAACGACAAACCTTGTGTCCCACTTTCTAGCTCATCTGATAGCTAATATTAAAATGATTTTTTTAACCGGATCAATATTTTCCGATAATTGATTTCAATGCTTCATCTTTGCAGTAATTCATCAAAAAAACAGGAGAAATTAATTGAGCCATGAGTAAAAAAATTGCCATTATCGGAGGCGGAAATTTAGGAAGCGCTATTGCGGAAGGATTACTAAAAAGCAAATTTTGTAAACCTGCGGATATCACTATTACAAAAAGGAAAATTGAAACCCTCAATAAATTGAAGGAAAAAGGTGTAAAAACAACCTCGGATAATAGTGAGGCAGTTCAAAATAGTGACCTGGTAATCCTTGCTGTAAAGCCTTACCAGGTAAGTGATGTGTTAAATGGTTTCAAAAATGAGCTTTCCGTAAAAAAAATTTTAGTGTCGGTCGTTACAGGCGTTTTGATCTCCGACATAGAAAGTTGTATCCAAAAGAAAATACCCGTGTTCAGAGCGATGCCTAACACAGCCATCTCCATACAGGAAAGCATGACTTGTATGAGCTATAATAATGCGGCGGCGCCTCACGTCACTTTTGTAAAAAAAGTATTTTTAGCGCTGGGAAAAGTAGTGGTGATAGATGAAAAATTGATGGAAGCGGCAACCGTCCTTGGTGCCTGCGGCACCGCTTTTGCGATGAGATTCATTCGTGCCAATACACAGGGCGGGATTGAAATTGGGTTTGATGTGGCAACGGCCAGCCTTATAGTAGAGCAAACCGTAAAGGGCGCGTCAGAATTATTATTGCAAAAAGGTACTCATCCCGAATACGAAATAGATAAAGTAACTACGCCCAAAGGTTGTACCATAGCCGGTTTGAACGAAATGGAGCACCAGGGATTTAGTTCTTCGCTTATTAAAGGGATAGCTGTGAGTTATCAAAAAATTGCAAAAAACTGAATGCCGAAAGCTGAAAGCCCCGAAGGGACGCTATACGCTAACGAAGGGTCAGGCCCTTCGAATAGCAATAGCAAATAAGAATCCCTATTAAAAGTTCGTTTGCTGTAAGAAAGTAAAATAAGGATCATTTTCCAAAACTGCTGGTAAAAACCATGTCTTGTCCTGAAAAAAGTAGACAGTATTACTATTACTACCTTTTTCTTTTTTTTGCTTCTTTTTTTTCTTTTTTAGTTTC